>Ga0256839_1005044_pt1 | contig 12462 bp, 11 predicted proteins | sample 354166metaG_FD_185968 | JGI IMG/M metagenome (GOLD analysis project Ga0256839, IMG submission 185968) | Hydrothermal vent microbial communities from Mid Atlantic Ridge, Atlantic Ocean - 354-166 | ecosystem: Environmental > Aquatic > Marine > Hydrothermal vents | place: Atlantic Ocean: Mid...
CGGTTCCAACGACGTGCTCGACCTCGTCGCCCGGGTGTTTCTGGGGCCGGGACGCAGCGCGGTATTCTCCGAGCACGCCTTCGCCGTCTATCCCATCGCCACCCAGGCGGTGGGGGCCGAGGCGCGGATCGCCCCGGCCCACGACGGTCGCCGCGGACCCCGCTACGGCCACGACCTGGGGGCGATGCTCGACCGGGTCGCCGACGACACCACGGTGGTGTTCATCGCCAACCCCAACAATCCCACCGGCACCTACGTCACCGCCAAGGAGCTGGAAGATTTTCTCGTCGCTCTGCCGGAGCGGGTGATCGCGGTGGTGGACGAGGCCTACTTCGAATACGTCGAGCGCGACGACTATCCCGACGCGCTGGTCTGGCTCGACCGTTTCCCCAACCTCATCGTCACCCGTACCTTCTCCAAGGCCTACGGGCTGGCGGGGCTGCGTGTCGGTTACGCCGTCTCCCATCCCCAGGTGGCCGAACTGCTCAACCGGGTGCGCCAGCCCTTCAACGTCAACCATCTCGCCCTGGCCGCCGCGGCGGCGGCGCTGGACGACGGGGCGCATCTGGAAAGGACGCGGCGGCTGAACCGGGAGGGCTTGCGACAACTGGAATCCGCCTTCCAGCGTCTGGGGCTGGACTACATCCCCTCCATCGGCAATTTCGTCACCGTGGACGTGGGCCGCGAGGCCGGCCCGGTGTTCGATGCCCTGCTGCGCCAGGGGGTGATCGTACGGCCGGTGGCCAACTACGGCCTTCCCAATCACCTTCGGGTGTCGGTGGGGACGAAAGCGGAGAACGACGCTTTCATCGCCGCCCTAGAGGGGGTGTTGTGATGCGGAAAATCGTTTACCGCTTCTGTGGTGCAGAATGGAAATCCACCGCCTCTGCATTATCGGCATCGGTCTGATCGGCGGTTCCGTGGCCCTGGCGGCCCGCGCGCAGGGGGTGTGCCGCGAGGTCGTCGCCGCCGACCGTGACGCCGCGGCATTGGCCCGGGCCGAGGCACTGGGGGTGGTCGACCGCGGTTATCTGGAGGTCGCCGAGGCGGCCGAAGGTGCCGACGCGGTCGTGATCGCCGTCCCGGTGGGGAAGATGGCGGCGGTGTTCGCGGCGCTGAAGCCGGTGTGGTCGCCCGCGGCGTTCTACACCGACGTGGGCAGCACCAAGGCCAGCGTGGTGCAGGCGGCGGAGCAGGTGCTGGGAGAGGTGCCGGCCAATTTCGTGCCCGCCCATCCCATCGCCGGGCGGGAGCTGAGCGGGGTAGAGGCGGCCTTGCCCGATCTGTTCGCCGGCAAGCGGGTGATCCTGACCCCGCTGCCCCATACCGACGTCCGGGTGCTGGAACGGGTGCGCGCCTTCTGGCTGGAGCTGGGAGCCGAGGTACACGACATGAGCGTGAGCCATCATGATCACGTGCTCGCCGCCACCAGCCATCTGCCCCACGTGATCTCCTATTGCCTGACCCATCTGCTCGGCCGCCGCGACGAGAAGGACGAGATCTTCCAGTACGCCGCCGGCGGTTTCAAGGATTTTTCCCGCATCGCCGGCAGCGACCCGGTGATGTGGGCCGACATCTGCCTGGCCAACCGCGACGAGATCCTTCCCCTGTTGCGCCGCTTCGAAGCGGAACTGTCTGCCTTCGACGCGCTTCTCGCCGACGGGGATCGCCAGGCCATTCACGATTATTTCGCCGAGGCCCGGGCGGCCCGGCAACGTTTTCTGGACCGATACAGCGGAGAGACATGAGCCAACGCATCGATTTCATCGTCAGCCCCGGCGGGCGCCTGCAGGGACAGGCGCGGGTGCCGGGGGACAAGTCCATTTCCCACCGGGCCATCATGCTTGGCGCCATAGCCGAGGGTACCACTCACGTCCAGGGCTTCCTCGAGGCCGAGGACGCCTTGGCGACCCTGGCGGCGTTCCGGCGCATGGGGGTGCGGATCGACGGTCCCGATGGGGGGCGGGTGACTGTTCACGGCGTCGGCATGGGCGGCCTACAGGCGCCGGACGGCCCGCTTTATCTGGGCAATTCCGGCACCTCCATGCGCCTTTTGTGCGGCCTGCTCGCCGGTCAGCCTTTCGACAGCGTCCTCACCGGCGACGAATCCCTGTCGCGCCGGCCCATGCGTCGGGTCACCGAACCGCTCGAGCGGATGGGGGCCAAAATCGACACCACCCCCGACGGCACCGCCCCGCTCCACATCCACGGCGGCCGCCGCCTGCACGGCATCCATTACGACATGCCGGTGGCCAGCGCCCAGGTCAAGTCGGCCCTGCTGCTGGCCGGTCTGTACGCCGAGGGGGAGACTTGCGTTGCCGAACCGGCGCCGACCCGCGACCACACCGAGCGCATGCTGCAGGGTCTGGGGTACGAGGTGCGCCGCAGCGGCAACCGCATCTGCCTGCGCGGCGGCGGCCGTCTGACCGCCGCCGACCTGGACGTTCCCGCCGACATCTCCTCGGCGGCTTTCTTCCTGGTGGGGGCCAGCATCGCTCCCGGTTCGGAGCTGGTGCTGGAACACGTGGGCATCAATCCCACCCGCACCGGGGTCATCGACATCCTACGTTTGATGGGGGCCAAGATCGAGGTCCACGATCCCCGCATGGTGGGTGGCGAGCCGGTGGCCGATCTGCGGGTGGTGTCCCGGCCGCTCAAGGGCGTCCACATCCCGGAGAAGCTGGTACCGTTGGCCATCGACGAGTTTCCGGTACTGTTCGTCGCCGCCGCCTGCGCCGAGGGGGAGACGGTACTCACCGGTGCGGCGGAACTCAGGGTCAAGGAGAGCGACCGTATCCAGTCGATGGCCGACGGGCTTCGAATTCTCGGCATCGACGCCCGTCCCACCCCCGATGGCATGATCGTCCGGGGCGGCAGGATCGGCGGTGGGCGGGTCCGTTCCCACGGCGACCACCGCATCGCCATGGCCTTCGCCATCGCCGCCCTGCGTGCCGAAGGGCCGGTCGAGATCGAGGACTGCGCCAACGTCAACACCTCGTTTCCGGGATTCGCCGATTTGGCCGCCCGTCTGGGATTGGGCATCGAGGTGGTGAAACATGCGTGAAGCGCCGGTATTGACCATCGACGGGCCCAGCGGCGCGGGGAAGGGGACCGTCAGCCGTCTCGTCGCCCAGAGGCTGGGATGGCATTTTCTCGACAGCGGGGCTATCTACCGCGCGCTGGCATGGGCGGCCCGTCGGCGCGGCGTCGACCTGAACGACCCGGACGCCGTGGCCCGGGTCGCCGGGGAGATGGATCTGGAATTTATCTGCGACGACGACGTCAAAGTCCTGGTGGACGGCGAGGACGTCACCGATCGTCTCCATACCGAGGAGTGCGGTCGGATCGCATCGAAAATCGCCGCCTATCCCCAGGTCCGTCGCGCCCTGCTCGACAAGCAACGCGCTTTCCGCCGCCCGCCGGGGCTGGTGGCCGACGGCCGCGACATGGGCACGGTGGTGTTTCCCGACGCGCCTTACAAGGTGTTTCTCACCGCCAGTGCCGAGGAAAGGGCCCGGCGTCGGTATTTGCAGTTGAAAGCCCAGGGATTGGATGTTACCCTTGACCAAATAATCAAGGACTTGGAAGAGCGGGACCGGCGCGACCGGGAGCGCGAGGAGTCGCCATTGGCGCCGGCAAGGGATGCCCTCGTCATCGATTCCTCGGACCTGTCGATCGACGAGGTGGTCGACAGGGTGCTGGCGTTGTTGCCGGCGACGGTAAAAAATCCATCGGGTGCCGCCGCTTCGTTGGGAAGCGGTGGTGAAGATCAACCTTAGACGAAACTGATCGTTGTTTTGAATTGTCCCGGCTCGGCCGGGCGTGGAAGTTATCAACATGAGCGAAAGCTTTGCGGAATTATTCGAAGAGAGTCTAGCCAAAACCGAAATGCGTCCGGGTACCCTGGTCAAGGCCAAGGTGGTGGACATCACCCCGGATGCGGTCATCGTCGATGCCGGCCTCAAATCCGAAGGCATCATCCCCAAGTGGCAATTCCAGAACGAGAACGGCGAGCTGGAAGTCCAGGTCGGCGACGAGGTGGAAGTGGCCCTCGACCTGGTCGAGGACGGTCTGGGCGCCACCCTGCTGTCGCGCGAGAAGGCCAAGCGCATGCGGGCTTGGGAGAAGCTGGAGGAAGCCTACGAGAAAGGCGAGATCGTCAAGGGGCGCATCACCGGCAAGGTGCGCGGCGGTTTCACCGTCGAGATCGGCCCCCTCAGGGCGTTCCTGCCGGGTTCCCTGGTGGACGTGCGGCCGGTGCGCGACACCAGCCATCTGGAGGGCCACGAGCTGGAGTTCAAGGTCATCAAGCTCGATCCCAAGCGCAACAACATCGTTCTGTCGCGCCGTGCCGTGGTGGAGCAGGAATACAGTGCCGAGCGCGAGGAGCTGCTCAAGAAGCTCAAGGATGGCGGCGTTGTCAAGGGGATCGTCAAGAATATCACCGACTACGGCGCCTTCATCGATCTCGGTGGCATCGACGGTCTGCTGCACATCACCGACATGGCCTGGAAACGGGTGCGGCATCCCTCGGAAGTGGTGCAGCTGGGCCAGGAGGTCGAGGTCAAGGTGCTGCGTTTCGACGAGGAGAAGCAGCGCGTCTCCCTGGGCCTCAAGCAGTTGAGCGAGGATCCTTGGAAGGACATCGCCCGCCGCTATCCGCCGGGTACCCGCCTGATCGGCCGGGTCACCAACCTGACCGACTACGGCTGCTTCGTGGAATTGGAGGACGGCGTCGAGGGTCTGGTGCACGTCTCCGAGATGGATTGGACCAACAAGAACGTCAATCCGGCCAAGGTGGTCCAGGTAGGTGACGAGGTCGAGGTCATGGTGCTCGACATCGACGAGGAGCGCCGCCGCATCTCCCTCGGCATGAAGCAGTGCAAGCCCAATCCGTGGGAGGAGTTCGCCGCCACCCACAAGAAAGGGGAGAAGATCAAGGGGGTCATCAAGTCGATCACCGACTTCGGCATCTTCGTCGGTCTCGAAGGCGGCATCGACGGTCTGGTGCACCTGTCCGACATCTCCTGGAACGAACCGGGCGAGGAGGCCATCCGCCAGTACCGCAAGGGGCAGGAGATCGAAGCGGTCATCCTGGCCATCGATCCGGAACGCGAGCGTATTTCCCTCGGCATCAAGCAGCTGGAACAGGATCCGTTCCAGAGCTACCTGGCCGAGCACGAGCGCGGCAGCATCGTCAAGGGCGTGGTCCGGGAAGTCGATGCCAAGGGCGCTGTGGTCGAACTGGCCGAAGGGGTGCTGGGTTACCTGAGGGCCTCCGAGATCAAGCGTGACAAGGTGGAGGACGCCCGTACCCTGCTCAAGGAAGGGGACGAGGTCGAGGCCAAGTTCATCGGGGTGGACAAGAAGAACAAGATGATTCTGCTGTCCATCAAGGCCAAGGAGGAAGACGAGGAGCGGGCGGCCATCAAGGATTACACCCAGCAGTCCGTGGGTGCTCCCACCCTGGGTGACCTGTTCAAGGAACAGATGGAAGACAAGGGTTAGCGACCTCCGAAACCGGTCGGCGAGGGGGCGGCAGCGCCCCCTCTTTGCTTTGTGGGGCATGAGCCGTGAACAAATCCGCTCTGATCGAAAACATCGTGGAACGCCTTTCCAAGGAAAAAGGCATCGAACTCAATGCCAAGGACGTCGAGCTGGCGGTCAAGAAGATCATCGACTATCTCGGCGAGGCCCTGTCCCAGGGGCAGCGCATCGAGATCCGGGGATTCGGCAGTTTCACCCTGCGCTACCGGCCGCCGCGGATGGGGCGTAATCCGCGTACCGGTGATCCGGTGCCGTTGCCGGCCAAACACGTTCCCCATTTCAAGCCGGGCAAGGATTTGCGCGAACGGGTCAACGCAGCGGCGAAGAAGGGGCTGGAGGGCTGATCCATGCTCGATCCCCATTTGCTGAGACAATCCCTGGACGAGGTGGTGCGCCGCCTGGCGAGGCGGGGTTTCGTGCTCGACAAGGAAGCCTATCTGGCCCTGGAGGAAAGACGCAAGGCGCTTCAGGTGCGCACCCAGCAGCTGCAGAGCGAGCGCAACACCCGATCCAAAGCCATCGGCCAGGCCAAAGCCCGCGGGGAGGACATCGAGCCCCTCAGGGCGGAGGTCGCCCGTTTGGGTGAGGAATTGAAAGCCTGTCAGCAGGAACTCGGCGAGGTGCAGGCGCGGTTGCAGGCGTTCCTCCTGAGTCTGCCGAACCTGCTCGACGACGACGTGCCCGACGGGGAATCCGAGGCCGACAACGTCGAGGTGGCCCGCTGGGGCGAGCCGCCCCGTTTCGATTTCGAGCCCCGGGATCACGTGGACCTGGGTGCCAGGCTGGGGCTGGACTTCGACGCCGCCGCCAAGATCACCGGTGCCCGCTTCGTGGTCATTCGCGAGCCGCTGGTGCGCCTCCACCGGGCCCTGATCCAGTTCATGCTGGATCTCCACACCGGCGAGCACGGCTATGGCGAAGTCTACGTGCCGTATCTGGTCAACGCTCAGTCCCTGATCGGGACCGGCCAGTTGCCCAAGTTTGAGGAAGATTTGTTTCGTGTCGATCACGATCCGCCGTGGTATCTGATCCCCACCGCCGAAGTGCCGGTCACCAATCTGATCCGCGACGAGATCTTGCCGCCGGAGGCGTTGCCGCTGAAGCTGGTGGCGCACACCCCCTGCTTCCGTGCCGAGGCCGGCGCCTACGGCAGGGACGTGCGCGGCATGATCCGCCAGCACCAGTTCGAAAAGGTGGAGCTGGTGCAGATCGTCCCGCCGCAACGTTCGGCCGAGGCGCACGAGGCCCTGACCGGCCACGCCGAGGCGGTGCTGCGGCGCTTGGGGTTGCCGTACCGCAAGGTGGTCCTGTGCGCCGGCGACACCGGTTTTTCCGCCGCCAAGACCTACGACCTGGAGGTTTGGCTGCCGGGGCAGAACACCTACCGGGAGATCTCCTCCTGCAGCAACTTCCGCGATTTCCAGGCCCGGCGTATGAAGGCACGCTGGCGCAACCCGGAAACCGGCAGGCCCGAACCGGTCCATACCCTCAACGGCTCGGGGTTGGCGGTCGGCCGGACCCTGATCGCGGTGATGGAGAACTATCAGCAGGCCGACGGCAGCATCCGGGTGCCGGAAGCGTTGCGGCCTTATATGGGCGGGCTGGAAGCGATCACCGCTTGAAGAAAAGGCATCGCATGTCCGCCCGTCGGTGACGGGGGATTCGACGGGTGCGGTGGGTGTCCGAGACACCACGACGGTGAGTGGAACGAAAGGGAGATGAGGTTATGAAAATCATGCTTTTGGGGCCGCCTGGTTCCGGCAAGGGAACCCAGGCGAAGTTCATCTGCGAGCGTTACGGCATTCCCCAGATTTCCACTGGGGACATGCTGCGGGCCGCGGTGCAGGCCGGCACCGAGCTGGGCAAACGGGTCAAGGCGATCATGGACGCCGGCGAGCTGGTGCCCGACGACATCATCCTTGCCCTGATTCGCGAGCGTATCGCCCAGCCCGACTGCGCCGACGGCTTTCTGCTCGACGGTTTTCCCCGCACCATCGCCCAGGCCGAAGGGTTGGAGAAGATGGGGGTGGCGCTCGATTGGGTGGTCGAGATCGAGGTGCCCGACGAGGAGATCGTCAAGCGCCTCAGCGGCCGCCGGGTCCATCCCGGTTCGGGGCGGGTCTATCACCTGCTGTACAATCCCCCCAAGGAGGACTGCAAGGACGACGTCACCGGCGAGCCCCTGATCCAGCGCGACGACGACAAGGAAGAAACCGTGCGCAAGCGCCTCGATGTCTATCACCGCCAGACCGCGCCGCTGGTGGATTTCTATCGCCGGCGCGCCGCCGAGGGCAAGGTGAAGTTCGCCACCGTGTCCGGTCTCGGCGGCGTGGAGGAGGTCCGTGACCGGATCTTTCGGGTGCTCGACCAGGGTTAGGACAACTTCGCCGCCTGCTGCCGGTCGAAAGTTCGTTCACTGAACGCAAACGAAAACGGGAAACCGATGGCAAAAACCTTATATGACAAGATCTGGGACGCTCACGTCATCCGCACCGAGGAAGACGGCAGTTCCCTGCTCTACATCGACCGCCAACTGATTCACGAGGTCACCTCGCCCCAGGCCTTCGAGGGGCTGCGGTTGGCCGGGCGCAAGCCCTGGCGCCCCGAGGCCAACCTGGCGGTGGCCGACCACAACGTCCCTACCAAGGACCGCGCCAAAGGGATCGCCGATCCCGTTTCCCGCCTTCAGGTGGAGACCTTGGAGAAGAACTGCCGCGAGTTCGGCATTCCGGTGTTCTCCATGAGCGACCACCGTCAGGGCATCGTTCACGTGGTGGGTCCGGAGGAGGGGTTCACCCTGCCGGGCATCACCCTGGTGTGCGGCGATTCCCACACCTCGACCCACGGCGCCCTGGGAGCGCTGGCCTTCGGCATCGGCACTTCCGAGGTGGAGCACGTCCTCGCCACCCAGACCCTGTGGATGAAGAAGGCCCGGAACATGCAGGTCCGGGTCGAGGGGCGCGTGGGTCCCGGGGTGACCGCCAAGGACATCGTTCTGGCCATCATCGGCGAGATCGGCACCGCCGGCGGCACCGGCTACACCATCGAATTCGCCGGCGAGGCCATCGCCGCTCTTTCGGTGGAAGGGCGCATGACGGTGTGCAACATGGCCATCGAGGCCGGGGCGCGGGCCGGGCTGATCGCGGTGGACGACGCCACCATCGAGTATCTGCAGGGGCGTCCCCTGGCCCCCAAGGGGGCGCTGTGGGACCGGGCGGTGACCGCCTGGCGGGAACTGCACAGCGATCCCGACGCCGTCTTCGACCAGGTAGTGACCCTGGATGCGGCCACCATCGAACCGCAGGTGACCTGGGGCACCTCGCCGGAGATGGTGGTGCCGGTGAGCGCCCGCGTGCCCGATCCGGCTCAGGAGAAGGACCCCACCAAGCGCAAGGGAATGGAGCGGGCTTTGGAATACATGGGACTGACGCCTGGAACCCCGATCGAAGACATCCGTCTGGACAAGGTCTTCATCGGCTCTTGCACCAATTCCCGGATCGAGGATCTGCGTGCCGCCGCTGCGGTCGTCAAGGGCCGCAAGGTGGCCGATACCATCAAGCTGGCGATGGTGGTGCCCGGTTCGGGGCTGGTCAAAGAACAGGCCGAGGCCGAAGGTCTCGACCGCATCTTCAAGGAAGCCGGCTTCGAATGGCGCGATCCGGGGTGTTCTATGTGTCTGGCGATGAACGCCGACCGTCTGGAGCCGGGCGAGCGCTGCGCCTCCACCTCCAACCGCAATTTCGAGGGCCGTCAGGGTTACGGCGGCCGTACCCATCTGGTGAGTCCGGCCATGGCGGCCGCTGCGGCGATCGCCGGCCGTTTCGTCGATGTGAGGAAGTTCTGATGTTAGCGTTCGATCGAGTCAAGTCCCAGGTGATCCCGTTGGATCGGGCCAACGTGGACACCGATGCCATCATTCCCAAGCAGTTCCTGAAATCCATCCGCCGCACCGGCTTCGGCCCGTTCCTGTTCGACGAATGGCGTTATCTCGACCGCGGCGAGCCGGACATGGACTGCAGCCGGCGGCCGAAGAATCCCGATTTCGTGCTGAACAAACCGGAATACGCCCACGGGCAGATTCTGCTCACCCGGGAGAACTTCGGCTGCGGTTCCTCGCGCGAGCACGCTCCCTGGGCGCTGGCCGACTACGGTATCCGGGTCATCATCGCTCCCAGCTTCGCCGACATCTTCTACAACAACTGTTTCAAGAACGGCATCCTGCCCATCGTCCTCGACGCCGACACCGTCGATCGGTTGTTCCGGGAGGTGGGTCCGGGGTACGAACTGGAAGTGGTGTTGGAGACCCAGACCATCGTCAAGCCGGACGGCAGCGTGATCGGCTTCGACATCGATCCCTCGCGCAAGGAGCGGCTGCTCAAGGGGTTGGACGACATCGCCCTGACCCTGGCGTTCGCCGACGACATCCGCGCCTACGAGGCGCGCCGCCGCGAGGAGGCCCCCTGGCTGTTCGCGCCGGTCGATCCTTGCACTTGAATGATTCGCCGCAGAGACGCGCAGTAGCCTCTGCGTCTTGGTGGTGAACGGCCTCGTTAACTGGATCTAGAGAGATTTATGACGAAAAAAATCGCAGTTCTTCCCGGTGACGGTATCGGCCCGGAGATCATCCGTGAAGCCTTGAAGGTGCTCGACTGTCTGCGCGAGGAATTCGGCGTCGCGGTGGAAATCGAAGAAGCCCTGGTGGGCGGCGCCGCTTACGACGCCACCGGCACCCCTTTGCCCGAGGAAACCTTGAAGCTGGCCAAGGCCGCCGATGCGGTGCTGCTGGGAGCGGTGGGCGGGCCGCGCTGGGAACCGCTGGATTATTCGGTGCGCCCGGAACGGGCCCTGCTGGGCCTGCGTTCGGAATTGGAGTTGTTCGCCAACCTGCGGCCGGCGGTGCTCTATCCCCAGTTGGCCGACGCTTCCACCCTCAAGCCCGAGGTGGTTTCCGGCCTCGACATCCTCATCGTCCGCGAGCTCACCGGTGGGATCTATTTCGGCAAGCCCCGCGGGGTACGGACCCTGGACAGCGGTGAGCGGGTCGGTATCAACACCTTGGTCTACAGCGAATCGGAGATCCGCCGCATCGCCCGGGTGGCCTTCGATACCGCCATGAAGCGGAACCGGCGCCTGTGTTCGGTGGACAAGGCCAACGTCCTCGAATGCACCGAGCTGTGGCGTGAGGTGGTCACCGAGGTGGGCCGGGACTATCCGGCGGTGGAACTGACCCACATGTACGTGGACAACGCCGCCATGCAACTGGTGCGGGCCCCGAAGCAGTTCGACGTCATGGTTACCACCAACATGTTCGGCGATATCCTGTCCGACTGCGCCGCCATGCTCACCGGCTCCATCGGGATGCTGCCGTCGGCTTCTCTCGACGAGCATGGCAAGGGGATGTACGAGCCGATCCACGGCAGCGCTCCGGACATCGCCGGCAAAGGGATCGCCAATCCATTGGCGACCATTCTGTCGCTGGGGATGTTGTTCCGTTATTCTTTCGGGGACGAGGCCGTCTCCGCTCGCATCGACCGGGCGGTGACCGCTGCCCTCGACAGCGGGGTGCGTACCGCCGACATCTGGTCCGAAGGCACCCGCAAGGTGTCCACCGCCGAGATGGGCGACGCGGTGGTGGAAGCGCTCAGGCAATTGAAATGATTTTTCACCGCACAAGAGGGTGATTTTTCAAAAACTCCGCGTTCTCTGCGTCTCTGCGGTGCGGAAAAAACCGGGTGGAAAATGATGAAAAGGTACAATGTTGCAGTCGTCGGTGCCACCGGTGCGGTGGGCGAGGCGATGCTGGAGATTCTCGCCGAGCGCGATTTTCCCGTGGGCGAAGTCTATGCCCTGGCCAGCGCCCGCTCGGAAGGGGAGAAGATCCGCTTCAAGAACCGCACTCTGGTGGTTCAAGATCTGGCCAAGTTCGATTTCAGAAAGGTTCAGATCGGCCTGTTTTCCGCCGGCGCGTCGGTGTCGGCCGAATACGCCCCCCTCGCCGCCGAGGCCGGCTGCGTGGTGATCGACAACACTTCCCAGTTCCGCTACGACGACGACATCCCCCTGGTGGTGCCGGAGGTCAATCCGGAGAAGGTGGCCGACTACCGCCACCGCGGCATCATCGCCAATCCCAACTGTTCCACCATCCAGATGGTGGTGGCCCTGAAACCGATTCATGACGCCGTCGGGATCGAGCGCATCAACGTCTGCACCTATCAGGCGGTTTCCGGTTCCGGCAAGGAAGCCATCGAGGAACTGGCGATGCAGACCGCCTATCTGCTCAACGGCAAACCTATAGAGCCCAAGGTCTATCCCAAGCAGATCGCCTTCAACTGCCTGCCCCACATCGACGTCTTCCTCGACAACGGCTACACCAAGGAAGAGATGAAGATGGTGTGGGAGACCCGCAAGATCCTGGGGGACGACACCATCCAGGTCAATCCCACCACGGTGCGGGTGCCGGTGTTCTACGGCCACAGCGAGGCGGTCCACATCGAGACCCGGGAAAAGATCGGCGCCGACGAAGCCCGCCGCCTTCTGGAACGGGCGCCGGGGGTGGTGGTGCTCGACCGGCGCGAGCCGGGCGGCTATCCGACGGCGGTGACCGAGGCGGCCGGACGCGATCCGGTCTACGTCGGTCGGATTCGCGAAGACATCTCCCACCCGCGGGGGCTGAATCTGTGGGTGGTGGCGGACAACGTTCGCAAAGGGGCGGCCCTCAACAGCGTTCAGATCGCGGAGTTGCTAGTCAAAAGCCATATTTGAGCTATTCTTACCCACAGAGGTAAGAACTGCTCGAATAGGAGATTGACGTGCGCAACTTCGCGAAGACCCTGGCGGTGATGGGCGTTCTCACGCCGGCCGGCGTGAATGCACTGGGGGTGGGGGAGATCAAGCTGCACTCCGCACTCAATCAGA
>Ga0256839_1005045_pt1 | contig 12461 bp, 14 predicted proteins | sample 354166metaG_FD_185968 | JGI IMG/M metagenome (GOLD analysis project Ga0256839, IMG submission 185968) | Hydrothermal vent microbial communities from Mid Atlantic Ridge, Atlantic Ocean - 354-166 | ecosystem: Environmental > Aquatic > Marine > Hydrothermal vents | place: Atlantic Ocean: Mid...
GAATATGTCTATATGATGTTGATGAAAATAGAACAGATACACTTATTACAGAAATGCCAACATCAAGTTCATTTTCAGAACGATATGCGGTTGTATATGCTTGTTTGTATGCTAAAAAACTTAATCTTTTAGATAAAAAATTACATATTTTAAATGATAACTATAGTGCAACAGTACATACAAAAATAAAAGAATTGTGTTCAATTTTAAATATTTCAATTAGTTGGATACCTAGAGAAATTAATCAAATTGCTGATAAAGGTGCACAAGATGATTGTAATGTCTCTATTGAAGATGTAAATATTTGTGATTTATTTTATGAATTAATGATAGAAAAAGATATAAATCAGAAAGATTTAGAAAATACAAAACAAGTAAATACCATAGAAAAAAACAATACAAATAAAAATGAGAAAAATATATTAATTAATGCATTAAGACATTCTAAAATTGAAAATAAACCTTATGTGTCTTTGGGACAAATGGGAAAATATTTAAAAAATAATAATCCTTCTTTAAAGTATACGTCATTGAAAAAAGTATTGGAAAAATATCCCAAAAATTTCACCATTGTTAATAAAAATTATGTAAAGTTTATAGCTTAGAGTTTTTATGTCTATAAATATGTAAAGTAAGAGAACAAGAGGACTGTAGGTCGTCGGGTTGTCCTCGCCCCGACACAAATCATAACGGCATATCTATATAGGTTTTCATCATACAATTTAACGATGAGGGTTTAAATTTTTGCTGTATGCAAATCATTGTCGGGGTGAGGATACCCCGACCTACGATAATATCATTATTTGTATTCATTACGTATTCAACTTCCCCACAGCACAAGAAACAAAACTCTTCGCAGTTGTAGTAAACCCTTCCACCGCCGATAAATCTTCATCACTCATAGGGTAGCCTAGCTTTATGAGTTGTGTACGTAGAGCAGGAATATTAGCATCTTCTACATCAAGCGTAATTTGTCTAGGTTCTACTTCTAGATTGACTTCTACTTCGCCAAACTCGTTAGCTAGCTTGGTAGTAAGCGTATTGGCACAGCCGCCACATTTTACGTTGAGTACTTCGAATGTTTGTTTCATATTTATTATCCTTTATAGAAATTACCTTTAAAAATTATAGCCTACACCAAAAAAACTTAAAAGAGTATTGGATGTGTCGCTAAGAGGTGAGTCTGAGACATTGCTTCCATACCAGTAACTACGCACCCCTGCAAAGACAGAAAAGTCTCCTATGGGGTAGGTCGCAATGACTTCTGCTTCAAAAACATAGCCACTATTTGCCGTGTAGGTATCTGTAGCATAATAGTAGTTTGCTAGGTCTTCGTTTTGGTATTGTAATGCTAGGGCTGTAAGTATGGAGAGTTTATTTATGGAGTCATGTCTGTAGAGTAGTGCTTCTATTTCATAGCCTTTATGTGTATTACTGACATCTCCTAAAATAGCCAGTCTTGAAGTGAATCCATAGTGAAGAGGTACATCAAGTGTAAGACCTAGTTCAATACTTCTGTCTTTACTTAGCACTTCAGTGTACTGATGTGAACGGTAATTCCCTGTAGCAAGTAGAGTGTAAGACCTGTGACTATAGAGTGGGTAGAGTATTCTATTGGCTTCTATTTGCAGTGTACCAAAACTACCAAATATGTAGGGGGAGATTGTGGTTTCTTTGTCTGTTTGCACATAGTTACTGCTTAAAATACTTGCACCTAGTCCCCATGTGCCTTTAAATTTATCTAACCAATCACTTGCATATGAAGTAGGGCTTAATACTAAAAATATGAGATAAGGTACAACGAGTTTTTGATTTTTAAGATGCATGTAGTACTGCCTTTTGTGTGTAAATAATATAAGGTTAGTATAGTAGATTTAGTATGTAAATTATGTGTAGCGTAAGCACTCTTATATTAATTCAGTATAATAACGCGTTATTACATAATAAACGAAAAGGAAAAAAGAATGACAAAAGTTATACTATTATCAGTAGCAGCAGCTACATTACTATTTACAGGGTGTGATGAGAAAACGAAAGATGCAGTATCTGATGCAACATCTTCAATCACTGATTCTGTTAAAGAAAAAGCATCTGAAGTAACTGCTTCAGTAACTGAAACAGTAAAAGAAAAAGCTTCAGAAGCAGTTGATTCAGCTAAAGAAGCAGCAGGAAATGTTGTAGATTCAGCAAAAGAAAAAGTATCTGGTGCAGTTGATGCAACTAAAGATGCTGCATCAAACGTTGTAGACTCAGCTAAAGAAAAAGCAGCTGGGGCAGTTGACGCTACTAAAGAAGCAGCAGGAAGTGCAGTAGATTCTGTAACAGACACTGCAACAGGTGCTGTCGACTCAGCAAAAGAGGCTGTATCTGGTACAGTTGATACAGCAGCAGACAATGCAGCTGACACAGCAAAAGATGCACTTAAAGATCAATTAGCAAACTAATCTTTGTAGTTGATTTAAAATGCTCTCACTTCTACTTGGAAGTGAGACATAAACAACATTAAATAACACTACTAATACTTAATAAGATTAAAATAACATCTAAAAAATTTATGATATTGTGTAGTAATATTATGCTAGAATTGTATTATGAAAGATACATTTAACATAGAATTAAAACAAGACACAGTGGACAACCTTTTGGCTTTTTCTGAACTTCTCCATAAAGATGTCAATACAATGCTTGAAGAGGCTCTAGAACAGTACTTTGATAGTCAACAACAAAAGCTCATAAATAAAGGTATAGAAGAAGATGCTACGATGACTAATTTGGATTATGATGAGTTTTGGGATGGATTGGATATTGGCTAGAGTATGACAAAAAAATGGAATCTCAAATCAATAGCTAAAGAGATAGTAATAGCTACGATACTTATCTTTATATTAACAAATATAATTAGTTATATTCGTAAACCTGAACTCACTTCAAATATGCTACCTCAACTTGAAGCACAACTCTTAGATGGTAGCCTATATAGCGTTGAAAAAGGCAAGCCTTTAGTCTTGCATTTTTGGGGTACATGGTGTCCTACTTGTCAACTAGAAATCGGGAATATTGAGCATATATCTAAAGAGTATGAAGTGTTGACAATCGCTGTTAATTCAGGCGATAATAGCAAGCTTTCAAGGTACTTAAATGAGAAAGGACTGACTTTCCGTGTTCTTAATGACAATAGGGGTGAATGGGCTAAAAAGTTTAATGTTGTAGCCTATCCCACAACATTTATCTATGATGGAAAGGGTGAGTTAAAGTTTACAGAAGTAGGGTATACAACTATAGCTGGACTGTTGGCAAGGCTAGCACTCATTAAATAGATAATAATATTTTATAATATAAAAACATATACCTTAAACTTCTTAGAGTAAAATACACGTACAAAATACTATCTAAGGAAAGAGTAAATGGAAGATATACCTAATTGTCCAAAGTGTGAGAGTACTTATACCTATGAGGATGGTACACTGTATATCTGTCCTGAATGTGCGCATGAGTGGAGTAAAGATGCAGAAGTAGATTCTGAAGAGGCAGGGTTGGTGGTTAAAGATGCCAATGGTAATACTTTAGAAGATGGTGACAGCGTGACTGTGATTAAAGACCTTAAAGTTAAAGGTAGTAGTGATGGCATTAAAGTGGGTACAAAGATTAAAAGTATTCGTTTGATTGAGAGTAATGATGGACATAATATAGACTGTAAAGTAGCGGGTGTGGGTGCGATAAAACTCAAGCAAATATTTGTAAAAAAAGCCTAGTGTTTTAAGAGTTAGTGCAAGGTAGGTATGAGGAAGCATTTTCTACAAATGCTCCTTTTTATTGGAAGTGATGGATTTAGTTAAAAAAATTATTTTTTTCTAAAATTTCTATGCCATTTTTTACTGTTTGAACAGATGTGTCAAATTTTGCTTTTAATGCATCATCAAGATTCATCTGTACAATGCTTTCAACACCATTTGAACCAAGTACTACAGGTACACCTACACATACATCTGAATGACCATATTCTCCATTTAAAAGTACAGATGATGATATCACTGCTTTTGAGTCATTTAAAATAGCCTCAACCATAAATGCTATGGCACGACCAGGTCCGTAATATCCAGAAGTTTTTAAGTGTCCTACTATTTCTGCCCCACCATTTTTTGTTCTATCTATAATATCTTCCATATCTTCCTTACTTAGTAAATCAGCAACAGGAACATCTCCTATATTGGCTTTTTGAGGAAGAGGTATCATGTTTTCTCCGTGATCACCTATGACCAATGCACCTACTTTAGCTGCACCAAAACCTAGCTTTTTACGAATTTGGTATGCCATTCTTGAGCCATCTAATGCTCCAGCCATACCGACTATTCTATTGCTATCCCATCCTGTGATTTTATGAATAGCATAGGTCATCACATCAAGTGGATTAGAGACAGAGATGATAATCGCATTTGGAGAATGCTTCATAATGTCTTCTGTGACAGATTTAATAATTTTAGCATTTATCATCAATAAATCTTCTCTAGTCATATCACCTTTTCTAGGAACCCCAGCAGTAACCACAACAACATCACAATCTTTTACATCTGCAGGGGTATTTGCAGCTGTGATGATGGTAGGTTTAGTAGAATAGTGTGTTGCTTGTGCAATATCGATAGCTTTACCTTGTGCTACACCTTCTGCTATGTCAAAAAGAACTATCTCTTTACATGTTCCCATTATTGCCAAAGAAAATGCTGCTGAAGCACCTACTGCACCTGCTCCAATAATTCCTACTTTTCTATTTTTAATCATTTTTTTCCTTTAAATTAGTTTATCTATATGGTGAACCAGAGATATAGCTAGAAAGTGCCATTTGCTGACGTGATATATCTTCTAGAGTATGGTGTACTCTTGTTATAATGGCTTTCATAAATTGGTACATCACTTCTGGCTCTTTTGTGATAAGAGGAGTAAAACTTTCTTCTTTAAAGCAGATAATAGTTGCCTCTCCTAATGCCTTAACTGAACTTGTATGTGGCTTCCCATCAATAAAACTAAGTTCTCCTACCAAATCTCCTCTTTCAAAGACATGTATGATTTTTTCACGACCTGTTTTTTCATCTTTAACAAAACGTGCAACTCTACCACGTTTCAAAATATAAAAAGCACTATCTGTGTCACCTTGATGAAATAAAAGTTCATTGTCATCAAGCTTTAATACTACGCTGGCACACTCTGAAAAAATATCAATTCCATATTCTCCAAGATACTTCCCAATTGGGGCTTCAGTTAAGAGCTGTTTTACTTTTTTTATATCTGGCTTTTCCATTGGATTCTCCTTCTACGATTTTATACAGTTATAGTATCTAAATTGGCTATAACATCTTCTAAATTTAGCGTGGCTTGGGGTGTTAACCCTATCTTTAACTCCCATGCATATCCTTTTATTTCTAGTAAATAAACCTCGGGTATGGTGTCAAAACACTGAGTACAGATTGCCAAAACAGAAGGCACAGAGATAGCATGAGATGTAAAGCTCACATCCATTTTTGCTTCAACTTTAGAGAGTTTAAACGTCTCAATCTCTTCTTTTTTACTTGCATCTATAAAAAGTACCTTTTTCTTATGGCTAATCAAATCAGCATCTTCAAGATGTAATTGATAACTTCGAACAAGCTCTGCTTCAAGGCAAAGCGCATTCTCTTCTATCCAGTCAACAAAAGCCCATCCTAGCCCATCATCTTCTCTACCGACATTACCTATGCCATATACAAGAGAATCTTGCGTATTAAAGGTTTCTAGCAGCCCAACAAGTGCATCATCGTTTTTTACTGTCAAGCACATTTCCTTTACTATCAAGTACTTGCACGTCTAGTGGCATGTTGCCTGAAGTGGCATGGGTCGCACAACTTAGACATGGGTCATAGGCACGGATACCTACTTCTATAGCATTCATCATACCTTCGGTTATCTCTTGTTGTCCACCAAGATACTCTTCTGCCACAGCTAGTACAGTTCTGTTCATGACCGTGTTGTTTTGCGTGGTAGAGACTACAAGATTACAGAAGGTGATGTCACCATTTTTATCAGCCTTATAGTGGTGAAGCAATGTACCCCTTGGGGCTTCTACTACACCAATACCTTCTCCTGTCCATTTATCTTTAGAGGGGGTTAATCTAAGTTCGTTTTTTTGTAAATCAGGGTCTTGTAACAAGTTTTTAATGAGCTCAGCAGAGTGCAAAATCTCAATGGCTCTTGCCCAGTTGGTATGCAAGGTTTTATTGCTTGCTTTTCCTCCATTGTAGTCGTGGAATTTTTCAAGAGCTGCTTGTGCTTGAGGCGTTGCATCACCATAGGCCTTAGTCACATTTACACGAGCCAAAGGTCCTACGCGAACTGAGCCACGTTCTCGACCATATTTTTTAAGATATGGAAATTTCATATAGCTCCACTCTTCTGTGGCTTCTGCAAAGTGATCCATGTAATCATGGTAGTCAAATTCTTCAATGATGTTTTTATCTTCATCTGTGATTCGTATTTTCCCATGGTAGTAATCAACATTACCATCATCATCTACTAAACACATATTTAAAGCTGGTACATCCGCAAACCTATCTACCTGCTCACGGTTGTTCTCATGAAAGGTATAAAATACATCCAATGCTTCACTGGCATATTTAATCACCGTATCAATGTCAAGTAGCCCATCATCACCATTTAAAAATCTATCTATTTGTTCTTGTGTTACATTGTGGTTTACTCCACCAGGTACAGAGGCAATGCCATGCATTTTTTTACCCATCACAAGTTTGATACCTTCTTGACCCCATTTTCTAAGAGCCACTACACGTTTCACCATTTCAGGGTTTTCTTCTATAAGCCCTAAAACATTTCGTTTTTCAGGTGCGGCATCCATACCAAAAATCATCTCAGGTGCGATAAGGTAGTAGTAGGCTGTTACGTGTGACTGTAATTGTTGAAAATAGTGTCCTAAGCGTCTTACTTTTTCAGGGGTAGGCAACATCTCTACTCCTTGTGCATACCCAACACCTATCATATCATCTAGTACTTTGGCACCACAAAGATGGTGACTCACAAAACAAATACCACAGATACGTTGCAAAAACATAGGTGCTTCCCAGTAAGGATGCCCTTGTACGAATTTTTCAAATCCTCTAAATTCAACAACGTGAAGCCTTGCTCCAACGATGTTGTTTTCATCATCAAGTTGCACGGTCACTTTACCATGTCCCTCGATTCTAGTTACGGGATCAATGACTAACTTTTTGCCCATCTTATATCCTTTCTAATCGAAACGGTTGATTTCTCTTGGTAAATCAACCTCTCGTCCATTTGCTAAGTCATCTAAGACTTTAAATATCGCATCTCCATCAGGAGGGCAACCAGGTAAAAAATAATCCATTTTTACCACCTCATGACAAGGGTACACCTTGTTTGTGATAGGAGGCAAGTCTTCATGAAAAGGAATGATTTTTTTCTGATCTGGCAGCATAGTAGGCGACTCTAAATATGCCTCTTTAAAACAGTCTTCCAAAGAAACAAGGTTTCTCATAGCAGGTACACCACCCCAAATAGCACAGGCACCTACAGAGATAAGAATGTCACAATTTTCCCTAAAGTGTATGAGTGTCTCAATGTTTTCTTCATTGGCAATACCACCTTCTACAAAGCCAATAGCACAGCGATGAGGGATACGCTTTACATCACTAAAGGAGGAACGCGTAATAGCAATTTTGTCAAATAAATCTATCATTCTGTCATCCATATCTAAAAATGACAATGTACATCCCCAACATCCACACAGTGCAATGGTAGCAACTTGGATTTTTTCATCACGGGCTTTACGGCTTTTTTCATCTAGCTGTGTACTTGGTAATTCATGAGAAGCTATCTCGTTTTTTTCTATACTACTCATTACTGTTCTCCTTTTAGGATACGTTCTCTTATAGAGGCTATATCGTATTTTCTCACACCTATAGCATGGTCATACCCACGTTCTTTGTCGATAATACAGCCAACAGGACAGATGTCTGAAGCAAGTCTTGCTTGTTCTTTTGTCATTTTATCTGCCACATTTTTATCTATTTCTATTTGAGAATGAGGGCCCCTCCCGCTAATAGAAAATATCTTTTGGCCTGTTTCTTCATCACGTATAAAATTTACACAGCGTTGACAAAATATACATCTGTCTCGCTCTAACCAAATAAGTTCTGAGGCATTTTCTCTTTTACGTTCTGTAAAACGGTAAGGAAAACGAGAAACCATCATATCGGTTTCATAGGCTATAGCTTGGAGGTCACAGCGTCCACTTTTTTCACAGCTAGGACAGTTGTGTGTACCCTCTGAGAAAAGGGTCTCCACCAAAGCTTTTTGCATGTCTTTGACTTCAGGGTCATCTACTTCTACATTCATACCTTCATAAACAGGTGTTGCACAAGAAGCTGCCATCCATCCATTTACTTTTACAGAACACACACGGCAAGTCCCTAAACAGGGTTTGCCTCTCATGTAACAAAGACGTGGGATAAATATACCATTATCTGCTGCCACATTGATAAGGGCTTCGCCTGCTTGGGTTTCAATCTCTTTACCATCAATGGTTATTTTGATACTCATTTTGCCTCCTCTTTAACTCTCTTTGCCAAATTTTCATGTACAGAGGTTGAAGCATGTATATCAAAAGATGGGTTCACCATATCTGTCGGTTTGGCCAATTTACGTTTATATATTTTAGGAAATTTTGTAAGTGTGTTTAAAAGAGAATTTGGAGAGGACATACCAAGCCCACACCTACTGGTACTTTTAATCATCTTTCCCCAACTTACAATTTCATCTAAATCTTTTTGTACAGCTTTGCCATCTACTATAAGATTAATCTTATGTAACAAATCCACATTACCTGAACGACAAGGACTACAGGTACCACAAGATTCATCTACAAAAAATTCCATATAGTCTTTTACAACATCAAGCATGTCTCGTGAGTTGTTAAAAATCATTAAAGAGCCATTACAAGAGAGGTCAGAGTAACAAAAAATCCTCTCTCCATCATGATGGGGGTTGACACATTCTCCTGAAGGACCACTTATCTGTACAGCTTGTGTATCTTTTGCACCAACCATACGAAGCACTTCATTGAGTGTGATACCCCATTCAATCATGTAAATACCAGGATAATCACAATCCCCGGAGACAGAAAGGAGTCTTGTCCCCGATGATTCTTCTGTACCCAAAGCTCTATACCAGTCAGCACCTTTTGGAATGATTCTGCTCACTGCAGCAAAGGTTTCAACATTGTTAATAATGGTTGGTTTCCCCATGTACCCTTCTTGTACAGGATAAGGAGGTTTCAGTCTTGGTGCCCCACGTTTACCCTCGCAGGATTCAAGTAGGGCAGTCTCATCACCACAAACATATGCTCCTGCACCCATCTGAATACGAATGTCAAAGTCAAATTCTTGACCGAGTATTTTTTCGCCTAACAGACCTTCATGACGCATTTCATCAAGCTGTGCTTCAAGAAATTCTTTAAGATACCAATACTCTGCACGAAGATACATAATGCCATACTTTGAGCCAATAGAGTATGCGCATGATATCATTCCCATAAAAACATCTTTGGGGGAACGTGTTAAAATAACTCTGTCTTTAAAAGTACCTGGTTCACCTTCATCTGCATTACAAATGACATATTTTGTATCGGCTTGGGCTTCACTACACAGTTTCCACTTGAGTCCTGTAGGAAAACCAGCACCACCACGTCCACGTATACTTGAGTTTTGAACAGTTTCAATGATTTCCTCAGGGTAGGCACCTAACATCTTCATTATAAGTGCTCGATAGTTTCTGTCTTTTCTAAAAAATACAGGTCCTGTACGTTGTATATTACTTGAAACCATAGTATCAATGTAAGCAACATCTTTTTTTGAATGGCCATCTGGATTGGCAATCTCTTCAGGTGTTTTCCCTGCTTTTAACTCATGGATAATCTCTTTAATGTCATCAGGAGTCAATCTTGTAAATACAACTTTGTCTATCATCATAGCTGGTTCTTGGTCACTCAGACCTATACAGTTGGTATCAAAAAGACCAAACAAGCCATCTTCACTTACAGAGTTGAATTCACATCCTATTGCTTCAGATAATGCTTGTTTGACTTCATCGTAGCCATTCATTTTAGCTATGACTGTATTGGCAAGATAGATTTGGTGTTTTCCCGCAGGTTTGTCATGAAAAAAATGATAAAAAGAGGCTGTCTCTCGGATGTCTAAAGGAGACATATTTAATGATATAGATATCTCATTTACTACCTCATCAGAAAGATAACCATAAAGATGATGTACATCCCATAATATATCCATCATTCTTGTTTTATCATGTTGGTAAGTGTCTAAAATACGCTGGATTTCATTCTGCATTGTTATCCTTCTTATTTTATCTAAGAGGTAGAAAAGCAATTTTTGGACAAAAGCTAAAACTACTTCATGTCTAATAAACAATTATAGTTTCTATTGTCTTTAACTTTTCAGCAGTATGTCTATTCTTTCGTTTGTTTAGCTAAGAGTGTATTTTTTAGTTACAAAATGATAGGTTACAAACCTTTCATAACCACATCAAAAAGACAGTCAACCTCGTTATCTTCTAAAAAAACAGTTTTTTTACTTTCAAAAAAGTCTAAAATCTTTTTAGTGGGTAGTATAGGACTGTAAATGCAAGAAGGGTGTGCAGGCTTAAATGCTTGCATAAGAGCAATGTCTTCTTCTATGCGTTGTTCACAAATTAAACAGTTTTCGTCCACATAGAGCCTTCCTTCATAAGAAAGAAGGCTTATGTAACTTTCTACTACTATACGTTTGGGATTTTGCTTGTCCCATTTTTTTGCTGCATTCAGTAGTAAGTCATAGTAGAAAGGTTCAAGTTCCTCTGCATCACGTAAATGTGGTTCAAACTTTTTGATGAAGTTGTGCCACATGAGGAGTTTGTTTTTGTCATGTAGCCAAGGAAAACCCATATGTGAGAGTGAGCGAAGACGTGGCATGAAACGTCCATCTTCACCTTCTACTTCAAAGTCTACTAGGTTACCTAGTTGTAAGATTGAGTGTCTTGCTCCAAAAAAACGGTAGTAGGTACGTATTTCAGTAGCAGTGATAACTCTGGCTATAGAGTCTTCATTTTTGGCTTTTTTGACTGAAAGTATGAACCCTTTGATGTGTATGTCCTAAGTGTGAAAATTATTTTTATTGCTACTATTACTACTACTATTGGGTCTGATTATAGCATGTTTTCATTTTTAAATTTTATAGATGTAGTTTTGAATGTATACATGCTACAATCACTAATAATATTATGTAATAAGGTCTATATATGACAAAAGAAACTTACATCAAAGGTAAGGAACGTAGCTTAGAGTCAACCATAGAAACGATGTATGAAAAATTATATGCATTAGATATACGCATAGATGAAGTCTCTGCGTTAAATCCTGTGCCTTTTGTCTACTCACAGCATATACGAGATGAAAGTTGTGACTTGATGTTTACCAATGGAAAAGGAGCTAGTAGCAAAGCATGTCTGGCTTCAGCACTAGGAGAGTACTTTGAACGTCTTAGTTGTAACTACTTTTTTGCAGACTATTACTTAGGTGAAGAAATAGCAAAGGGTACATTTGTGCATTACCCTAATGAAAAGTGGTTTAGCTTTGATGAAGAGAGTGAGCAAATGCCTTCAGGACTTTTAGACGAGAAATTATGGGCATACCTTGACCCAGAAAATGAGCTACATCCCTCACAAATATTTGACTTAAATTCAGGTGCAGGAGAGCGCGGTATTTGTGCTTTGCCTTTTGTAAGACAAAGTGATGCTAAACCTATCTACTTTCCTGTGAACTTCATAGCCAACATATTTGTGAGTAATGGCATGTCAGCAGGTAACACAGAAAATGAAGCACGTGTGCAAGCACTTTCCGAAATATATGAACGTTATGCTAAGAATAAAATCATTGCTGAGGGTATTTGTTTACCCCGTATTCCTATATCGGTGATGCAAAGGTTTCCTGATATACAAACTTCTATAAAAAAGCTTGAAGAGTATGGATACCATTTACGTGTATGTGATGCTTCTCTTGGTGGAGTGTACCCTGTGATATCGGTCACACTCATAAACCCTAAAGATGGTTCCGTTTTTGCTTCTTTTGGGGCACATCCTTGTTTTGAGGTAGCACTTGAACGTACGGTGACTGAACTTTTACAAGGACGTGGATTAGAAATGTTAGATGATTTTCATGCACCTTCTTTTAACCTTGAAGTTGTGGCAGAACACCATAACCTAGAAGCACATTTTATTAATGCCACAGGGCTATTGTCTTATGAGTTTTTTAAAGAAGAAAGTGACTACGACTTTGTAGACTGGGACTTTTCTTCTGACACGCAAAGTGAGTTAGCCTATCTTTCTTTTATCGCAGGAAATGAAGGGTTTGA
>Ga0256839_1005046_pt1 | contig 12461 bp, 12 predicted proteins | sample 354166metaG_FD_185968 | JGI IMG/M metagenome (GOLD analysis project Ga0256839, IMG submission 185968) | Hydrothermal vent microbial communities from Mid Atlantic Ridge, Atlantic Ocean - 354-166 | ecosystem: Environmental > Aquatic > Marine > Hydrothermal vents | place: Atlantic Ocean: Mid...
GACCACCTTAAAAATGGGTAGCATTGCCTTGATTATTGCAGGTGTAGTGGGATTAAACCTAAGCGGAGCAAAACATTGAGCTTTACATTCCAAATCGACACAACATTTACAGATAAACTGCCAGCCGACCCTGTTGCCCACAATGTACCCCGCCAAGTGATGGGTGCTTGTTATTCATGGGTGCAACCCAAGCCCGTCCAGCAACCTAAACTGTTGATTCATAGCCCAGAAGTCGCCGAACTTTTAGATTTAAACGATGAAGATTGTCATTCTGACCTGTTTACCCAAGTCTTCTCAGGCAATGCCCTGCTTGATGGTATGAAACCCTACGCCATGTGTTATGGCGGGCACCAATTTGGCAACTGGGCAGGGCAACTGGGTGACGGTCGTGCCATGACAATTGCTGATATTATCAACAGCAAAGGTGAACGCTGGAGCTTGCAACTCAAGGGTGCGGGTAAAACACCGTATTCAAGAAATGCTGATGGTTTAGCCGTGCTTCGCTCATCCATTCGTGAGTTTTTATGCAGTGAGGCTATGTTTCATTTGGGCGTGCCCACCACCCGTGCTTTAAGCTTGTGTGCCACGGGCGACCAAGTATGGCGTGATATGTTTTATGATGGTCATCCTGAATATGAGCCAGGTGCAGTCGTTTGCCGCGTTGCCCCTTCTTTTTTACGCTTTGGCAGCTTTGAAATCTTTGCCGCACGCAACGACCTTAAAACATTAAAAACACTTTTGGATTTCACCATCACTACCTATTTTCCACATTTGATTGAAGACAACATCACGACAGATACCTATGCCAAATGGTTTGCCGAAGTGTGCGACACCACCAAAGATATGATTGTGCATTGGCAGCGGGTTGGCTTTGTGCATGGGGTGATGAACACCGATAATATGTCGATCCATGGGCTTACCATTGATTATGGACCTTATGGTTGGTTGGAAGATTACAATCCTGATTGGACACCCAATACCACCGATGCCCAGTTTCACCGCTATGCTTATGGCAAGCAACCTTCCATTGCCCATTGGAACTTGATGAAGCTTGCCCAAGCCATTGCTCCACTGTTTGACAGTGTAGAAGCACTGCAAACCATATTGAATGACTATGCCACACAATATAAATCAGCATGGCAAGATATGATGCGCCAAAAACTCGGGTTAAAAACATTTGATGAAGCTTTGGTTGAGCAACTTATGAACAATTTAGAGCGAATCGAAACAGATATGACAATATTCTTTAGAAAACTTGCCGATATTTCAGCCCAAAACACCATCGAACAATGTATCCAAACCATTAGCCCTGCATTTTATGACACAAGCTGGCAAAACAAAGCCAGCGAAGTATGGCAAGCTTGGTTTGAAGACTATTTAGGGCAACTCAAGTCCCATGCTGTGGACAATCGCAAAGCAGCCATGAATCAAGTGAATCCCAAGTTCGTTTTGCGCAACTATTTGGCACAACTTGCCATTGATAAGGCGAATGAAGGTGATTTAAGTATGCTGCATGAATTGTTTGAAGTGTTGAAGCGCCCCTATGCCGAACAACCCCAGTTTGAAGCTCAATATGCACAAAAACGCCCCGATTGGGCAAAAGAAAAAGCAGGCTGCTCTATGCTGTCATGTAGCTCTTAGTTTAATTTGATAAACTCAAAACGACGCAAGCTGTTGATATACCAAAATAACATCTCGTTTCTACTGTATTGGATGCAAGGTTTTCGGAGTATTGGATACAAAATGTGTGCATGTCGTTTGAGTTTGACTCAACAACATAAGGGCAAGTTTTTGTTTAAGGCGTGATTTGTTTATTTTTAGGCAGCCAAAAACGAACCGACAAAGCCCCAAAAGATTTTGTAGTATCTTTTAGGGGTGCGTCAGGCATATCACTGAAAAAGGAACGAAAAGAGTTTTCGTTTTTATCCTTTTTCAACGGTAAGACTACGGCGCAGATGAACAAAGGGGGTAAGCCTGCTTACTTTGTGGTTGGTTGAATACTTTTTGAGGAAGCTCTAATTTGAAACAAAAAAAGACCAAGTCCGAGAACTTAGTCTTATCAAAAATTATAAAAACCAAGCTATGACTGTTGTGAGACTTGTCATCGGATGATTTATCACCTGAACTGCTATCATCTATAAACGCCGTTATTTGTATTTCTGAGCGGCTGAGTGTCTTGCGAATGACCAAAGTGTTAAGGACATATCACGCCACTCACGACTTATTGCATGTACTCAGCCTTAAAGACTTCTATGTCCGCATCTTGCAATAACGAACTAATCCAGGCCTGTATTTTCTCTTTCTCAAGTATGCTTTGAATTTCCTCTTTCACATCTTCAAAGGTTGGCGTTTGCGCTTCTTTTTCCCCCAGCCATTCCACAATATGCCAGCCAAATTTAGTCTGGATTGGCTGGCTTAACGGGTTCTCCTTATTCAATGTGAAGACCACTTTATCAAAAGCTTGCACCATATCACCAGGAGCGAACCAATTTAGGTCTCCACCTCGACCTTTGGTACTATCATCAATGGAAAATTGTGCTGCCAACGCTGCAAAGCTTTGAGGGTTTGCCCGCAATTGCTTCAACAACTCCAAAGCTGTTTGTTTATCCGCAACCAAAATATGCCGCGCATGAATTTGTTTAGGAATCACAAAGTCTTGCTTATGTGCTTGATAATAAGCTCTTAAATCATCATCACTGACTTGCTTAAAACCTTGGCGTTGCCAATCATGTATCGCTTGAATCAACACTTCATCTTCAGCTTTTCGCATTCGGTACGCAACCAGTGGATCGTAGTGCAAGCCCATTTCTTTCGCTTTTTGTGCCACCACTTCTTGTTTGATCATGACATCCAACACTTGCGCGCGCGCACCAGCATCTTGCATCATATAGCGCATGGATTGCGGTAAGCTCATGATTTCAAAGTCAATGTCTGACTCGTAAATTTGTCTATCACCCACTTGTGCTACCACAGGGCTATGTTCCTGCGTGTTAGTGGACATATTCGAGTCTTTTTCACAGGAAACCAACACCAACAATCCCAAACATATAAAAATGTATCGCATTTTCTAACCTTCGCATGTTCACTTTTATGCGCTAGCGTATCGCCTTAGCACATGAAACACTATACTTATTCATATCAAGGGTAATCGTTTATGTCTCCAGCAGTCATGGCCATTCTGGTTTTAAGTCTATACCTCACATTTTATCACTTTTATGCCAAAGGCGTGCTTGGCCGCAAAGTATTTCAGCTCAACGATAGCAACCTTACACCTTCCCATAGCATGAATGATGGCGTGGATTATGTGCCTGCCAACAAATATATCTTGTTTGGGCACCACTACGCATCCATTGCAGGATTAGCACCCATGCTTGGCCCTGCCATTGCTGTGATTTGGGGCTGGTTGCCCGCATTATGCTGGGTGGTCTTTGGCACATTATTGATTGGTGCAGTGCATGATTTTTCTGCTTTGATTTTATCCTCACGACACAAAGGGCAAAGCGTGGGCAGTATTGCCAAAGATGTGATTTCACCCCGTACCCGTCTGCTATTTTTGCTGGTCATTTTCTTTCTTGTATCCCTTGCCATGGGTGTATTTGTATTGGTCATTTCAGGGCTTTTTGCAGCACCTGATGCCGCCAGCATCCCAAAAACATCACATCCTGAGGCGGTATTCCCCACCTATGCGCTCATGCTGATTGCCATGCTCATTGGCTTTTTTGTATATAAAAAGAACATGCCTGTTTGGCCTTTGATTGGGCTTGGTTTTGTTGCCATGCTCACCACCACATGGTGGGGGCTGGATCATCCAGTCACAGGCTTGACAGCTACAGACTGGACTTGGTCTTTACTTCTATACGCATTCCTTGCCAGCATTTTGCCTGTATGGCTTTTATTGCAACCTCGAGACTTTCTCAACTCTCTCCTGCTCTACCTTGCACTGGGTATGATGTTGATGGGCTTCTTTATTCTCGATCCTGCATGGTCGGCTCCCGCCATAAACCCCAACCCTGAAGGCGCACCACCCATACTACCATTTTTATTTATTGTGATTGCGTGTGGCGCGGTTTCTGGCTTTCACGGCATTGTGGCGTCTGGCACATCTGCCAAACAATTGGATAAAGAGTCTGATGCACCCTTGATTGGCTATGGCGGCATGATTGGTGAATCATTATTGGCTTTGCTCGCTGTGCTTGCCACCACGGCAGGTGCTTTTGCAAGCCGTGCTGATTGGGAAGCCTTTTATGGTTCATGGCATCAAGCTGTAGGCTTGCACCAAAAGCTTGGCGTATTTATTCAAGGCAATGCCAACTTCATCCACCAATTAGGTATTCCTTATGATTATGCCGCGGCATTTATCAGTGTGGTCGTGGTAGGCTTTGCCATGACTTCAGTAGATACAGGCGCAAGACTGCTACGCTTTAACATTCAAGAAATTGGCAAAACCATCAACTTCAAGGTGCTGGACAACCGCTATTTAGCGACCTTCCTGGCAGTATCCGCCATGGGTTTCTTTGCTTTTTTTGAAGTGAATGGTAAGCCCGCAGGTTTATTTTTGTGGACACTCTTTGGTACAACTAACCAAATCTTAGCAGGTTTAACCTTGCTCACCGTCACGATTTATTTGTACCGTAAAAAGAAACCCATACTTTATACACTACTGCCCATGTTATTGGTGCTCGGCACTACCATCGCAGGTATGATCATGGGTATCATGGGCGCGCTCGAAAAAGAACAATGGACAGTTGCTACAGTTGGTTTTGTTATTTTTGCTTTGGCCGTTTGGGTATTGGTGGAAGCTCTGCTTGTTGTGCGCAATCTAAAAAATGAGCGCCACGCTTAAAAAAGCAGGTTGGGAGGCTTTATGAACAAACATACACCAAACATCTATATCCTAGATACCAATGTATTGATTCACGATCCCAATGCTCTGCTTCGATTTGATGAGCATGATGTGGTGATTCCTATGGTGGTTCTAGAAGAAATGGACAAGGTCAAACGAGGTATGGATGAAATTGCGAGAAACATTCGCGAAGTCTCTCGTACTTTGGATGCCATCAGCGCGGGTGATGAGCCACTGGAAGAAGGATTTAAGCTAAATGGTGGTGGCAGATTATTCTTTGAGCTGGATGATCACACTGATGGCTTACCCAAGTCCTTTATCCAAGGTATGGTAGATAACCGTATTATTGCCGTTACCGTACGCCTGCAACAGAAAAACCCCCATAAACGAGTGATATTGGTCTCTAAGGATATCAATATGCGCATCAAAGCGCGCGCGCTGGGCTTAAACACTGAAGATTATCGCTCCGATCGCGTGGTTGAAGATATTGATGTGTTGTCTACGGGCAATATATCGCTAACCCATGAGCAATGGGAAGATATGGCAAAGGGCATGGTAGTCTCAGAAATAGCGCATGGCAGCCGTTATGTGGTGCAATGGCCAGCATCACTACCACTTCCCTTGATCAACAGCTTTGTCAATTTACCTGGCAAACATGAAGTTTCATTGCGCTGCATCCGTATTGAAGGTGAGCAAGTCACCTTGGATGACACCTATGCCTACCGCAGCGACCGTCATGCCATTTGGGGGGTTCAAGCACGCAACAACGAACAAAACCTTGCCATGAATTTACTGATGGATGCAGACATTGATTTGGTGGCGCTCATGGGTGTTGCAGGTTCTGGGAAAACCCTATTGGCACTGGCTTGTGGCTTGTACCAAACCTTAGACATGGGGGTGTACGATAAAATACTGGTGACCCGAGCTACTGTGCCCATGGGTCAAGATATTGGCTTCTTACCTGGCTCTGAAAAAGAAAAACTAGAGCCTTGGATGGGTGCCATTACCGACAACCTAGCCTATCTACTGAATGAACAAACCACCGATATTTCATCGGTATTGGGGCAACACCGCATTGAAATTGCAGCACTGTCTTTTGCTCGTGGTCGCACATTTAGCCGCACATGGCTCATCATTGATGAGGCACAAAACCTCACACCACATCAAATGAAAACCCTGATCACGCGCATGGGGGAAGGCTCAAAAATCATTATTTTGGGCAATAACGCCCAAATCGATACACCCTACCTTACCGCACATACCAATGGTTTAACCTTAGCTGTGCAGCGTTTCTCGAGTTGGGAACATGCAGGGCATGTGATGCTGAAAGATAGTGAGCGTTCTCGTTTAGCGGCATACGCTGCAGAGGTGTTATAAACCTTGCTACACACGCTGAAACAAAACCCCTTGATGCTGGCAGGTGCGAGCATTGTTACCTTTGTTTCCATCGTGGCGATTTTCGCCCCGTGGCTTGCCCCGTATGACCCTAACCATATCGTGATTCGTGATATGCTGCTGCCACCCTCGCTAGACCACTGGTGTGGTACAGACACTTTAGGTCGTGATGTCTTTTCAAGGCTTTTGTATGGCGCTCGTGTTTCATTGCTGGTTGGCTTGGTTGCTGTGGGCATTGCGCTGTTGGTCGGTATTACCTTGGGCGCGATTGCTGGTTATGCGGGTGGGATTTGGGATAATATCATCATGCGCTGGACAGATATGGTCTTATGTTTCCCCACCTTCTTCCTCATTTTGGCTGTCATTGCATTTTTAGAGCCATCCATTTGGAATATTATGATTATCATTGGTCTTACCTCTTGGATGGGTGTCGCTCGCTTGCTAAGAGCCGAGTTTCTAAGTCTAAGAGAGCGTGAGTTTGTGCTTGCCGCACAAAGCATTGGCACGCCACCTTTACGCGTGGTGTGGTCATATATGTTGCCCAATGCCATGGGACCGTTGTTGGTCTCTGCTGTGTTGGGCATCGCTGGTGCAGTGTTGATTGAATCGGGTTTATCCTTCTTGGGGCTTGGTGTACAACCGCCCACCGCATCTTGGGGTAATATGCTCACCGAAGGCAAAGATAATATCCAAATTGCATGGTGGTTGTCCGTCTATCCAGGATTAGCCATTTTGATTACAGTCTTGGGTTATAATCTACTGGGTGAAGGGTTAAGGGATGTGTTTGACCCTAAACTTCAAGCCAAATGATCCCGCATGAGCATTATATGCAGCTTGCTTTGGCGCAGGCACAACTTGCCACAAACATGGATGAAGTACCTGTGGGCGCTGTGCTGATCACCAAAGATGGGCAAGTGTTTGAAGCACACAACGCACCCATTTTCAAACACGATGCCACAGCTCATGCTGAAATCGAGGTCATACGCAAGGCATCTGCCACTATCGGTAACTATCGCTTATTAAACAGCATACTCTATGTCACCCTAGAACCATGTCTCATGTGTACTGGGGCTATCATTCATGCAAGAGTTGGCACAGTGGTGTACGGCGCAAATGATGAAAAGACAGGTGCGGTGTCATCCCTTTATCAAGCTTTATCCGACAAAAGATTGAACCATCAACCCAGCATCATTTCAGGCATCTTAAAAGACGAATGTAGTGAGCAACTTCGCACCTTTTTCAAAGCCAAGCGCCAAGCCAAAAAAAGCAAGCAACACTCCTTCAAAAAGTACTGATCTAGCCTTGTTTGAGCTGGAACGACAATAACCCTATAAATTATAAGACGACAACAAGAAATAACCGAGTATAATACGAGGTTATTAGATCCCATCATCCAAAGGAGGCATGTATGAGCATACTTCAATGTCATAAGAAAACAATTGTTGCAGGCTTTACGCTACTTGCCATTATTATCGCGATTGCAATTGCATCAGGTGGCAGCGCACCGGGTCTGTTTGACCTTTCTCGCTACTTTCATGTTTTGGCTGGCATTGTTTGGATTGGTTTATTGTACTACTTTAATTTTGTACAAGTGCCCTCTTTGGGCAATGTATCTGCTGATACCAAAGCTGATCTTTTCAAAGAAGGAAGCATTGTTCGTCGCGCATTGCTTTGGTTTCGCATGGGTGCGCACACTACCCTGCTCTTTGGCTTAATTCTATTTGCAGAGCTTGGCGCGAATGCAGGTATGGATATCCGTATTGGTGCAGCACTTGCTATCATCATGTGGTTCAATGTTACTTTTATCATTTGGCCAAACCAAAAGAAAGTGATTGGTATCGTTGAAGCCGATGCCGATTCCAAAGCCGCTGCGGGCAAAAAAGCTTTGATAGCATCACGCATCAACACATTGCTTTCAATTCCAATGTTGTTCTTGATGCTAGCATCAGCACACTTTCAAATATTTAACTGATTAGGCATAAAGCCACTACAAACAGTGGCTTTATTTCTATTTTGCATGCTGCTATGCTTGCATATGTTGGCTTGTGTCAACAACAAAATCTAAACAAAGAGGATAGTCAAACATGAATGTTGATCAACACCTAAAGGTAGCGCAATGGCACATGGAGCAAGCGCGTTTACATGCAACATCAGAACACACTTGCGGTTGCCCTGTCAACGAAGAATACCAGCGTATCATTGATATTGTTGAGTCTGGTCAAAAAATCGAAGAAGATTTGAGCTGTTCAGTTCAAAGCTAATTTAAGCAACAATGATATATCAACCGCTTAATGGGAAACCATAAGCGGTTTTTTTTATGCCTGCTTCTTGCGAAACACCGAGCCTCGAAAGTTGCCAGCCAAGTCATAATAATCTTCAAGCTTTTCTAATGTTGCTGGTGTGTTTGGCATACCACTCAAGCCCGATTCCAACACCAGTAAGCCACCATCTTTAAGGTATAAGTGTGCGCCTTGAAGCAGCTTATCCAACAAGGTCAAACCCGAAGCCTCATCTGTGAGAGCAAAGCGCGGCTCAAAGCTGAGCTCGGCTTCCAAGTCATGCATTTCATCTTGGCTCACATACGGCGGATTGGACACAATCACATCGAATTGTCTATCCACAGGCAAAGCTTGATACAAATCCCCCTGCAAGAAGGTCATTCGCTGAGTCACACCCAAATTACCCGCATTGACTTTAGCAATAGCTAAAGCTTTATCCGATATATCACATGCCATCACCAAAGCATTGGGGTATTCCCTAGCCAGAGAAATAGCGATACACCCTGAACCCGTACCAATATCTGCAATGTTTAAGCCTTCTTGCCGGTTGGATCGATGCTTTAACACCATTTCAATCAAGTGCTCTGTTTCAGGGCGCGGCACAAGCACGGCAGGCGTGACCACAAACTCATCTTTCCAAAACGCTTTAACACCCAAAATATAAGCCAGCGGTTCTCGATTGATTCGCCGCGATAGCATAGCTTCAAACTTTGCCACCACATCAGCAGGTACGACATCATGCGCTTTGATAATCAAATCCGTCTGCGACACACCCCAAGCAGACATCAACATCCATTCAGCATCGGTGCGTGGCGCATCCACACCCGCTTGCTCTAATTGCTGAGCGGCTTGCCGCAGTACGGAATGCGCATACATATTATTTTTGCTCTGCGAGCAACTCCGCTTGGTGATGCGTAATGAGTGGTTCAATAAGCTCATCCATTTCACCATTCATGATTTGATCGAGTTTATACAATGTAAGGTTGATGCGGTGGTCTGTCACCCGACCTTGCGGGTAGTTGTAGGTGCGAATGCGTTGTGAGCGATCGCCTGAACCCACCATACCTTTGCGTGCTTCGGCGCGCTCCGCGTCTTTTTCTGATTGTTCCTTATCCAGTAATCGTGCTTGCAAAACTTTCATGGCTTGGGCTTTGTTTTTATGTTGGCTAGACTGATCTTGGCATGTCACCACCAAACCACTGGGTAAATGTGTTAAACGCACAGCAGATTCAGTCTTGTTCACATGCTGCCCGCCAGCACCTGACGCACGATATACATCAATGCGTAAATCCTCAGGTCGAATGTTGATCTCCACTTCTTCAGCCTCAGGCAAAATCGCCACGGTACACGCTGAGGTATGCACACGACCACCCGACTCTGTCTCAGGCACGCGCTGCACCCTATGCACACCCGATTCAAACTTGAACACAGCAAACACATCTGTGCCTGTCACTTGCGCCACGATTTCTTTGTAACCACCAATGCCAATATCACTACTGGTCAAGACAGCAACTTTGAAGCCTTTACGCTCGGCATAACGGCTATACATGCGAAATAAGTCTGCGGCAAATAAAGCGGCTTCATCACCACCTGTTCCTGCGCGAATTTCAAGAATCACATTGCGGTCATCATTGGGATCTTTGGGCAACAATAATGTATCTAGCCGTTTTTTACTGGCTTCAAGCGCTTCTTTTAAGTCCATGATTTCCATTTGCGCCATGTCTTTTAATTCAGCATCACAATCTGGATCTTCCATCATCTCTTGATTGTCTTTGATTTGCTGCTCAATCGCCAAAAAACGCTCTATTTCATCAGCAACAGGTTCAATCGCCGCGTATTCCTTGGAAATCTTGCTGTATTTGTTGGGATCTGATGTGATTTCAGGGTCTGCCATCATCACAGACAAGTCATTCTTTTTTCTTAAAATCTCATCCAGACGCGTGTTCATCGGACTCCCGAAGTTTATCTTTTTTCTTTGTATCGTGCACAGGTTCTGCGGCAAACAAACGACTTGCCGCGCCCATCAACAAATCACCTTCAATATCATCAGGCAAGGTTTTAAGCGTTTGCATGGTAGGGTGTACAAACCGTTTCATCAAGGCTTTACTTAATCGCTCCACGGCTTTTTGCTGCTCATCCGTTAAACCTTTAAGATAGCGTTTGGCTTTTTCCATTTCATCCAAGCGGGCTTGCTCAACCTGCTGCTGAATACCGCGAATCAATGGCACAGACTCCAATGACTTTAACCATACCAAGAAGACTGAAGCATCTTCTTCAATCAACACCTTAGCCTGCTCAGCTTCGCGCTCACGACTCTTCTGGTTGCCTTGTACTACCTGCTGCAAATCATCAATATCATAAACATATACACCCGCAATCTCGGCAATGCGAGGATCAATATCGCGTGGTACGGCAATGTCCACCAAAAACATAGGTTGCCCTTGGCGCTTTTTCATCGCAGGTCTAACATCTTCAGGCAAAAGGACATAGGTGGATGCACCTGTCCCTGAAATCACAATATCCGCCCTGTCCATGTATTGCGGCAATTCACCCATGGTCAGCGCATGACCTTCAAATGCAAGCGCAAGCTTTCGTGCGCGTTCCAAAGTTCGGTTTGCAACCAAAATCTCAGTACAACCATTGGCTTTCAAATGCGTTGCTGCAAGCTCTGCCATTTCACCAGCACCAATAAGCAGTACTGTTTTATCCGTTAAATCACCAAAAATCCGTTTGGCAAGTTCCACCGCACACGATGATATATTGACAGCTTGCCGCCCAACCGATGTTTCACTGCGAGCGCGTTTGGCAGCAGCAAAGGCAGATTGATAAAAACGGTGTAAAATATGACCTGCTGTGCCTGCTTCAAGTGCCAACTCATATGAAGCTTTCACTTGCCCCAGAATCTGCGGTTCACCCAAAACCAAGGAGTCCAGACCTGCGGCTACGGCAAACAGGTGGCGTACGGCATCATCCGTAGTATAAGCGTACAAATGTGTGATCACCTCAGATAGTGGCATGGCAGCTTTATGGGCAAACCACTCGTGCGCAAGCGCGATAGCAGCATCAGGATCATGGGTCACCAATGTCATTTCCACACGATTACAAGTCGATAACAAGGCTGCTTCACGAATCGCATCATGCTGGATTTGCTGTTGTAAAATACCTTGAATCTCAGCTTCAGGCACTGCCAACCGCTCACGCAATTCAACAGGAGCAGTTTTATAATTCAATCCAATGTGACAGATTCTCATGCGGCGAACCTAAACAAGCTTGGCAGCGTGTCCATCTTCAATCAGATGCAGATCAGTTTTTTCAGCGCTTCCCTTTGTTTTATCACGATGATATGCCCATAAATCCAAACGCCCTTTTTCAGATAAGCTTACCTTGATTTCAATATACAAATCAGGCATAGCATCAACCAGCGCAGTTGGCGCATCCTCATCCGCAAAATGAAAAAAACCCAGACACTGTATATCCAAACCAGACCAAACATCCAGTGTTTGCCGAATATCCGCAGTTTCTTTCACCATAGCCACCTTTTGAATCCACGACATGCTGGATGACAATGCACCAACCAGCCCACAATAAACATGCCGCTCATCAGCGACCAAAGCTTGATGAAGTATCCACTGAAAAGCACGACGAGAAATCGCTGTAGGTTGTGTGATAGGTGTCTGCATAGGTGGCGCAGCATTAGCCCTACGCACACCATTGTCAATCAACATGTTCCCACAGAGTGTTAGGAACACATAACCTGTCCTCATCAGTAGCGCGATAGTTGTCCACCTTGCAGGTTGCCCTTGGAGGCAACCTGCAAGGCTAACACACCAAGGTGCTTTCTTAAGCTTATGCCTTCACCTTGAGCCTCATATCCAACCTACATGTCTTCTATATTCATTGTGGTTCCAATGCGTATCAGGTTTACACAAGACTTCTTGAGTAAG
>Ga0256839_1005047_pt1 | contig 12461 bp, 8 predicted proteins | sample 354166metaG_FD_185968 | JGI IMG/M metagenome (GOLD analysis project Ga0256839, IMG submission 185968) | Hydrothermal vent microbial communities from Mid Atlantic Ridge, Atlantic Ocean - 354-166 | ecosystem: Environmental > Aquatic > Marine > Hydrothermal vents | place: Atlantic Ocean: Mid...
CGCAAGCTGGTGGAGGGCGCCGCGGCGGCGGCCCGGTCGATGGCGGCGGAGGACGAGGTGCAGGGGGTGTTCGCGCTCATCGGGCGCACGTTCATCGACGACCCGGGCAAGGCGCGGCGCGGTCCGCCCAGCGCCCACGAGCAGAACGTGCAGGTGTTCCTGGTGCCCCAGGAGGAACGGGACTTCGTGGCCAGCGAGTTCGCGCGGGCGTTTCGGGACGCGGTGGGGGATCTGCCGGGGGTCGAATCGATCCGCTTCAAGTCCGACATCGGTCCCACGCCCGGGCGGCCGATCCACGTCACGCTGCGCCACGCGGACCTGGACGTGCTCGAGGCGGCCGCCACCGAGTTGGGCGAGGCCCTCGCCGGGTTCGTCGGCGTGCGCGACATCGACGACGGCGTGGCGGAGGGCAAGCCGCAGCTCGACCTTACGTTGTCGCCGGCGGGCGAGGCGCTCGGCCTTTCGGCCGCCGACCTGGGGGCGCAGGTCCGCGGGGCGTTCTACGGCGCGGAGGCGCTGCGGCAGCAGGAGGGGCGCGACGAGGTGCGCGTGATGGTGCGGCTCCCCCGAAAGGCGCGGGCGTCGCTGGCCGACCTCGAGCGCCTGCCGATCCGGACGCCCACGGGCGCAGAGGTCCCGCTGGGGCGCGTGGCCCGGGTCACCCGCACCCGCAACCGCGCGTCGATCCGTCGTGAGGACGGCCGCCGCGCCATCGACGTCACGGCGGACGTCGTGCCGGGCGTGGCCGAGCCGGGCAAGGTGCTCGCCGCCGTCGAGGCCGAGATCCTGCCCGATCTGCTCGCGCGCTACCCGGGGCTTTCCTACGCCTTCGGGGGTGAGAACCGCGAGCAGACGGAGGTGCTGGCGAGCCTGCGGCGCGGCGGGCTCGTGGCGATGCTCGTGGTCTACGCCCTGCTCGCGATCCCCTTTCGCAGCTACAGCCAGCCGCTCATCGTGATGAGCGCGATTCCCTTCGGCGTCGTGGGCGCCATCGTCGGCCACCTCATCATGGGGTTCGAGCTGTCCATCGTGTCGTCCATGGGCCTTGTGGCGCTCGCGGGCGTGGTGGTCAACGACTCCCTCGTGCTCATCGACGCCGCGAACCGCTTCCGGCGCGAGGGGGCGGACGCCTTTTCGGGCATCGAACAGGCGGGGATCCGGCGCTTTCGGCCGATCCTGCTGACGTCGCTGACGACGTTTCTGGGGTTGACTCCGATGATCCTGGAGCGCTCGGCGCAGGCGCGGTTCCTCGTGCCCATGGCGATCAGCCTGGGGTTCGGCGTGCTCGCGGCCACGTTCATCGTGCTGCTGCTCGTGCCGGCCCTCTACCTCATCCTGGAGGACCTGCGTCCGGGCGGCCTGCGACCACCGCCGGAGGAGGCGGCCGAGGCGCCCGCGGGCGGGGATCAGCGCTCGGCGTAGGCGCAGGTGGCCTCGACCAGCGCCGAGGCGATCCCCGGTTCGCTGGCCGAGTGGCCCGCGTCGTCCACGATGACAAGGCGCGCCCCCGGCCACGCGCGCGCCAGGCGGAAGGCGTTGCGGACCGGACAGATCACGTCGTAGCGGCCGTGCACGATGGTGCAGGGGATCCGGGCGAGGTCGCGGGCGGCGTCGAGCAACTGCGTCGGCCGTTCCAGGAAGCCGTGGTGGACGAAGTAGTGGCTCTCGATGCGGGCGAAGGCGAGCGAGAAGGCGGGGTCCTCGCAGCAGGCGACGAGGTTCGGGTCCGGCAGCAGCGTGGCGACGCTGCACTCCCACCGGCTCCACGCCTCGGCCGCGCGGGCGCGCACGTCCGGGTCGTCCGAGGTCAGCCGCCGGTAGTAGGCGGCGATGGGGTCGGCCCGCTCGTGGGGGTCGAGGTGGGCGAGGAAGGCCTCGTAGGCGTCCGGAAAGATCTGCGACGTGCCGCTGCGGTAGAACCAGTCCACCTCGTCGGGCAGGAACATGAAGATCCCCCGCAGGACGAACTCCGTGACGCGGTCCGGGTGCCGACTGCCGTAGGCCACGGCGAGGGTGCTGCCCCAGGACCCTCCGAAGACCTGCCATCGATCGATCCCGAGGTGGATGCGCAGGCGCTCGATGTCTTCGACGAGATCCCACGTGGTGTTGTGGTCGAGTGACGCGAACGGGCGGCTGCGGCCGCAGCCGCGCTGGTCGAACAGCACGATGCGGTAGCGCGCCGGATCGAAGAACTGGCGGTGCTTGGGCTCGGTGCCGCCGCCCGGCCCCCCGTGGAGGAAGACCACGGGCTTGCCGTTCGGGTTGCCGGACTGCTCGTAGTAGATCTCGTGGCCGCAGCCCACGTCCAGGTGGCCGGTGTCGTAGGGACGGATCGGCGGGAACAGGGGGCGGCGCGGCGAACGTGCAGAGGACGGCATGGGACGCGAAGCGGGTGGATCAGGAAGACGCATGGGCCTCGAACGCGGCGATGACCTCCGGCGGCGCCTGGACCAGCTCGATGAGCACCCCTTCGCCGCCGATGGGGGCGGTGGCGGAGGGCTTGGGGTGGATGAAGCAGACCTCGTGGCCGCCCGCGCCCTTGCGGATCCCGCCCGGCGCCATGCGCACGCCCTGCGCCTCCAGGTACGCGACCGCCGCGCGCAGGTCGTCCACCCAAAGTCCCACGTGGTTCAAGGGGGGCTCGTGGACCCGGGGCCGGCCGGCCGGATCGATCGGTTGCATCAGATCGACCTCCACCGCTGCCGGCCCCGTGCCGACGCGACAGACGAGTTCGTCCACGTTCTCCCGCTCGCTGCGATAGGTGCCGGCGGGTTCGAGGCCGAGCAGGTCCACCCACAGGTGTTCGAGGCGCGCGCGGTCCGGCCCGCCCACGGCGATCTGCTGCACGCCGAGCACGCGAAACGGACGCGGCGGAGGCGGCGGGGGTCGGCGGGTCATGGGCGGGAGGGTAGCGCCTCGGTCGCGCGAGGCGAACCCGGGGGCCGGTCGAGGGCGCGGGTGGACCCCGTACCGAGGACGGGCGGCGCGGTCCCGTGCCGGAAGGCGAGGGGCGTTTCGGGCCGTTGACCGCGCCGGGCTTTGGGGTCACGATGGAAGGTGCCGTGGGGACCGCACTTTTCGCCATGGGATTCGTGCTCGCCTCCGTGGCGTCGCTCGTGGGCGTGGTGCGGGCCATCGATCGCGCCGAGGGGCCCGACGAGCACCTGTCCCTCGCGATCCGGTTCTGGCGGCGGGTGAGCCTGGTCGGCGGCGCCGTGGCCGCGATCTTCGCCTACGCGCTGTGGTCCGCCCCGCTCGGGTTCGGGGCCGTCGCCGCCACGACGTTCGTCCTGATGAGCCTGCCGCCGGTGGTCGTGCTCGCCGTCGGGATCCGAAACCGCCGCCTGCTCCTCGCCGAGCGCCGCCGCCGCCGGGCCGCCCTCTCGGCCGGGGTGCCGGGCCGGGCGTCGATCACCGCGGCCCGCCCCGTCCCGTTCGCCCAGGACCTCGTGGAGGTCACGGCCCAGGTGGAGGTCACCGAGGGCGCGCCGCCCGTCGGCTACCGCGCGCGCCCGCGGCCGGCCGGTCGCGCGCAGGTGCGGGCGGTCCTGCCCGCGGAGCTGGCGCGCACGCTGCAACCGGGCGTCGAGGTTCCCGTCCACCTCGATCCAAGTGAACCCGAGGCGTGGACGCCATGGCCGGACGCACCCGCACCCCGGTCCCTCCCCGCAGGTTGACGGCCCGAAGTGCAGCGGTCCCTCCAAGCCCCCGCATGCTTCGCCCCCCGGCGTCGCGCTCCCGATCCGCCACCGACCTGGTGACAACGGAGGTCGTTTCGGCCGCTTGACAAGCATGCCCCCGCCTCGGGTAGCATGAACGCCATGCGGAAGGGATCTTCAATTCTAGATTTTTTCGGGTTTTCGGGATGTTCTCTTTTGACGGTGGTGATCTTGTCGATGGGGTGTGGGGATGGGGACGATGGGCGAGCCACGGCATCCGGCACCGCAACGGCGACGGGGTTGACCACGATGGGGAGTGATACGGGGTCCGGGACGGCGGGAAGCACCTCGCAGGGGACGAGTTCAGTGGGGACGGCGACGGGCACCGGGACGACCGGCGGCACGGGCACGGTTGGAACGGCGGGCTCGACGGGTACCGCTGGCTCGTCCGGCACCACGGGGGCGGTGTGCCCTGCGGGTGAGATCGTGTGCGAGGGGGATACGGCCAAGGTTTGTGACGGAATGGGAGGTTTTTCTTCCGAGACACCCTGTGACCAGGTGTGCGTGGAGGGGCTCGGGTGCGTGGCGTGTGTGCCGGGGCAGGCGCAGTGCAACGGGGATGTCGTGGAGGTGTGCGACGACATGGGCGGCGGCTACGTTCCGACGGAGACCTGTGATCCCCTGCAAGGCCAGCAGTGCGACGCAGATCTGGGCACGTGCACCGGGGCGTGTGCACCCGCCTCTTTGGGCCTGTCGTACATCGGATGCGACTACTACCCCACGGTCACCAAGCAACTCGACATTGGGTTCGAGCAATACTGCAACGCGCCCAACGCATTCGCGGTGGCGGTGGCGAATACCTCGGGCACGCCGGCGGATGTGACCGTGACGCAGGGGGGCAACATGGTGGACGCGTTCCAGGTGCCCGGTAACGATGTGGTCGTGCGCACGCTGCCGTGGAACGACGCGCTGTGCAAGGGGCAGGGCCCTTCGCAGGTGGTGATGGATGGGGCCTTTCGGCTGCGCTCGACTCAGCCGGTCACCGTGTACCAGTACAACCCGCTCGATGCCGCCGTGACGAACGACGCATCGTTGCTCCTGCCGGTCAATGCCTGGGGTGGCGACTACGTGGTTGCCGCGTGGTCACACTGGAACGTTGCGGGGGGCATGCCGGGTTTGTACGCCGTCGTCGCGCACCAGGACGGCACCACCGTCACGCTGTCACCGTCGGCCACGGGCGGGCAGGTGCAGGCCGGCGGTGGCGTCGCCGCCAACGGGACGGGTCAGGTCACCTTGGACGCGGGCGATGTCCTCCAAGTGGTGTCGAGTGGCGGCGACTTGACGGGCACGCGGGTGTCCGCCGACAAGCCCGTGCAGGTCATCGGCGGGCACAAGTGCACCCAGGTCCCGATCGGGGTGACGGCCTGTGACCACCTGGAAGAGTCCTTGATCCCGGTGGACGCCCTGGCCAAGGAGTACCTGGTGGCGCCACCGGTGCACCCCAGCAACGCCAACGCGGAGAAGGGCCAGATCGTGCGGATCATCGCCACCGAGTCGGCCACGACCCTGACCCTCGATCCGCCCCAGCCCGGTGTGCCCGCCATGCTGGCGAACGCCGGGGACTTTGCGGAGGTCAGCACCAGCACGGCGGCGTTTCGAGTGACGGCCGACAAGAAGATCCTCGTGGTGCAGTACATGGTGGGGCAGGACGCCGGCTACGGATTGTCGGACCCGGCCATGGTGCAGGCGGTCCCGGCGGCCCAGTTCCGCACGGACTACCTGTTCCACGCCGCCACGAACTGGGTGGCGAACTACGTGGACGTGTTCGCCCCCGACGGCGCCAGCGTGATGGTGGACGGAAACCAGGTGCCGCCCGGGGCATGGAAGCCCATCGGTGCCACGGGGTGGAACTGGGCCCACGTGCAGCTTTCGAACGCGGGCACGGGCAACCACACCGTAAGCGCCACGGAGCAGGTGGGGATCAACGTGTACGGGATTCAAAGCTACGGCAGCTACTGGTACCCGGGCGGGCTCGACCTCTCGATCATTCCACAGTAGGTCCGCGTGGGCCGAAGGGCTGCCAGGGGGCCTTACGGGCCGCCGTGGAGGTGGACCGTGCCGGCGGCGGCGGCGAGGGCGCGGGCTTCCACCTCGGCGAGCTCGGCCAGCCGGGCGCGGACGTCGAGGTCGGGCGGGGCGACGGCCTCGGCGAGGTCCACGAAGAGACGGTGGTGCCGGGCCTCGTCGGCCAAGAGGTCGCGGTAGAGGGCGGCCACGTCGTCGAGCCCCCGGGCCTCGAATGCCGCGATCGCAAGGCGCATCCGCTCGCAGCTTCGGGCCTCGATGAGGCCGCAGCAAAGCAGCGTGTCCACCAGGCGCGCCGGCTCGTGGGCGCGGCAGGCCGCCCGCAGGTCGTGGGCGTACGACCCAGGCTTCTTGGGCCCAAAGGGCACGTTGCGGGCGTCCAGGAGGTCGAGGACCCGCTCGAAGTGCGAGATCTCCTCGCGTACCAGGGCCGACAGGGGGCGCTGCAGGGGCGCGGCTTCGGGGTATCGAAACAGCAGTCCCAGGGCGGTGGAGGCGGCCTTCTTCTCGCAGTGGGCGTGATCGACGAGCAACTCGTCGGCGTGGTCGGCGGCCCAGGCTCCCCAGGCGGGCGACGAACGGCGGGCGAGGTGGAGCATGGTGCGCGGGGACGATAGCACCGGTGGCGGGCGTCCAGCCGCCGGTCGCCGTCCGGGCTGCTACATTCGCGCGCCGTGTCCGCCTTCGCCCCGGGTCGCGTGACGGTCTGGGGGGTCGTCTGCCTGTCCTTCGCCTGCGCCCCGCGCGGTGCCCCCACCCGGCCCCCGCGGACCGCCGCCGTGGCTGCGACGGCGGGCGACGAGGCGCCTGCGCCCCCGCCCGGTTTCGCAGCGGCGCGGGTCCTGGCCTCGCAGCGGCCGGAGCGGATCCGGCTCGTCTTTTCGGTCCCCGTGGATCCGGCCACCGTCGAGCCCGCGGTCTTTCGTGTGGTCACCCGCGACGGCCGCTGGGCCACGGCGCAGCGCGCCTATCTCGACCCGTCCGACCGGCCGCGGGCCGGGTGGAGCCTCGTCCTGGAAGGGGACTTCGGGGTGGCCGAACGCGGGGTACCGTGGTCGGTGACGATCGTCGGCGATCTCCACGCAGCCGACGGACGGTCGCTGCGAGGGGAAGGGGTGGAGGTCCTCGACACGGACGCGCCGGTGCAGGTGGTGGCGATCGCCTGCCCGGGGGCCGCCCTGGAGGCGCCGTGCGACGGGCGCTGGCGGCTGGTCGTCGCCGACGGGCTGGTGCGCCAGGCCCCGGTGTCCATCGAAGGGGCGGCCACGTCGGGGGCGCCGTCGGGCCCAGACGGCGGCGTGCCCCGGCAGTCGCCCGCGGACCGGGGCGGGGGGCCGGGGGCCCGAACAGCCGGGACCGCCGAAGGCGAGGCTCCGCACGCGGCGCTGCGCGGACCGGAGGCGGGCGGGGACACACCCGTGTCGCCCGTGGTCGTGGTCTGCGTCCCTGCCGGCGAGGGGCCGGCGTCGGTCGTCGCCGGACTGCGGGACCCAGCGGGGCGGGCGGTCTCGCTGCGTGCGCCCGACCGCCCCGCCGGCGCGGCCGCCTGCGAGCCCCTGCCGGGCACGATGGTCCGACCCGTCCGTTCCCCCGGCGAGACCACCGGTTGGTAAGATCGCTCCCATGTTCGGGATCGCACATCGGGCCGACCGCCCGTTCCTTTGCATCGTGGCCGCCACCGCGTGCGTCGGGGGGTGCGTGGAAGAAGAGGTGCCCATGCCGGAGGGCACGACCGGGGACGGGGCGAATTGGTCGGCGCTCTATGGTCCGGGGATCGGTGTGGAGGAGATGGAGGTGATGCGGCCGACCGCGTCGGGGGTGATCGTCGGCGGGTTCTCGGACGGCTTCGCGGACGAAGACGGGGACGGTTGGCTGGTCGAGATCGACCCGGCGGGGAAGATCCTGTCCCAGGGAACGCTCGGGGGGGACGGGGAGGAGATGATCCTGGACCTTGCGGTCTTGCCGGACGGGGACCTCGTGGGCACGGGGTGGACGAAGGGCGCCGGGGCCGGCGGGTACGACGTATGGGTGTTCCGGCTGGCGCCGGACCGCTCCGTGCGGTGGTCCTATGCCTATGGCGGAGCCGGAGCCGAGCAGGGGTGGAGCCTCGCCGTCACCGCGGCGGGCGAGTTCGTCGTCGCGGGGGGATCGACCTCGTTCGGCTCGGGGGACTCGGACCTGTGGGTGCTCGCACTCGACGATTCGGGCATGCCACGCTGGCAGGCGACCTACGGTGGCCCGGAAGACGATGCGGGGTCGGGGGACTTCGAGGAGTTTACGGCAAGGGTGATGGAGGATGCGGCCGGCGACCTGCTCGTCGTGACCGAGACGCTCTCCTACGGCGCGGGGGACGCCGACGTGTGGGTCCTCAAGCTGGACGGAGACGGGACCGTGCTGTGGCAGAACGCCTACGGCGGGGCCGACGAGGACACCGTCTGGAGCGCGACGATCCTCGCGGACGGGAACCTGCTCGCGCCGGCGGTCACCAGTTCGTTCAGCCCGGATGGAAGCGGGGACCCGTGGTGGCTCGTCGTGGACGGTGACGGGAACCCGCTGGTCCAACGGGTCCTGGGCTTGCCGGGCGTCTACGACGAGCCGATCACCGCGGTCGCCCTCGACGACGGCGGAGGTCTCCTGGGCGTAAGCGCCTACCCGGACAACGGCGCCTGGCAGGACCTGTTGGTGCGGGTGGACCCGGCCGGCAATCCGACGTGGGCACGGCGATACGAAATGGGGTGGAGCTGGACGAACGCGCTCGTGGCCCACGACGGCGGGGACGTGAGCGTCGCCGGCGTCTACTGGGGGGGCGACCCGCAGCCGGACCTCATGGACCTTTGGGTGATGCGGGTGGACCCGGCCGGCGGCTTGAGCGCGTGCGATCGCATCGAGGACGTGGCGCTGCAGACGGCCGACGCCGGGGCCACGGTCACCCCGACCTCGGCGAGCCCCATGACCACCCAGGTGGCGCCCGTCGAGGCGCCCGTGACCTTCGAGCCCACGAACGATCGGCCGCGTTACTACTGCGGCCCGTAGCCGGGCCGTGCGCAGCCCGGGGGGGCTTTGCTCGGGGGCCCGACGTGCCGTAGCCTCCCGGTCGGTGCCCACGCTCGATCCTCGCCTGCCGATCCGCCGCTTGCTGTGTGCCAACCGGGGGGAGATTGCGATCCGCGTGTTCCGGGCGGCCACGGAACTCGACATCCGGACGATCGCGATCTTCAGCCACGAAGACCGCGTGCACCTGCACCGCTACAAGGCCGACGAAGCCTACCCGGTGGGGCAGGGGCAAAGCCCGGTCGCCGCCTACCTCGCCGTGGACGAGATCCTGCGGGTGGCGATCGAAAACGAGGTGGACGCGATCCACCCGGGCTACGGCTTCTTGTCCGAGCGGGCCGATTTCGCCCGGGCCTGCGCGCAGGCGGGCGTGCGGTTCGTCGGGCCGTCGCCCGAGGTCCTCGAACTGTTCGGCGACAAGACGCGGGCGCGCAAGGCGGCCCGAGCCTGTGGGATCCCCATCGTGCCGGGGACGGACGAGCCCATCCGCGACCTCGACGAGGCACTGGCGTTCGCGCGGGAGCACGGCTTTCCGATCATGGTCAAGGCGGCGATGGGCGGCGGCGGGCGTGGGATGCGGGTGGTGCACGGTGCGTCGGAACTCGAACGGGCGGTCGCCCGCGCCCAGTCCGAGGCGAAGGCGGCCTTCGGAGACGACCGCGTGTTCCTGGAGCGTTTCATCGCCAACCCGCGGCACATCGAGGTGCAGATCCTCGCCGACGCGGCGGGCGACGTGGTGCACCTGTTCGAGCGGGACTGCTCCGTCCAGCGCCGCCACCAGAAAGTGGTGGAAGTGGCGCCGTCCGCCCTCGACGACGAGGTGCGCGCCCGCCTGTGCGCCGATGCCGTGACCCTGGCCCGGCAGGTGGGATACGAGAACGCGGGGACCGTGGAGTTTCTGGTGGACGCCGAAGGACGGCACTACTTCATCGAGGTCAACCCGCGGATCCAGGTGGAACATACCGTGACCGAGGAGGTCACGGGGATCGACATCGTGCAGGCACAGATCCGCATCGCGGAGGGGGCGCGCCTTGCGGACCTCGGCATCCGGCAGCAGGATGTGGCGGTCCGTGGGGCGGCGATCCAATGCCGCGTCACCACCGAGGACCCGCAGGCGGACTTTCGGCCGGACACGGGCCGTTTGCAGGCGTTTCGTGCGGGGGAGGGCATGGGGATCCGGCTCGACGGTGGGTCCGGCTACGCGGGGGCGGTGATCTCGCCGTACTACGACTCGTTGCTCGTCAAGGTCACGGCCCACGCGCGCACCTTCGAGGAGGCGGCGCGCAAGCTGCGACGGGCGCTCGCGGAGTTTCGCGTCCGCGGGGTCAAGACGAACATCTTGTTCCTGCTGTCGGTGCTCGACCATCCCAAGTTCCTCGCGCGTACCTACGACACGTCCTTCATCGACGCGACGCCCGAGCTGTTCCGGTTTCCGCGGCGGCGCAACCGGGCGCAGCGCCTGTTGCGGTTCTTCGGGGAGGTGGCGGTCAACGGGCCCATCACGCCCTGGATCAGCCACGAACCCCCGGCCGCCCATGAACCGGAGCCCCCCGCCGATCCGCCCGGTGCACCGATCCCGAAGGGCTGGCGCAGCGTCCTGCTCGAACGCGGGCCCGAGGGGTTTGCCGCCGCGGTGCGCGCCCACGACGGGGTCCTCCTGACGGATACCACCTGGCGCGACGCCCACCAGTCTTTGCTCGCCACGCGCGTGCGCACCCGCGAGTTGGCGGCCGTCGCCCCCGCCACCGCCCGCCGACTCCACCGGGCTCTTAGCCTCGAGATGTGGGGCGGCGCCACGTTCGACGTATGCATGCGCTTCCTGCGGGAGTGCCCGTGGGATCGGCTCGAGCGCCTGCGCGAGCTCGTGCCCAACATCCCGTTCCAGATGCTGCTGCGCGGCGCGAACGCCGTGGGGTACACGAACTACCCGGACAACGTGGTGCGGCGGTTCACCGCGGCGGCCAAGTCCCACGGCATCGACGTCTTCCGCATCTTCGACTGCCTCAACTACCTCGACAACCTGGCCCTCGGGATCGATGCCGTCGGGGAGGCCGGCGGCGTCGTGGAGGCGGCCCTGTGCTACACGGGCGACGTCTCCGATCCGGGGCGGACCAAGTACAGCCTCGACTACTACGTGGATCTTGCCGGCCGGCTCGTCGAGCGGGGTACGCACATCCTGGGGATCAAGGACATGGCGGGGCTGCTCAAGCCGCAGGCCGCGCGCATGCTCGTGGGCGCGCTGCGGGCGGCCTTTCCGGACGTCCCGATCCACGTGCACACGCACGATACGGCGGGGACCGGCGTCGCGGCCATGTTGGCGGCGGTCGAGGCGGGAGCGGACGCTGTGGACGTGGCCGTGGACGCGATGGCCGGCATGACGAGCCAGCCGGCGATGGGGGCCGTCGTGGCGGCCCTGGCCCGCACGCAAAAGGACACGGGGATCGATCCCAGGCACGTGGCCGAGCTTTCGGCCTACTGGGAGCAGGCCCGCGCGCTCTATGCGCCGTTCGAGTCGGGGATCAAGAGCGGCAGCGCCGACGTGTACGAGCACGAGATGCCCGGCGGCCAGTACACGAACCTGCAGTTCCAGGCCCGTCAACTCGGTCTGGCCGGTCGGTGGCGGGCGATCAAGCGGGCCTACGCCGACGCGAACCGCCTGCTGGGCGACCTCATCAAGGTGACGCCGTCCTCCAAGGTCGTGGGCGATCTGGCGCAGTTCATGGTTCAAAACGATCTGACCCCCGAGGAGGTCGTCGATCGCGCCGAGACCCTGAGCTTTCCGAAGTCCGTCGTGGACTTCTTTCGTGGGATGTTGGGACAACCCCACGGCGGCTTCCCGGAGCCGCTGCGAACCCGCGTGCTCAAGGGCGCCGAGCCCGTCGAGGGGCGTCCCGGCGCCACGTTGCCGCCCTTCGACTTCGAGGCCGAGCGCGCCGAACTCGTCGATCGCTTCGGGCCGCGGATCCGCCCGGTGGACGTGCTGTCCTCGGCCCTCTACCCGGAGGTGTTCCGCGCCTACATGCAGGCGCGCGAGCGCTACAGCGATCTGTCCGTCGTCCCCACCCGCGCCTTCCTGGCGCCGCTCGCATCCGGGGAGGAGATCCAGGTGGAGATCGAGCGCGGCAAGATCCTCATCGTCAAGCTCACGGCCGTCGGGGAACTCGCCGAAGACGGGACGCGGCAGGTCTTCTTCGAGCTCAACGGCCAGCCGCGCTCGATTCGGGTGGCGGACGCGGCGGCGCAGGCCACCGTCGTGCGCCGCGAGAAGGCCGACCCGGCGGATCCGGGCAGCGTGGGGGCGCCCATGCCCGGCGGTGTGGTGGAGGTGCGGGTCGAGCCGGGGACCGAGGTGCGGGCGGGGGACGCCCTCGTGGTGCTGTCGGCCATGAAGATGGAGCTTTCGGTCGGGGCGCCCTGCGACGGCACCGTCCGGCGCGTGGCCGTGGGGGCGGGCGACATGGTGGAGGCCGGCGATCTGCTGGTGGAGATCGCCGCGGCGCAGGCGGCCAACGGGTAGGCGCGCAGCTCTACTCGGCCCCGAGCAGCACGCCCCGCCCTTCGAGGTCGGCGAACAATTCTGCGGCGGTCGCCAGGTGGGCATCGTCCAGGGGGACGCCCAGCGCCGCGCAGGCCTCGCGCAGCGCCGGCTCGACGGCCATGCGCCGT
>Ga0256839_1005048_pt1 | contig 12458 bp, 12 predicted proteins | sample 354166metaG_FD_185968 | JGI IMG/M metagenome (GOLD analysis project Ga0256839, IMG submission 185968) | Hydrothermal vent microbial communities from Mid Atlantic Ridge, Atlantic Ocean - 354-166 | ecosystem: Environmental > Aquatic > Marine > Hydrothermal vents | place: Atlantic Ocean: Mid...
GTACGACTGATTTGCTCACCACCTTCTATCATCTCCTGGCGGATCCGCCTTGCACCGTAGGTCTCCCGGCTTTTCTCATGGATCTTCTTTACTTTCTCTCCCTGCCGCTTATCTTCGAGCTCCAAGTTAGCCCCCAAGATTACTTGAGGTTGTGTGTCCGGGATAGTCTAGCCACTTCACAGGCTTGTCCAGAGTGACTTCGGCAAACGTGAAAGTGGAGGCGTCTGGTACTCCGCTGATCAAAACGTCAAGGCGAAGTACGAATCGGGAGATCTGGCGATGTTAGAACCATTGTTCAAGCCGGCAAATAAACCGGCCCATGAGGGCCATCCAGAATCATCATCGGATGCTGGTACAGGCGGCCCAGCACTTCCTGGTCGAGAATCTCTTCCGCTCTGCCATGCACCGCTTCTCCGCCGGAAAACAGCAGTAGCAGATGATCGCAATAACGGGCCGCCAGATTGATATCATGCAGAACCATCATTACCGCAGTCCGCCCCTGACAAGACGTTCCGGTCAACAACTCAAGTACATTAATCTGGTGATTAACATCGAGATGATTGATTGGCTCATCAAGCAATAAAAGCTCTGCCTGTTGGGCCAGCAGAGTAGCGATGGCAAGGCGCTGCCGCTCTCCCCCCGACAAGGTTGAAACCTGCCGCCCCGAGAAGGACTCCAGCCCCAGCAAAGCCAGTTGCTCACGCACCAACTGGATATCCCGCCCACTCTCCCATTGCCACCGCCCAAGATGGGGGTGGCGGCCAATCAGCGCGGCCTCCATTACGGTGGCAGGAAATGGGTCAGACTGTTCCTGAAACAGCACGCCCACCCGCTGGGCAACCTGCCGCCGTGGCAAATCCGTCACTGCACATCCATCCAGCAGCACGGTTCCTGAACCGGGAGTGGACAAACCTGCCAACGTATGCAGCAGGGTGGTCTTGCCAACACCGTTTGGGCCGAGGATACCCCAGCGCTGGCCGGGCAGAACCTCGATACTCAGATTGCGGCACAACGTTTTGTCACCAGCAACAACATCCAGATGGCTGATTTTCAGTAATGGATTCATCGGCTGCGTTGCAACAGATAGAGAAAAACCGGCACACCCAGCAGCGCGGTAAGCACACCGACGGGAAGCTGCTGCGGCGCAATAATGGTTCGTGCCAGCGTATCCGCCAGCACCAGCAGGCCGCCTCCCAGCAGAACCGCGGCAGGCAGTAACAATCGATGATCATTCCCCAGCAACAGGCGCAGCAGGTGAGGCACCACCAAGCCGATAAAACCAACGCTTCCCGCCAAAGTTACCGCCGTCGCGGTAAACAGGGAGGCGCTGACGTAAATGGCCAGTCGGAGCCGGCCAACCTCCACTCCCAATGCCGCCGCCTGGAGTTCCCCGCGCGCCATGACATTAAGGCTGCGCGCCACCGGAACAACAAACATAACCCCGGCAGCCAGTACCAGTAATGCCGGCAGCGGTTTCCCGGCATTGCTCAGATCCCCCATCAGCCAGAACAGCATCCCGCGCAGATCCTGTTCAGGCGCAGTAGCCAGTATGAAGGTAATCAAGGCACCCCAACCCGAAGCAACGATTACCCCCACAAGCAACAAACGGGTATCGCTCCAGCTCCCCCGGCCATGAGCCAGCCCGAATACCAGAAGCACCGTGAACAGCGCCCCGACAAAGGCGCTGGCGGAGAACCACCAGCCGGTAATCCCGGCCAACATCGCCAGCAAGGCCGCAACCGCCGCCCCGCCAGAGACACCCAGCACATAGGGATCCGCCAGGGGGTTACGCAACAAGACCTGCAGCAGCGCCCCCGCCAGCGCGAGCAGTCCCCCAGTGGCAAAGGCAGACAGCGCCCGGGGGAGGCGCAGCTCCATGACCAGCTGTTGTTCTATCCCTTCACCATTACCTGCCAGGATCTGCCACAGATTTTCCCAACCAATTTCGATACTGCCTGTGTTCAACGCAAAACCAAAGGTGAGAAAAACGAACAGCGTCAGCAGCAACAGCCAGACGAGGGGGCGCAGGGACGTGCCGAGAGCGCTCAGGAACATTCGTCACGCAAGGAGATAATCGGCCACCCTTTCAGCTCGGCGTGCCGGGCAAGTGTTTCATCCGGGTCAACGGCAACCGGATGCGTAACCAGCTCCAGCAGCGGCAGATCGTTGTGAGAATCGCTATAGAACCAGCTCTGCGCAAGATTTCTGCCACTGGCCGCCAGCCATGTCTCGAGCCGCGTTACCTTCCCGTCACGGAAACAGGGCGTACCTTCCACCTCGCCGGTATATCGGCCATCACGAATCTCCGGATCGGTTGCCAGGATATCATCAACCCCCAGCACCGCAGCAATCGGCTCGGTCACAAAACGGTTGGTAGCAGTAATGATAAGCAGGTAATCACCCTGTTGCCGATGTTTGCGCAACAGCTCCTCAGCGGCGGGCAAAAGAACCGGGGTGATTTTTTGTTCAATGAAACGTGCGCGCAAGGCACCAAGTTCAGCAACAGAATAGCGGGTCAGCGGTTCCAGACTGAAGGCCATAAACTCCTGAATATCCAGTTTTCCCGCCTTGTACTCATCATAAAATCGCTGGTTTTCCCGGGCATAGTACGCCTTGTCCACAAGACCCTGCTCCACCAGAAACTCGCCCCACAGATAATCACTGTCTCCCCCCAGCAGGGTGTTGTCCAGGTCAAATATCGCTAATGCCACTCTTTATTTCTCCGGATATATCAGAATCGGGAACATATCATACCAATTAGACGGCCATTATCTTGCCCTCAAGGCTTGAATTGTGGAACAATCATTAACAATAGGGTACCTCTAAAAATAGTGATTTTTTCGCGAGAGCAAGGAAGCCCCGCGCACAGAACCGCAGTGTATAAGGGAATACATGAGGATTCGAGCACGGGGCTGACGCCGCTATCGTGGAAAAAGTGCATTTTTGGGGTACCCGATAGTAACCTGGGCGTAGATACTCAAGTGATTGATTCGGATGGTTTCAGACCTAATGTAGGCATTATCGTTACCAACGAGGAAAACCAGGTTCTGTGGGCACGCCGCATCCGCCAGGATGCCTGGCAGTTTCCGCAGGGCGGGATTCGGCGTAATGAAGTCCCGGAGCAGGCCATGTACCGGGAGCTGGGTGAAGAGGTCGGCCTGCTTCCCGAACACGTAGAGATCATCGGTTATACCCGCGGTTGGTTGCGCTACCGCCTGCCGGAAAAGATGTTGCGGCGCAACTGTTCTCCCCTCTGTATTGGCCAAAAGCAGAAATGGTATCTGCTCCGGCTGGTTGGCGGAGAGAGTGCAGTGTGCCTCGACCGGGGTGAAAAACCGGAGTTTGATCACTGGCGCTGGGTGGATTACTGGCACCCGATAGAGGAAGTTGTTTTTTTCAAGCAGCGGGTTTACCGGCATGCCCTGGAGGAGCTGGCACCGTTGCTGTCACTGGAAGTACCGCAACAAACAACCAGAAAACGTTATTAACCCGGCAACAATATATGTCGCATTCAGGGCTTCAGGCAGACACCGGGACAAGGCACAGTGCGCAGGCAAGGGTCGCTCCCTTGTCCAGCGCTGGAACGCAGGTCCGGGGCCTGCCTGAAGCCCCTAACCCTATGATATTCAACGACAGGCCGCGGCGTGCCGGCCCGCAGGCTACGTTACCCCATCTTGCTGTAGAGTGACTACAGCGGCGATGGGCTGCCTTGCTGCGAACCGGCGCGCCACGGCTGAATACGATATATATTGTTGCCGGGTTAATAAACAGCTGCCGGTTTGACGTTCGCCATGGTATTGACTGGCCGCACCTTCACCCCGCCCCTTGAAAGAGCGCGACTTGATTTATGCTGGAGATACTGCGAAGGATTATAGAAGAGGTCAACTGCGCGCCGGATCTGGATCAGGCGCTGGCTCTCATCGTGCGCCGGGTAAAACAGGCCATGTCCGTCGATCTCTGTTCGGTATATCTTACCGACTATGTTAATCACCAGCATGTACTGATGGCCACCGAGGGGCTCAATCCGGAAAGCGTCGGTCAGGTGAGACTGGGGATCGGCGAAGGGCTGGTCGGTCTGGTTGGTGAACGAAATGAGCCGGTCAACCTCGACGATGCACCACAGCATCTGCGTTATCGTTACTGTCCCGGCAGTGGTGAAGAGCAGTATCACGCCTTTCTGGGCGTTCCCATCGTCCATCATCGCAAACTGCTTGGCGTGCTGGTGGTACAGCGGCGCAAACCGATCCGGTTCGATGAGTCCGAACTGTCATTCATGATCACGATTGCCGCGCAGCTGGCGGGAGGAATCGCCCATGCCGAGGCCAGCGGCGGTGTCAGTGGACTGCACCAAAGCCCGGGAGAGCCATCCATCCCTGAAAACCGCCCGCTGCAAGGGCTGGCCGGCGCCCCCGGAGTGGGCATCGGAACAGCGGTGGTGGTATATCCACATGCCGATCTTAATGCCATCCCTGATCGTCAGCCAGATGATCCCGAACAGGAAGAGAACGCATTTTACACAGCCGTTGAGGCAGTAAAAAAAGATATCAGGGCACTTTCCGCCCGCTTGGAGAAGGTTTTGCCCGCCGAAGAGCTGGCACTGTTTGAGGCCTATATCATGCTGCTGGACAGCGGCACGCTGAGCAATCGGGTGATCGAGCATATCCGGGCGGGGAACTGGGTTCAGGGGGCGCTGCGCGACACCATCAACGAGCATGTGCGCATCTTCCAGGAGATGGACGACCCCTATCTCAGCGAGCGCAGCGATGATATCCGTGATCTGGGGCTGCGGATTCTGGCCTATCTTCAGGAGAACCCGCGCACCCAGCCCCGCTATCCGGATCAGACCGTGCTGGTGGCGGAAGAGATCACCGCCACCATGCTTGCCGAAGTGCCGGCAGGGCAGCTAACGGGAATCGTCTCAACGCGGGGGTCACGCAGTTCCCATATCGCCATCCTGTGCCGCGCCATGGGAGTCCCGGCAGTAATGGGCGCAAAAAACCTGCCGGTGAGCCGGATCGATGGCCGGGAAATCATCACCGATGGATACACTGGGCGCGTCTATATCTCGCCGTCTGACGAGGTACGGGCAGAGTTTGCGCGGCTGTCGCGGGAGGAGACCGAGCTTGCCGCCGGTCTTTCCCATCTGCGTGACCTGCCTGCCGAAACCGGTGACGGGGTACGCATCCCCCTCTACATCAACTCCGGCCTGATTGCAGATATTGCCCCTTCACGTGACAGCGGTGCGGAAGGTATCGGCCTCTATCGCACCGAATTCCCCTTTCTGGTGGCAGAACATTTCCCCGGTGAAGAACAGCAGTTGCAGATCTATCGCACCGTACTCGAATCTTTCGCACCACAGCCGGTAACCCTGCGCACCCTGGATGTGGGCGGAGATAAAAGCCTGCCCTATTTCCCCATCGAGGAGGACAACCCCTTTCTGGGCTGGCGCGGTATCCGTATCACCCTGGATCACCCTGAAATATTCCTGGTACAGCTGCGCGCCATGCTGCGTGCCAACCACCGGCTCGGCAACCTGCGTCTGCTGCTACCCATGATCAGCAGCGTGTCCGAAGTGGATGAGAGCCTGCAGCTGATACGGCGCGCGCACCATGAACTGAGCGAAGAGTTGGGTGTACAACTGGACAGGCCGCAAATCGGGGTAATGATAGAGGTACCCGCTGCGGTCTATCAGTCAGACGCTCTGGCCCAGCGGGTGGATTTTCTCTCCATCGGCAGCAACGACCTCACCCAGTACCTGCTGGCTGTTGATCGCAACAATTCACGGGTAGCCGATCTGTTCGACTCGTTGCACCCGGCAGTATTGCGCGCCCTGCTGCAGGTGGTGGAAAACGCCCACCGCTTCGGCAAGGAGGTCAGCGTTTGTGGCGAGATGGCTGGCGATCCTGCAGCGGCCATTTTGTTGCTGGGGATGGGCATGGATTCACTGAGCATGACCGTCTCCGGCCTGCCACGAATCAAATGGGTAATCCGCAGCTTTACCAAACAGCAAGCTGTCACTCTGCTGAATGAGGTACTGGCTATGGATGATGTTCACATGATCCGCCAGCACCTGACTCAAGCGCTGGAACAGGCCGGCCTGGGCGGCCTGATTCGGGCAGGCAAATAGATACTGACCGGACAGCTTTCAGTCGCGGAAATTTTCAAACTGCAGGGGCAATCCCAGTTCCGCTTCGCGGAGCATCGCAATCACCTGTTGCAGATCATCACGTTTCTTGCCGGTGACGCGCACCTTCTCTCCCTGAATCGCCGCCTGCACCTTGAATTTTCCATCCTTGATCATCTTGACGATTTTTCTGGCCAGCTCCTTGTCCACACCCTGGCGCAATGTCACCTTCTGCTGGACCCGCTTTCCGGTAACCTCTGCCTTGTCCACCTCGAGACAGCCAATATCCACACCGCGCCGGCTGAGTTTTGTCTGCAGAATATCCAGCATCTGTTTGAGCTGAAATTCAGCCTCCGCACTCATGACAATATCCGCCCCCTCCAGCTCATATTTTGCATCACTTCCCTTGAAGTCAAAACGGGTTCCCACCTCCCGATTTGCCTGGTCAACAGCATTGGAAACCTCATGCATATCCACCTCGGAAACTATGTCAAATGAAGGCATAAAATTTTTCTCCTGTATTTACCCAGCCGTGCATTTCGATGCAGGATAGCAGCACCTTCCATGAGAGCATTTTCAGAGCCGTCTCCACTTTTCCACTCCCCACATAGAGTGAGACGAACATCCCGGAAAACACTGCCCTGAAAATTTCCGCAAACAAAAAAATTATGCAACTATTGAGTTGCAACCATTCAGCCAGCCAAAAAATATCATAGTGGATGAAAAATCACTACACTTGAAAACTCTCTACATTGACCAACCGATCACACTTTGCAGTCTGTGTTCCAAAACGGACGGAAAAAGTCTCTTCGGCTACAGGTGCTTCACCCAGCCAACTGACGATTGCAGCGGGGAGATCCAGCCCGGCCATATGAGAGAATGGATACCCACCCCCAAACCGGGGATTCATCTCCAGACCATAAAACTCCCCATTATGCTCAAAAAAATCACAATCAAGATTTGCAATATGCCTCAGCGTAGTAGCGATCTTTTTCCCGATGGAAACCAGCCCCGGGCTATCTATCACTATCGCCTTATCAGTCTCTCCGGCACGCATGGCAAGTTTCTGCTTGACGACAGTAGCCTGATAATTTCCCTGCAAGTCATTGACAATATCCAGCCCATATTCAATGCCTGGCAAATACTGCTGAATCAGGACTGAATGCTGCTTATCCGTTGAACTGAAATCAGCCAGAAATGTCCGCATCAGTTTATGCCGCACCAGCTCGCAGGCGAGCTCCAGCTCGCGCATGTCCTCCGGAAATTCAATACCAACAGACGCTGTTCCCCAGCGGGGTTTTACCACAACGGGAAACGATAGCTCTCCTCCGGAAAGTGCATTTTTTGCCTTGTCAACAGTCAACCAGGTAACCGGGGAGCGGATACCCAGGCGGGAAAAAAAAATGTCCGTCTTCCATTTATCAAAACAGATATCGATCACCTCCGGATCGGAGACCAAAACCGCTGTTCCCGCCTGCTCAAACTCTTTTTTATGGCTGGCAAGTAACGGAAGCTCCAAATCATTAAGCGAAATAATGGCCGTTACCTCCTCCTGTTGGCAAATATCCAGAAGTTTTGGAAGATAGGATGGCTCATTGACATACGGCAACAAAAATGACTTGTCCCCTTCTTGTATGGCAGGAGAAGTCCACTGGGCGTCGGCTGCCAGAATCCGCCCGCCGTTTACACCCAGAGCAGACCGGAAATAATCAACAAGATAGTTTCGCCGACCGGCGCAGGTAAGGAGAATATTCATGCCACGGGAACCTGAAGATTATAGCAGGCCAGGAGTTGCTCCAAACTCTGAGCCTCGCGCAGCAACTCAAACCCGCCTTTCCCATCGGAGGCGACAATAGCTGGTGCAAGATTTATAAATGGCGGTGTCATAACAATGGTATAGGCCCCCGTGTTCCTGATCTCAATATAGTCTCCAGGCTGTGGATTCAACATGAAAACATCCCGCAAAATCACATCTTTCTCCATACAGGTAGAGCCAACCACATCATACAACGTTTCAACACCAGGTCCCGGATTCGCGGGAATATGGCGGAACAACATATTGTAGGGGTGCATGGTCGGCTTGACATTGAAAACACTGCCATCGACTGTAATAAAGTTTTTTTCTCCGGAGACGGTTTTTTCACTATGTATCCTGGTATAGAAGCTCATGCTGTCAGCAACGACAGAGACCCCGGGTTCAGCTACCAATGCAGGCCTGCTCTTCCTGATCCAGGGATCATCCAGCAGGATTTCTGATATGACAAAGGCATACTCCTCAAAGGTCGGAACCTCTCGTCCAATCAGCTCCCTTGGCACCCTGCCAAAAAAACCACCACCCACGTTAAAATAACGTAGCCCATCCAGTGAATAGCGTTCCCGAACTGAACAGAGCGTACGGCAGATGGTGCGGAAATTGTCCACGCTGCGGTTGTTCGAGGAGGAGTGGCCATGCAGGGAGACCAGTTCCACTCCACTGGTAGAAAGCTTTTCTATTGCACTGTCCAGGCTCTCTCCGGAAAAACCGAAACGCCCAGCTTTCAACCCATCCTGAACATGAGACTCCCCGTCGGCACCGGTCAGCTTTATATTGATGCGCAGACCTGCAGCCGGTTTCTTTCCGGGGTGTTTCTTTATCCAGTCACACAGAAACTCCAGCTCCGTCATGGAATCAAGATTGACAATGGCTCCTCCTGCGAAGGCAATATCAAGATCCTGCTCTTTTTTCAGCGGACCATTGAAAATGATATTGGGGTGATCATAACCAAGCCGGATGGCAAGATCATACTCAAAACGTGAAACCACTTCGGCAAAGCCGCCCGCCTCTTTTACCTGGATACACGCTGCAGGAAGATAATTTGTTTTATACGAGTAACCAAGAATAAATGGCTCGTAACGGGCCCGCATTGCGGCGCTGAATCGCTGAATACTATTCCGGAATCGTACCGAGTCAAAAACGTAAAACGGCGAACCGTACTGCTGCGCAATCGCATCTGTCTCGGCATGGGTCAACTCTGCCACGTTTCTTCCTGCCTTATCTGTTTGGTGTGGTTCTCTGACGCTCCTGCGACAGATAGGTCTCCGCATCATCGGTATTACTGGCTACCCCCTCCCGTCTGAGCACCTTGCCGGCGGTCATCAACAGGATACGGATATCCAGCAACAGTGAACGGTTCTCCACATACCAGACATCCATTTCCAACCGCTCATCCCAGGGAGTCTGGTTTCTCCCGTTGACCTGCGCCAAACCGGTTATTCCTGGAAGAACACAGTGCCGGCACTGTTCACGTTCAGTATAGTAGGGCAGATATTCAGTCAACAATGGCCGCGGCCCCACCAGGCTCATCTCCCCTTTGAGCACGTTAAACAGCTCCGGCAACTCATCCAAGCTGGTGCTACGCAAGAAGCGTCCGAATTCTGTCAACCGCTCGCCATCAGGCAACAGCTTGCCGTTCGCATCACAGGCATCGGTCATGGTGCGGAACTTATACAGGGTAAAAGGCGTTCCATACAAACCCGGCCGCTGCTGCAAAAAAAGAACCGGTGAGCCCAACCGGAATCGCACCGCCAACCAGACCACAATGAGTATCGGCAGCACCAGGATCAATAATAATCCGGCAACAACAATATCAAACAAGCGGTTGGCCCAGCCCCAACCTGAAACTTTGCACTCAGCCAATAATACAATCCCGTTAACAGCCCGCGTAGAGATCTGTTGTGCCAAAGAAAAGCAGATAACTTACCACCTCTCCGGGTTATCCGCTATAGCGAGAAACTGTTATTAGTGATCAGTCAATATGATATTGATCGAACACCAAACCGACTATCTCACTATTGTTTGTGGCAAAACAGCACAAAAACACAGGTATAAATGATTGAAAACCGGACTGGCTCCGGCCTTGGAGCATTGTGACAGAAAAGGAGGGGCAAATCCGGACCTGCTTACGATAAAGCTCCCGCTATAGCGGCGATTCCAAAAAAGGTGAGTTTCTCGCGAGAGCGCGGAAAACCGTAGTAATATAAGGAAGCACATAAGGATTCAAGCACGGGGCTGACGCCACTATCGCGGGAAAAGTGCATTTTTCCAGGTACTCTATATCCATATCCTGATTAATCCCGGCAGGCGTAACCTGCCGTCCATCTCCATTCGGGTATGAACAAAGTCAAAACACTCAGCGAAAGATTTCGGTTTCTCCTTGCTCCGATTGCAGTTACACCAAATCCGGAAGAGTTCCAGAAAAACAGTTATTTCAGCTAAATCCGCGCCGTGGACTGCTCTCCTTCCATGTGGTTGAGCATGGAGATCAGTTCGGCCTCACCCTGGGTAAGGCCATACACATCCACAAGCTCATCCATATCCGCGCCACGCTGCGCCAGTTGTTTGGCATGTTGGTAGGATTGACTGGCAGGCTCATTCAGCTCCTGTTGATCCTGCCTCTCTGCTACGCTGCGCAGGCGCAGCTCCAGCTCCCGGACCCGCTCTCCCACGCCAACGGCCGCGGTGGCCAATGCGCGCATGTCCGCCTGCAACACCCGTTGACTCGCTTCCGTCTGCACCATCCAGCGTCTGTTCTGATAATAGATAAAGGCGGCCGCTCCGATTGCCACCAGACTTGCTACAACAGCAACTATCCCGATAATTTCCATTCGTTACCCCTGGACAACCTTGCCATTTATCCGGCAGCCAACCACACCGTGTTCAGCCGCCAACATAAATTCTGCGCAACTACTGCGTAATCCTACTTCCATTCATTTTCTGCAAACAGTTTGAGCAGATCAACCAGAATCAGCAGATCTCCGTCACGGCTGGCAACACCCTGGATAAATTTGGCATTCTCCTCCCCGTTGGTACTCGGCGTGGTCTCCATTTCGGAGGCACGCAGCCACATTACATCGGAAACATTGTCCACCAGAATACCAATCACATGCTCATTGATGGTCGTAACAACAATCCGGGTAGAATCATCGGGAACTCTTGAAGAAAGACCGAATTTTTTTCGTGTATCCAGCACAGTCACCACGTTGCCACGCAGATTAATAATTCCCATCACCGCATCGGGTGCGCCGGGTACAGGTGTGATTTCAGTAAAACGCAGCACCTCCATCACCTGGGATACCGGCACTCCATATTTTTCATTTTCCAGAAAGAAAGTTACCCACTGGGTCAGTGGATCGTTGACTTCATCAAGTGAATCATCTTCAACTGCATATTCCATAGCTCTGAATCTCGTTTCGGTTTAGAAAAAAATTTCACCATACTGCCTTTTGTTGGCCATGCCCGGTTCAAAAAAATCAGCCACACACCAATTCATTCCCCTGCTGCAGCAACCGCTCCAGTGCTGCCGCATCGAGCAGGGCGCTTCCATGACTGCCTATCGTGCCTGCCAGCCATTTTCGGGTAGTGCGCTCCCTGCGCCAATTCACCGCGGATGATTCAACAGTAACCACCTCGGCCACCCCGCTGCAGGCCAGTCCCCAGCGCCGGTTACCAATCAGCAATATTCGTTCACAAGCAGACGATTTCTGTTGCGCCCGCAGCCTTGCCGGGAAAATCAACCGGGCCAGATCGATCACCGGAATCTGCCGTCCACTCTCCTGCAACAGCCCAACATAGAGCGGCATATTATCCGGCACGGACACAAGCCGCTCCGGCCAGTCAACAACACCATCCAGCTCGGCCATGGAGATAGCCATTTTCAGACCGGACAGATTGAACAGCAGCACCTGCAGGAGATCCTGTTCCGGGCGGGATGGAGCATCCGCCTCCTGCCGTAAACGCGGTTGCAGTTCACCCACCAGCGGCTCCATCTCCCCGGCAGAAACATCTGGGACAATTTTCGCGCTCTCTGGCACCAGAGAAACCACGGCAGAGGAGAGGTCTTCTTCCCCCGTCCCTGCATCGTCGTACAGCGAATCCAGATAGAGATCCAGCGCCTGTTTTTCTGCGGCCAGGCCCTGTTGTCTTCTTTCACCAATCATGACGCCCGAGCCTGTAACTCAACCACTGTCTGCTCCGGTTTAAGCAGATACTGGAGTAATTTGTTGTAAGCCAGAACCCCACGCGCCCTGGGCCTCAACATGGACAGTGGCAACCCCGTTTTGCTGGCGTCGCGAAAGCCGGTGTCGACCGGAATGATCGATTCCCAGATATCTTCCGGATAGCTTTTACGCAGCGCCGCCCAACTATCAATGGAGGCGCGTGTGCGGCGATCGTACATGGTGGGAATGATCACCCGGGGCAACGCCTCCTGACCGGAGCGCTGTACCATATCCAACGTTTTCAACATGCGCTCCAACCCCTTTTGTGCCAGAAACTCTGTCTGCACCGGCACCAGAA
>Ga0256839_1005049_pt1 | contig 12455 bp, 11 predicted proteins | sample 354166metaG_FD_185968 | JGI IMG/M metagenome (GOLD analysis project Ga0256839, IMG submission 185968) | Hydrothermal vent microbial communities from Mid Atlantic Ridge, Atlantic Ocean - 354-166 | ecosystem: Environmental > Aquatic > Marine > Hydrothermal vents | place: Atlantic Ocean: Mid...
AGCGAGGAATCTTGGGTGGTGGCACAGGATTTCTCCCTTCGGTCGAAATGACAACGAATGTTGTCATTCCGAGCGCAGCGAGGAATCTTGGGGTGGTGGCATAAGATTTCTCCCTGCGGTCGAAATGACAGGGAGGTGAGGTCGAAATGACAACGTTCGCTGTCATTCCCCTTCTTGTCATTCCGAGCGCAGCGAGGAATCCGGGGCCGGTGGCATAAGATTTCTCCCTTCGGTCGAAATGACAAGAAAGGAGGTCGAAATGACAAGGAAATGCGGCCGAAATGACAGGGAAGTGCGGTCGAAACGGCATAGTGCCGGTGATCAATCTTGCCGCTGGCTGCGGTGTTTGCCGCCGCCACCCGCCCCTTGCGCGTCTTGATGCCTCCAACCCTTTGATTTCCTGAACACCCCTTCACTGGCACAGGGATTGCTACCTCTTGCGCAGGTCAGCACGAAGAGCGGAATCCAGGCATGAATATAGACAAGGCATTCGGTATTCACGCGGTCGCGTTGCAGTTGCGCGCCCGCCGCGCCGAGGTGCTGGCGGCCAACCTGGCCAATGCGGACACCCCCAACTACAAGGCCCGTGATCTCGATTTCAAGGCGGCCCTGAAGGCCGCTGCGGGCAGGGAGTCGGCGGCGGCCCTGCGCACCACGCATCCGCGTCATATCGGCGGGCAGGGTAACGCGGGCGGCGTGGCGTTGCGTTACCGTACCCCCACCCAGCCCAGCGCCGACGGCAACACCGTTGACACCCAGCGCGAGCAGGCGGCCTTTGCCGAGAACGCCCTGCAATACCAGGCCAGCCTGACCTTTCTCAATGGCAAGATCAAATCGCTGAAGACGGCAATCAAGGGAGAATAAGCGCCATGTCCCTGTTCAGGATCTTCGACATCGCGGGTTCGGCCATGAGCGCCCAGAGCGTGCGCCTCAACACCACCGCCAGCAACCTGGCCAACAGCGAGACGGTGAGCAGCAGCGAGGCGAATGCCTATCGCGCCCGCCAGCCGGTGTTTGCTGCCCTCGTGGACACCTTCAGCCGCGAGGCTGCCGGCGTGCGGGTGACCGGCATCGTCGAGGATCGCACGCCGGTCCACAAGGAATATGCGCCGGACAACCCGCTGGCGGACGAGGAGGGCTACATCTACAAATCCAACGTCAATGCCGTGGAGGAGATGGCCAACATGATCTCCGCCTCCCGTTCCTACCAGAACAGCGTGGAGGTACTCAACACTTCCAAGCAGCTGCTCATGAGCACGCTGCGCCTGGGACAATAGGCGGTGGCACAACGCCGGGAGCAGGACCATGACCAACATCGATACCAGTCTTCTCGAGAATCTCAACATCAAGCGCGCCGGGGAACAGCAGAAACCCCGGGACAAGCTGGGGCAGACCGAGTTTCTGAAACTGATGACGGCACAGCTCAACAACCAGGATCCTTTGCAGCCCATGCAGAGCGGCGAGTTCTTCACCCAGATCGCCCAGTTCAGCTCGGTGGCCGGCATGCAGGAACTGCAGAACAGTTTCCAGCAGGTGGCCACGGCCATGTTTTCCAGCCAGGTCCTGCAGGCCTCGGCCATGATCGGGCGCTCGGTGCTGGTGCCGGGCCAGGGCGTGCAGCTGGATGGCGCGGAACCCGTGACGGGTGTGGTGGAGCTGCCCGCCAGCACGGCCAACCTGCGCATCGCCATCTTCGATGCCGGCGGCCAGATGGTGCGCAGCATGGACCTGGGACAGCAGCCGGGCGGCGATGTCGCCTTTTCCTGGGACGGCCGTGGCGATGACGGGGAGCCATTGCCGGACGGTGAATATACCGTCCAGGCCGGCGCAGAGTATGACGGCGAGTTCACGGCCCTGCAGACCTTCGTCGCGGCGCGGGTGGAAAGCGTGGCGGTGGGCGGCAACGGCCAGGGGGTGACATTGAATCTGGCGGGCCGGGGCGGCATCGACCTGGCCAGCGTCAAGCGGGTCATGTAAGGCAGGATCTGAGAGGAGAAGGGTCATGACATTTCGTATTGCATTGAGCGGACTGAACGCGGCATCGGCCGAATTGCGGGTGATCGGCAACAACGTCGCCAACGCCAGCACCACGGGCTTCAAGAAATCCCGGGTGCAATTCGCCGACATCTTCGCCACCGCCAACCTGGGTGCCGCGGCCAACGCCATCGGCAGCGGGGTGCGCGTCGCGGACATCGCCCAGCAGTTCTCCCAGGGCAACATCGCCTTCACCGACAACAACCTGGACCTGGCCATCAGCGGCCAGGGCTTCTTCCGCCTCAGCGACAACGGCGTGTCGGTCTATACGCGGGCGGGCTCCTTCGGTGTCGATCGCAACGGTTATCTGGTCAACAGCCAGGACCAGCGCCTTACGGGGTTCCTCGCCGACAGCGCGGGCAACATCACCGGCGCCCTGGGCGACATCCGGCTGGACAGCTCGGATATCGCGCCCCAGGCCACTAGTACCGTCAACCTGGGACTCAACCTGGATGCCTCGGCCAAGATTCCCGCCGCGCCCGTGACCACCTCGGTCATCAACCTGGGCAGCACCGGCGCCAATCCGGTACTGGATACCGGCGATTCGCCCATCACCACCGGCGCCTTCAACATGGTGGATACCTATGGGCAGCAGGTGACCGGCGCCCAGCTGCAGTTTACCTATTCCGGCAGCGGCAACGACTGGGACGTGACCATCGTCGGCGCCACCGGCACGGTGAGTACGGCCACCATGACCGTGGGTACCTCCACCACGGTCACCCTGAACTGGGATCCGGACGGTGCCGGCGCGCAGCAGAGCACGCCCATCACCATCGACGTGACCACCGTGGGTCAGGCCACGGGGGGCGGCAATACCGATGTCACGGCCAGTGCCAATGGCGCCCTGCAGGGCGTCTTCGATGTCGCCGATGCCGCCACCTACAACAATTCCACTTCGCTGACGGTCTACGATTCCCAGGGCACGGCCCACCTGGCCACGCTCTACTACCGCAAGACCGGCATACCCAACCAGTGGGAGACCTATTTCTATTTCGATGGCCAGCGCATCGACGGCGCCCAGCCCAATGGCTCGGATCTGCTGGAATTCTCTTCCGAAGGGGTGCTCACTGCCATCAACGGCGTGTCCACGCCGCCGTCCTCGTTCACCACCGCATCGTTCAATCCCGGCGGCGGGGCCTCCACCATGACCCTGACCATGGACTATTCCAGTGTCAGCCAGTTCGGTGGCGGTTTCAATGTCAATTCCCTGCGCCAGGACGGCTATGCCACCGGCCGCCTGAGCGGCATCGACATCGATGATACGGGCATCATCCTGGCCCGCTTCACCAACGGGCAGTCACGCACACTGGCGCAGATCGCCCTGGCGAATTTCAGCAATCCCCAGGGGCTCACCCAGTTGGGCGATCTCAACTGGGCGGAGAGTTACGAATCCGGTGCGGCCCTGGTGGGCGCGCCGGGCAGTTCCAGCCTGGGGCTCATCGAGTCCGGCGCACTGGAGGGTTCCAACGTGGACCTCACGGAACAGCTGGTGAGCATGATCACGGCGCAGCGCAACTTCCAGGCCAATGCCCAGGTCATCTCCACCGCCGACACCATCACCCAGGCGATCATCAACATCCGCTAGGAGTCTGTCGGATTCAGGCGATCGTAGCGAGCATGGTGGGAGAGCAAGAACGAATCTTCACGATTTCGAGGCGCATAGTGGGGCTACGCAACGAGAAATCGGGGAGATTCGGGCCGCTCTCCCACCAGCACAGTAGATCAGTCCTAAGTCCGACAGACTCCTAGTGACGGGATGAGGGGCATTCGCAGCGTAGCGACCGCAGGGGCGCCGTCCCTGGCGCGAAGGCAGACGTCAAACATGACACACAAGGCATAAACAATGGACCGGATGCTCTACGTCGCCATGTCGGGGGCCAAGCAGATGATGCTGGCCCAGGCGGTCAACACCAACAACCTGGCCAATGCGAACACCACCGGTTTTCGCGAGGATCTGGCCCTGTTCCAGAGCCGGCCCCTGGCAGGCCGTGGCCTGCCCACCCGGGTCTATGCCCAGGCCGAGCACAAGGGCGTCAACCTGGCGCCCGGGGCCACCGTGGAGACGGGCCGCGACCTGGACGTGGCCGTCCAGGGCCGGGGCTGGATCGCAGTGCAGGATCCCGCCGGGGGCGAGGCCTATACCCGTGCGGGCAATCTCAAGATCACCGCGCTGGGCGCGCTGGTCACCGCCGAGGGCCTGCCCGTGCTGGGCAACAGCGGTGCCCCCATCGCCGTTCCACCCGCCGGCAAGGTGGAGATCGGCCGCGACGGGACTATTTCAATCCTGCCTCCCGGCCAGACACCCCAGTCCCTGGTGGTGGTGGACCGCATCAAGCTGGTCAATCCCGACGAGTCGCGCCTGTACAAGGACGCCTCGGGCCTCATCCGCCTGCGGGATGGGGACTACGCCGAGCCGGACGCACGCGTCACCCTGCGTCCCGGCAGCCTGGAGATGAGCAATGTCAACGCCGTCGAGGCCATGGTGAACATGATCACCCTGGCGCGCCAGTTCGAGATGAGCGTCAAGCTGATGAACATCGCCAAGGAAATCGACAGCGCCTCGGCGCAGTTGATGCGTATCACCTGATTCCGACCTGAATCGAGAAGGGGAGAGTGAGTCTATGAGCCAAGCACTGTGGATCGCCAAGACGGGCCTGGAGGCCATGCAGACCCGCATGGCCGTCATCACCAACAACCTGGCCAACGTCAATACCGCCGGCTACAAGCGCGGCCGGCCGGTGTTCGCCGATCTCCTCTACCAGAACGTGCGCCAGGTGGGCGCCCAGTCGGCGCAGAATTCCCTGCTGCCCACGGGGCTCAGCCTGGGGACCGGGGTCAAGACCGTGGCCACGGAGAAGGTCTTCACCCAGGGCAACACCATGGAGACCGGCAACCCCCTGGACATCGCCGTCCAGGGCAAGGGTTTCTTCCAGATCCTCATGCCCGACGGCACCATCGCCTACAGCCGCAACGGCAGCTTCCATCTCAACGAATCGGGGCAGATGGTGACCTCCGGGGGGCTGGCCCTGCAGCCGGCCATCACCATTCCCAGCGATGCCCAGAACATCACCATCGGCTACGACGGGACGGTGAGCGTCACGCTGCCGGGCCAGGCGACGCCCAGCCAGGTGGGCACCATCCAGCTCGCCGACTTCGTCAACCCCAGCGGCCTGCAGCCCATTGGTGACAATCTCTACCTGGAGTCGGCCGCCAGCGGCACGCCCCAGACGGGCAATCCCGGGCAGGGCGGGCTGGGCAATCTGCTGCAGGGCAACCTGGAGACCTCCAACGTCAACGTGGTGGAGTCGCTGGTGAACATGATCGAGACCCAGCGCAGCTACGAGATGGTCTCCAAGGCCATCCAGGCCACCGACCGCATGCTCGAATATGTCAACAACAACATCTGAGGGGACGGCAGGCTGAGACCATGAAGACACATCGCATCCTTGCGGGGCTGTTGCTGGCCGCGGTACTCCCGGGCTGCGCCACCATGGCGCCCCCGCCGCCACTGCCCACGGTGGACTACGGCGCGCTGCCCGTGCCGCCGCGCCAGGACAACGGCTCCATTTATCAGCCGGGCCATGGCGCGGCCCTGTTCGAGGATCTGCGGGCACAGCGCGTGGGAGACATCCTCACGGTCATTCTTTCCGAGGAGACCAAGGCCAGCAAGAGCGCCGCCACATCGATCACCAAGGAGAATACCACCGACGTGGAGAACCCTACCCTGTTCGGCCTGCCGGTGACGCTGAATCGAGCCACCCGGGGCAAGCTGGGCAGCCTGGAGCAGCGTCTCAGCTCCTCCAAGGAATTCGCCGGCAGCGGCAAGAGCGACCAGAGCAACAGGCTCAATGGCCGCATCCAGGTGGTGGTGGTGGAGGAACTGCCCAACCGCTACCTGCGCATCGCCGGCGAGAAGATCCTGACCATCAACCAGGGCGACGAGAAGGTGCGCCTCACGGGCATCGTGCGCCCGCAGGACATCCGCGTGGACAACACCGTGCTGTCCACGCATATCGCCAATGCCGAGATCACCTACAGCGGCTCCGGGGTGCTGGCGGACTCCAACGACATGGGCTGGCTGGGCAAGTTCTTCAACAGCAAGTGGTTTCCGTTCTGAGGCCGGCATGTGGAGTACGGTAGCCTGGATGGAGCGCTGCAAGAGCGCAATCCAGGAAACCAGGCGGAAAAACCCGCGTTCCCGGATTACGTTCCACGCCATCCGGGCTACGCATTCGATTGAGAGGATGAACGTCATGAAACACTGCCTCGTCAGGATCGTGTTCCCCCTCGTGGCGGCGCTGTTGCTGGCGGGTACGGCCAACGGCGAACGCATCAAGGACCTCGCCAACGTCGCCGGCGTGCGCGGCAACCAGCTCGTGGGATACGGCCTGGTGGTGGGGCTGGACGGCACCGGCGACCAGACCACCCAGGTGCCCTTCGTCACCCAGTCGCTGCGCAACATGCTCAACCAGTACGGCATCAACATCCCCGACAACGTCAATCCCCAGCTCAAGAACGTCGCGGGGGTGGTCGTCCATGCCGAGCTGCCGCCCTTCGCCAAGCCGGGACAGACCATCGATGTGACCGTGTCATCCATCGGCAATTCCAAGAGCCTCCGCGGCGGCAGCCTGCTCATGACCCCGCTCAAGGGCGCCGACGGGCGGGTCTATGCCCTGGCCCAGGGGAATCTCGTCGTGGGCGGTTTCGGCGCCGAGGGCAGCGACGGCTCCCGCATCAGCATCAACATCCCCAGCGTGGGCCGCATCCCCAATGGGGCCATCATCGAGCGCAGCGCGCCCACGCCCCTGGGCGACGAGAACGCCATCGTCTTCAACCTGCATCGTGCGGACTTCACCACGGCCAAGCGCATCGCCGATGCCATCAACACCGCCATCGGCATGGGGACGGCCTATCCCGTGGACGCCTCCTCGGTGCGGGTCAACGCCCCGCGCGACCGCGCCCAGCGGGTGGTGTTCCTGTCCATGCTGGAGAACCTGACCCTGGAGCCGGGCAGTGCCTCGGCACGGGTGATCGTCAACTCGCGCACCGGCACCGTGGTCATCGGCCAGCACGTGCGGGTGACCGCCGCCGCCGTCTCCCACGGCAGTCTCACGGTCACCATCACGGAGCGCCAGCAGGTGAGTCAGCCCGGCGCCCTGTCCGGCGGCAGCACCGTGGTGGTGCCCAGCTCCGAGATCCAGGTGGAGCAGGACCAGAGCCGCATGTTCCTCTTCGAGCCCGGCGTCTCGCTGAACGAGATCGTGCGTGCCGTCAACCAGGTGGGCGCGGCGCCCGGCGATCTGGTGGCCATCCTCGAGGCCCTCAAGGAAGCCGGTGCGCTGCGCGCCGAGCTGATCGTCATCTGAGGGGGCGGCCGGATGGAGCAGGGCATCATGCCGGCTGGAACGGTTTCGCCGTCGGTCTATACCGATTTCCAGGGCCTGGCCGCGCTGCGGCGCCGTGCGCAGGATGACTCACCCGAGGCCTTGCGTGCCGTGGCCCGGGAATTCGAGGCCATCTTCATGCAGATGATGCTGAAGAGCATGCGCGAGGCCAGCCTGGGAGAAGGCATCTTCGACAACGAGCAGAGCAGCTTCTATCAGGAAATGTTCGACAAGCAGATCGCCATTCACCTCGCCCGGCGCCAGGGCCTGGGGCTGGCGGATGTGCTGGTGCGCCAGTTGCGCCCCGGCCAGACCCCGGCGCCCGCGGGGGGGGAGGCGTCTCCGCCTGCGCCAGCAGCACGGGGCGCGGCGTTTTCCTCCCCGGAGGCCTTCGTCCGCGGCCTGCAGGACCCTGCCCGCGAGGCGGCCGCGCGCCTGGGCGTGGCCCCCCGGGTGCTGCTGGCGCAGGCGGCGCTGGAGACGGGCTGGGGGCAGCGCATCCTGCGTGGTCCCGACGGCGCGAGCAGCCACAACCTCTTCGGCATCAAGGCGGGGCCGGACTGGCAGGGGGCACGGGTGACGGCCCAGACCCTGGAGTACCGCGATGGCGTGGCGCGCCGCGAGCAGGCGGTGTTTCGCGCCTATGATTCCTTTTCTCAGAGTTTCATGGACTATGCCGATTTCATCCTGGGCAATCCCCGCTACCAGGCGGCACTGGCCCGCGCCGACGATCCCCGTGCCTACCTGCAGGCCCTGCAGGAGGCGGGTTACGCCACCGATCCGGACTATGCCGCCAAGATCCAGGGCATCATGGCGCGCCGGGCGCTGGCCGGCCTGATGTCCGCGGAGACGAACGCATGAACGGGAAAGACAGGGGAGGATCTGCGCCATGGGGCTGCTGAGCACGGGCATTTCGGGCCTGCTGGCCACCCAGCGGGCCCTGTCGGTCACTTCCCAGAACATCGCCAACGTCAACACCGAGGGCTACAGCCGCCAGCGGGTGGAACTCAGCAGCCGCGCGCCCCAGGCCCTGGGATCGGATTTCATCGGGCGGGGCGTCTATGTCAGCAATATCGAGCGCGTCTATGACGAGTTCATCACCCAGCAGATCCGCACCAACACCTCGGGCTTCAATCAGGCCAGCGAGTATTATGCCCTGGCCACCCGGGTGGACAACCTGCTGGCCGACCCCCAGGCCGGTCTGCTGCCCGCGCTGGGTGGTTTCTTCGATGCCATGCAGTCCGTGGCCAACGATCCTTCCTCGCGGGCATCGCGCCAGGTGCTGCTCAGCGAGGCACGCAGCCTCGAGGACCGTTTCCGCTTTCTTGACCAGCGCCTGGATTCATTACAGGAAAGCGTCAATGCCGGCCTGCGCAACATGGTGACGGAGGTCAACGGTCTCACCGACGCCATCGCCCGCCTCAACCGCGACATCAACATCGCCCGTTCCACGGCCAGCGGCGAGCCCAACGACCTGCTGGACCAGCGCGACACCCTCATCACCCGCCTGTCCGAATTCGTCTCGGTGACCACCGTGCCCCAGGAGGACGGTTCCCTCAACGTCTTCATCGGCAACGGCCAGGCCGTGGTGGCCGGCACCGAGTCGCGCCCCCTGAGCGCCGTGCCGGGTGCCTTCGACCCGGAACGCATGGAAGTGGCCTATACCGGCGCGGCCGCGCCGGTGATCATCTCCGACCAGTTGAGCGGCGGGCGCATCGGCGGCCTGGTGGCATTTCGCAACCAGATCCTGGAACCGGCGCAGAATGCCCTGGGGCTCATCGCCGTGGGCCTGACAGGCATGGTCAATGCCCAGCATCGCCTGGGCATGGATCTCGACGGTGAACTGGGGGGTGATTTTTTCGAACCCATCGATACCCGCACCGCGCCCATGACGGCGGATGTCTTCGCCAACCGCGACAACAGCGGCGATGCCCGGCTCACCGTCGCCTTCGCCGACGCGGGACAGGCGGTGGCCAGCGACTACCGCCTGGAACGCAATGGCAGCCGGTATACGCTGACCCGTCTCAGCGACAACACGACGACGGTCCTGACCACTTTTCCCGGTGCCGCCGAGGTGGTGGACGGGCTCTCCCTGAGCCTTGCCTCGGGCGCGCTGGCCGACGGTGACAGCTTCCTCATCCGGCCCCTGCGCAACGGCGCCCGGGACTTCGCCCTGGCCATCACCGATCCGGCCAAGGTGGCGGCAGCCGGTCCCGTCCGCACGGGGGCGGCCCTGGACAACACCGGCAGCGGTGCCATCGATGGCGGCGGGATTGCCGACCTGGGCGTTTACGTGCCTGACAATTACACCCTGTACACGGTCAAGGCCACCACCGCGGTCGCCGATGGCGGGCTGACAGCGGGTACGATCAGCGATGCCATCGGTACCGATAACAGCCTGCAATACCAGTTGGTCATCAACGGCACGGTGGTCTATGCCCAGAACGAAGGGGATGCGCCGCTGGCCGATCTCGATGCCCTGGCCGCGGTCATCAATGACGATGCGGGCATCACTGGCGTGCGTGCCTACGTGGACAACGCCACCAACCGCCTCTATCTCGCCAACGACCCCGCCACGACCCTGCCCATCCAGGTGACGGAACGTCTGCTGGACAGCAACAGTCCGCCCCTGCCGCTGGACAACGCCGATGCGGTGACGGGCTATTTCGGTTCCGCCCTGAACGGCACGGCCGGCAGCAACACCCTGAACTTCACGGCCTCGGCCGATGCCTGGCTGGTCCGGGACGGTGCGGGCAACACCGTGACCAGCGGCAGCTACAGCGCCGGGGACCCGATCACCTTCAACGGCATCGCCGTGACCCTGGACGGCGCGCCGGACATCGGCGACCGCTTCACCGTGGAACCCAACGTGGGCGGCATGGGTGACAATCGCAACGCCCGCCTGCTGGCCGCCCTGCAGACTTCTCTCACCTTGGAGGGCGGCACGGCCACCTTCGAGGACAGCTACAGCCGCTTCGTGGTGGACGTGGGCACCCTGACGCGCCAGGCGAGCATCAACAGCGATGCCCAGGAGGGGTTGCTGAGCCAGGCCGTCCAGGCGCGCGAGGCCAAGTCCGGCGTCAACCTGGACGAGGAGGCGGCCGATCTGATCCGGTTCCAGCAGGCCTATGCCGCGGCCGCCCAGGTCATCGCCGCCGCGGATGCCATGTTCCAGTCCCTCATCGATGTGGTGAGGCGCTAGCCCATGCGCATTTCCACCGGACAGATCTACCAGGCGGGGCTGAAAGCGCTCCTGGACCAGCAGAGCGCCCTGGCCAAGACCCAGCAGCAGGTGGCCACCGGCAAGCGCATGCTGGTGCCTTCCGATGATCCCGCCGCCTCAGCGGAGGTTTTGGGTCTGAACCAGACCTATCGCATCACCACCCAGTACCAGGAAAACATCACTCTGGCGCGCAACCGCCTCGGCCAGGAGGAGAGCACCCTCGCGAGCGTCTATGACCGTCTCATCCGCGTGCGGGAACTGGCGCTGCAGGGCAACAACGCGGCATTGACCAACACCGACCGCACCGCCCTGGCGGCCGAAGTGAGACAGGTCCTGCGCGAACTGGTCGAGCTGGCCAATACGCGGGACGCCAGCGGCGAATACCTCTTCGCGGGCATGCAGAGCCGCACCCGGCCCTTCACGGTGGATGCGGCTGGCAATTACCGTTACAACGGCGACCAGGGCCAGCGCTTCGTGCAGATCGGGCCCACCCGGCAGGTGGCCACGGGAGATACCGGCCTGGAAGTGTTCCAGGGCGCGCGCGCGGGCAATGGGACCTTCACCGTGCGGGACGATCCGGCCAATACCGGCAGCGGCATCATCGATCCCGGCAGCGTCATCGACCCCGCGCTCTATGATGGCGACACCTATACGATCAGTTTCCCCCTGCGGACGGATGCCGGTGCCACGCTGACCTTCAACGACAGCGTGGGGACGAACGACGACCTGACCTACAGCCTTGCCATCAACGGCACGACGGTCTACACGGTCAGCGAGAGCGGAACACCGGTCACCACCCTCGACGACCTGGCCGCGCAGATCAACGACGACACCGCTGCCACGGGCGTGCGGGCGCTGGTGATCGACGGCAGTCTCTATCTCCTGAATGTCCAGCCCTCGTCAAAGCCCATCACGGTGACCGAGAGCCTGGGCGGTGCCAGCGACGGCGACAACGACACGGCGACGGGTTATTTCGGCAGCGTGCTCACCGGCACCACCACGCCCAGCACGACGCAGGCGCTGGGACCGGCAGACGGGGATTTCTATATCGTGGAGGACAGTGCCGGCAACCTGGAGGCCAGCGGCGCCTATGCCGAATATGGTGCCATCACCTTCAACGGCATCACCACCGATATCGGCGGCACGCCGCGCACGGGTGACCGGTTCACGATCGAACCCAGCGAACGGCGCGACGTTTTCACCATGATCAAGGACCTGGGCGACACCCTGGCGGCAGGTGTCACGGGTGAGGCCAGCCGGGCGCGGTACAATAATGCCCTCAACCGTTTCCTGGCCGACATCGACCAGGCCATGGAAAACATCAATGCCGTGCGTGCCCGCGTCGGCGCCCGCCTCAATGCCGTGGACTCGCAGGAGGAACTCAACAGCGCCTTCCTGCTGCATCTCGACGAGGCCCGTTCCAGGCTCCAGGACCTGGACTATGCCAGCGCCATCACCCGTCTCAACCAGCAGATGATGGGACTGGAAGCGGCGCAGAAGTCATTTTTGCGTATTCAGGATCTTTCCCTTTTCAACTTCCTCTGAGATCTGGCTGCCAATGCACCCGCGAGAAGGCCGCGGCAGCGGTGCCTCTCCGTGATCGCTCGCTCAGGACTTTCATTCCCACCTCCTTGTCATTCCGAGCGCAGCGAGGGATCTTAAGCCGCCGGCGCAGGATTTCTCCCTTCGGTCGAAATGACAGTGGGCCTGTCATTCCACCTCTCCTTGTCATTCCGAGCGCAGCGAGGAATCTTGGGCCGCCGGCACAGGATTTCTCCCTTCGGTCGAAATGACAACGCTAGCTGTCATTCCGA
>Ga0256839_1005050_pt1 | contig 12454 bp, 9 predicted proteins | sample 354166metaG_FD_185968 | JGI IMG/M metagenome (GOLD analysis project Ga0256839, IMG submission 185968) | Hydrothermal vent microbial communities from Mid Atlantic Ridge, Atlantic Ocean - 354-166 | ecosystem: Environmental > Aquatic > Marine > Hydrothermal vents | place: Atlantic Ocean: Mid...
GCGGACCTTCCGCCGGATGAAGAGTTGCAGGCGCGGGTGGAAGAAGGCAGGGCGGCAGGGCGCACGCTGCTCATCGCCTGCGGTGCGCTGGCGAAGGAGGTCATGCTGCTGAAGCGCCAGCTCGGCCTCGAGAAGCTGGACCTTCACTGCCTGCCCGCGGGCTGGCACAACACGCCGCAATACATTCCCGACGGCGTGCGCGCGCGCATTCGTCAGGCGCTGGCCGAGGGCTACCGGCAGGTGCTGGTGGGCTATGGCGACTGCGGCACCGGCGGCCTGCTGGACGCGGTGCTGGAAGAGGAGCGCACGGCAGCACGGGAGGCAGGCCGCGAGATGCACATCGAGCGCCTGCCGGGGCCGCACTGCTATGCCTTCTTTTCCGGCGTGGAGGCCTTCATGCAGCGGCTGGAGGAGGATGCGCGCGCCTATTTCCTCACCGACTACCTGGTGCGCCACTTCGACAGCCTCGTCTGGCGCGGCATGATGCTGGATGAACACCCGGAGCTGCTTGCCGATTATTTCGGCGGCTACGAGAAACTGGTGCACCTGGCCCAGAGCGACGATCCGGCGCTGAAGAAAAAGGCCGAGGAAGCAGCTGCGCGCCTTGGCCTTGCCTTCGAGCACCGCATTGTCGGCTTTGGCGACCTTGAAGAGGCCCTGCGCCGGCTCGGCGATGCCGACGCGGCTTCATGAGCATGAGATGTCAGCCCTCGTCCCGGCCGGCTGAAGATGCGGATGAAGCCGGCAGCTCCCTGCGCAGCTCTTCCACCGTGGCGCGCAGGGCCTTCACCTCCGCCAGCACTTCGGCAATCTCCTTCTGGCGCTGTTCGTGCTCGGCATGCATGGCCTCTTCCTGCTCCATCTGCATGGCATTGACGATGATGCCGATGAACAGGTTCAGCACCGTGAAGCTGGTGATCAGGATGAACGGCAGGAACACCGCCCACGCATACGGATGCTTCTCCATCACCGGCCGCACGATGCCCATCGACCAGCTCTCCAGCGTCATCACCTGGAACAGCGTGTAGGCAGAGCGCCACAGGTCGCCGAACCATTCGGGGAAGGTCTCGCCATAGAGCATGGTGGTCATTACCGCGAACACGTAGAACACCAGCCCCATCAGCGCGATGATGGCGCCCACGCCCGGAATGGCCTGCAGCAGGCCCCCCACCACCCGCCGCATGGCGGGCACGGCGCTGATGAGGCGCAGCACGCGCAGCACCCTCAAGGCTCTCAGCACGGCAAACGGCCCGCTGCCCGGTATCCACGCAATGGCCACCACGATGAAATCGAAGATGTTCCACGCCCCGCGCACGAAGTGCAGCCGCTCCACGTAGATGCGTGCCAGCAGCTCCACGGTGAAAATCCACAGGGCAATGGCATCCAGCGCCAGCAGCACCGGGCCGATGCGCTGCATCACGCCATCGAAGGTTTCAAGCCCCAGCGTGATGGCGTTCAGGATGATGACGGCAATGATGAACCTTTCGGTGCGCGGATGCTGCAGGAGGGCGCGCAGACGCTCGCGCAACGATGTGGGCTGCGTGGAAAGTGAAACTTGCTCGGACATGGGCCTGCAATCTTCGTTCCGGTCAGGACGAGCCCTCCCGCGCAGGCAAAAGCGGCCTGCTGCAACAGGGGCTGGTCGTCTTCAATGTGCACTGAAACAACGGTGCGCGTTCCGGCCCGCATCCGAATGCCACCGGATGCTGCCGAAGCCGGGCCATCCGGAGCGATTCACCCCTTGCACGAAACACCGCACCGGCAGGCTGATGCCCCATGCCGGCGCTTTTTGCAAGTTACGGCTTGGCAAATCAGCGTTGCAGGCAGCGGAAGAGGCACTGATGGCGAGCACCATGTCAGTGGATACCACTTGCTGCGGATGCTGCCGCTGCTTGCCCGGCAGCCATGTTCCCGGGGATGCGAGGTGGCACACACCTTTTCGCCATCACGCCTTGCACGTTTCTTCCAGCAGGCAGGCAAGGCGCACGAAGTCCTCCACCCCCAGCTCCTCTGCCCGGGCGGTTTCGGCAATGCCTGCCTGCGAAAGCAGCGGCAGGGGATCCACCAGCAGCTTCTTCAGGCTCTGGCGCAGCATCTTGCGCCGCTGGCCGAAGGCAGCGGCGGTGAGCCGCTCCAGCGTGGCCGGCTGGCGCGGGCAGGGGGGTGCCTTGGCAGGGGTGATCTGCACGATGGCCGAATGCACCTTTGGTGGTGGTGTGAAGGCCCGCGGCGGCACCTCGAACAGGATGCGCGCCCGGTTGCGCCATTGGCAGAGCACCGCCAGCCGCCCGTAAGCCTTCGTGCGTGGTGAGGCCGTGATGCGCTCGGCCACCTCGCGCTGGAACATCAGGGTGAGGGAACGCCAGAACGGCGGCCACGGTTCCGTGTTCAGCCATCCCGTCAACAGCGGCGTGGCAATGTTGTAGGGCAGGTTGGCGACGATCTTCAGTGGCAGCCCGGCCGCATGCGTGGCCGCCAGCGCCGGGTAATCCACGCCCAGTGCATCGGCATGGATGACCACAAGCCGCCCCGGCCAGCGCCCGGCGATCTCTTCCAGTGCCGGCAGGGCGCGCTCGTCGCGCTCGATGGCAATGACCTTCTCCGCCCCTTCCAGCAGCAGCGCCCGGGTAAGCCCGCCGGGGCCGGGGCCGACCTCGATGACGGCATGGCCGTCAAGGGGTGCGGCGGCACGGGCGATGCGCCGCGTGAGATTGAGATCGAGCAGGAAGTTCTGCCCCAGGTTCCTTTTCGCTCGCAGCCCCAGCCGGGCGATCACCTCGCGCAGCGGCGGCAGGTCGTCAGGCGTGGTGCTCATGCGCCGGACTCCACTGCACGGGCATCCGGGCAGGCAGGCGCAGAGCCGGCATCACGGGCATGATGTGCCATCTCTGCCGCCAGCTTCAGTGCGGCGACGAGGCTGTCTGCCCGCGCCCGCCCGCTGCCCGCAAGCTCCAGCGCCGTGCCGTGATCAGGCGATGTGCGCACGAACGGCAGCCCCAGCGTGGCATTCACGCCGCCGTGGAAGTCCAGCGTCTTCACCGGTATCAGCGCCTGGTCATGATACATGCACAGGGCGATGTCGTAGCGGGTGCGGGCCTCGGCGTGAAACATGGTATCCGCCGGCAGCGGGCCGATGACCTCGACGCCCGCGGCGCGCAGGCGTTCGATGGCCGGGATGATGACGCGCTGCTCTTCGTCTCCCATGCGCCCGCCTTCCCCGGCATGCGGATTGAGGCCACTCACCGCCAGCCGCGGGTGGTCGATGCCAAGGTAGCGCCGCAGATCCTGCGCCACGATCATGCCCTGCCGGAAAATGGCCTCCTCCGAGAGCCTTGCCGGCACTTCCCTGAGCGGAATGTGAATGGTAACGGGCACCGTGCGCAAGCCTTTCGCGGTGAGCATCATCACCGGCAGCGGGCGCTCGCGCAGGCTTCCGAGACGCTGCGCCAGCGCGGCCAGGTAGTCGGTATGCCCCTCGAAGTCGAACCCGGCCTCATACAGGCTTTCCTTCTGTATCGGCAGGGTAACCACGCCCCCCGCCTTGCCCCGCAGCGTCAGGGCCACCGCCTGCTCGATGCTGAACAGGACTGCCGCGGCATTCCGTGCCAGCGCCTGCCCCGGCGTGGCGTCGGTTTCGGGCATGCCGGGCGGGGTGAACACCGGCAGGGCATGCCTGAATGCCTCTGCCGCTTCATCGAAGTGGGCCAGCGTGGCGATGGGCACGTGCATGCCCAGCATGGCGGCGCGCGATTCCAGCAGTTCGGCCGGGCCGATGAAGCAGAAGGCAGGGCCATGTTCGCGCAGTTCCCGCCATGCCGTCAGGGCGATGTCCGGGCCGATGCCGCCCGGCTCGCCCATGCTGAGCGCCAGTGGTGCTGCCGGCTGCGCCGCACTGGAGCTGGTGTTTTCATCATTGCGTTTCATGGTGCCGACAATAAATGCTAGGATGAAGGATGTTAAGCGAAAGGCAATGCGCATGCGGCATGATGATGGCCAGGGCGAGTTTCATTTGTCCAGCTGGCTGGATGGCGTGGCCCATGCCGGATGACGTGGCCTCCCTGATGCAGGCAATGGATGGCTCATGGATCAGTTGCGAGGACAGCAGGAAGCAGGTGTTGCACCAGCAGATGACGATGCAGGGCCGCTGATGCCGGCGCAACCGCCCGCCTTGCCCGGCATGGCCAGCGTCGATGCGCTGGTGGAGCGCGTGCGCACCTACAATCCCGATTGTGATGCCGACCTGCTGCGCCGCGCCTATCACTGCGCCCGGCAGGCGCATGAGGGGCAGACGCGGGCATCCGGCGAGCCGTATATCACCCACCCGGTGGCGGTGGCCTGCATCCTTGCCGATCTGCGCATGGATGACGAGAGCATTGCCGCCGCCCTGCTGCACGACGTGGTGGAAGACACCGACCTGACGCTGGACGACCTGCGCGCCGAATTCGGCGAGCAGGTGGCCATGCTGGTGGAAGGGCTTACCAAGATCCGCCGGCTCGACCTGATCTCGCGCGAGGCGGCGCAGGCAGAGAACCTGCGCAAGTTCCTCATCGCCGTTACAAGGGACGTGCGCGTGCTCATCGTCAAGCTGGCCGACCGCCTGCACAACATGCGCACCCTGATGCACGTGCGCCCCGAAAAGCGCCGCCGCATTGCCCAGGAAACCATGGACATCTACGCCCCGCTGGCGGCACGCATGGGGCTGCATGCCATTCGCGAGGAGCTGGAGGACCTCGCCTTTGCCGAGCTGAACCCGGTGATGCGCGAGCGCATCCTGCAACGGCTGCAGCAGATCCGCCGCAAGCATGCCGACGTGGTGGAGATGATCCGCGGCGAGATAGAGGAGACGCTGGCAGCCCACGGCATCGAGGGAGCGGAGGTCAGTGGCCGCGAGAAGCAGCCGTTCTCCATCTGGCGCAAGATGCGGCAGAAGAAGCTGGAGCTGGCCCAGGTTACCGACATCCTGGCCTTTCGCATCATCGTCGATGAGGTCGATGACTGCTATCGCGCGCTGGGGGCGGTGCACCAGCGCTGGACACTGGTGCCGGGGCGGCTGAAGGACTACATCTCGGTGCCCAAGCGCAATGGCTACCAGTCCATCCACACCACCGTGCGCGGCCCCACCGGCGAGGCCATGGAGCTGCAGATCCGCACCCGCAAGATGCACGAGGTGGCGGAGCGCGGGGTGGCGGCGCACGGCCTTTACAAGGAGGCGCGCACGCAGGCGGAGAGCGAGGCCGGCTACGTGCCGCCGCGGGAGGTGCAGGAAACCTTCAAGTGGCTCAATGGCGTGGTGGAGGCGCTGGAATCGGGCCACACGCCGAAGGAGATCATCGAGCACGCCAAGCTGGAGCTGTTCACCGACCAGGTGTTCTGCTTCACGCCCGATGGCGACCTCATCGTGCTGCCGCGCGGGGCCACGGCCATCGACTTCGCCTACGCGGTGCATACCGACATCGGCAACTCCGCCGTCGGCTGCCGCATCAACAAGCGCCATGCATCGCTGCTCAGCCGCCTGAACAACGGCGACGAGGTGGAGATCATCACTTCCGAGGCCCAGAAGGTGCCACCGGAAGCATGGGAGAAGGTGGTGGCAACAGCGCGCGCCCGGGCTGCCATCCGCCGCGCCACCCGGCAGGCGCGCCGTGCCGAATACATCGGCCTGGGCGAGGAGATGCTGGAATACTGGCTGGCGCGCTTTGGCCGGCGCTATTCGCGCACGCTGGTGGCCGCTGCCTTTCCCAGGCTGGGCATGGAGACGGTGGAGGACGGGCTGGAGGCGCTGGGCCGTGGTGCGCTGCAGGTGGCGGAGGTGCTGCGCGCGCTGGGGCTTGACGAGCAGCAGGTTCAGGAAGCGGCAGAGCTGCCCGGCGTGCGCGCCACCGACATCGGCGGGCGCCTGCTGGACCGCGACGTGGTGATCGTGCGCGAGGCGCGCGATGCCCGCCTGAAGGAGAGGACATTGCCGATGGAGGTGGACATGTCCACCGGTGCGGTGCCCGGCGAGCGCATCATCGGCATTGTCGAGAAGGGGGTGGTGCGCATCTTTCCCAGTTTCTCCCGTGCGCTGGAGCGCTACGAGGATGCCGGTGATTATCGCTGGGTGGATCTGGGCTGGAACGAGCAGGCGCTGGCCGGGCGGCTGTTTCCGGCGCGCATCCGCGTGGTGGTGCACAACGAGGTGGGAGCGCTGGCGCAGGTGGCAGGCATCATCGGCGAGCATGGTGCCAACATCGAGAATCTGGTAATGACACACCGCGCCGCCGATCTCTACGATTTTGACATCGTCGTGGAGGTGCGCGATATCGAGCACCTGAACGAGATCCTCTTCGCCCTGCAGCAGGCTGACGTGGTGGTGCAGGCCGAGCGCATGGAAGGCGACCCGGAAGGGCAGCCTTGTGCCACCACTTGTGCCACCTCTGCAGGAGGTGGGGAATCGGCGACAGGCGTATCATCCGGGTGATGGCGGTGCGCCGGAGGATGATGGTGCGCCGGAGGATGATGGTGCGCCGGGGGATGGTGCTGTTGTTCATGCGTTGACGGAAGACCGGAACCGGATGTTCGCGAGACGAGAAAAACCGGGGGTGCTGCGCCGGCTCTGGCATTTCCTGTTTCCGCCGGGGGGCTTGCGGCGGGCGTGGATGTATATCTGGTGCCGCACCAAGCGGCTGTCGGATTCGCCCCATGCCATTGCCGTCGGCTTTGCCGCCGGGGCCTTTGTTTCGTTCACGCCGTTCATCGGCTTTCACTTCATCCTGGCGGGACTGCTGGCGTGGTTCCTGCGCGGTTCCATCCTTGCCTCGGCGCTGGGCACCGGCGTGGGCAACCCGCTGACGTTCCCCTTCATGTGGTGGGCCACCTACAACCTGGGCGGGTTGATGCTGGGCTATGACCTGAAGAGCGACATCACCATCCACCTGCCCGAGGGGTTCTGGATGTTGCTGTTCACCCACCCCGGCGCCTTCGTGCATCATTTCTGGGAGGCCATGGGGCCGATCATCGTGCCGATGATGGTTGGGGCAGTGCCCATTGGCGGCGTGGTGGCGCTGGGCATCTATTTCCTCGTGCTGAAGGCCGTGCGCAGCTATCAGTGCCGCCGCCGCGAACGCCTGCAGGCCCGCCGCCAGCAACTGCAGCGGCAGGCAGCAGAGTAGGGCACAGGCACCGCGTGGTCCGTGCAGTTCCTGGCAATCTGTTGCCAGGGCCTTGCGATTTGCTCGAACCGGAAATGAGGCCCTGCCGGCACCGGGCCGTGCCCTGCTGAGCCAGCAGGACGCCTTGTTTTTTCTTCACGTTCGCATCGGCAAGTGCAGGCAAAAGGCCCTTTGCGCACATTCCCGCCTGAAAGAGCGGCTGCGGTTGCTCTCAGGCCTTCTTGCGCGCGGTGCGCCTGCCGCCCTTGCCCTTCGCTGTGGCCTTCTGCGCCAGCAGCTCCACGGCCTGCTCGGCGGTGATGTCTTCCGGCGCGATGTCCTTCGGGATGGTGGCGTTGATGCGCTTCCACTTCACGTAAGGCCCGTAGCGCCCGCTCAGCACCTCCATCGCGCCGCCTTCCGGGTGCTCGCCGAGGCTCTTGATGACCTGCCGGCCGGACTTCGCTTCCTTCTGCGCGATCAGGTCAACGGCGCGGTTGATGCCGATGGTGAACACGTCCTCCACCGACGGCAGGTTGGCGAAGGTGCGCTTGTGCTGCACGTAGGGGCCATAGCGCCCGATGTTGGCGAGGATCGGCTCGCCGGTCTCCGGGTGCCGGCCCACCTCGCGCGGCAGTGAGAGCAGCTTCAGCGCGTAATCGAGGTCAACGTCCATCGGGTCAACACCCTTCGGCACCGAGGCGCGTTTCGGCTTCTCCTTCGCGCCTTCCTCCTGCTCGCCGAGCTGCACATAGGGGCCGAAGCGCCCCTTGGGAAACAGATACACCGGCAGGCCGCTGTCCGGATCCTCGCCCAGCAGCACCTGGTCGGGGGCAACGCCCGTTCCGTCCGCTCCTTCCTGCACCGCCTCCTCGCCGGAGAGCGGGCGCGTGTAGCGGCATTCGGGATAGTTGGAGCAGCCGATGAAGGCACCGAACCTGCCCACCTTCAGCGACAGGGTGCCGGTGCCGCAGGCGGGGCAGGTGCGGTTCGGCTCGCCGTTCTCGTCCTTCGGGAAGATGTAGGGGCCAAGCTGCCCGTTCAGTGCCTCCAGCACGTCGGTCATGCGCACGCCGGCGGCCTTGTCCACGGCCTCGCGGAACTCCTGCCAGAAGTCGCGCAGCAGCGCCTTCCAGTTGGCCTCGCCGCGGGCGATGCTGTCCAGCTTGTCCTCCAGCGAGGCGGTGAAGTCATAGGCCACGTAGCGCGGAAAGAAGCTTTCCAGAAAGGCGGTAACGAGCTGGCCGCGATCCTCCGGCACCAGCCGCTTCTTCTCCACTTTCACGTAGCCGCGCTCTTTGAGGATCTTCAGGATGGAGGCATAGGTGGAAGGCCGGCCAATGCCCAGCTCCTCCATCTTCTTCACCAGCGAGGCCTCGGTGTAGCGCGGCGGCGGCTCGGTGAAGTGCTGCTTCGCCTCCACCTTGTCCAGCGTCAGCGCCTCGCCCTCATGGATCTCCGGCAGGCGCTTGTCGTCATCGTTTTCCGCCTCGTCATCAACACCTTCGCGATAGAGCTTCAGAAAGCCGTCGAACTTCAGCACCTGCCCGGTGGCGCGCAGGCCATAGGTCTTGCCGTCGGCAGCGCGGGCGTCGATGTCCACGGTGGTGCGCAGGAATTCCGCCGGCTGCATCTGCGAGGCCACGGTGCGCTTCCAGATGAGGTCGTAGAGCTTCCACTGCTCCGGCTCCAGCGCGCCCTTCAACTGCTCCGGCGTGCGCTTCGGATCGGTGGGGCGGATGGCTTCGTGCGCTTCCTGGGCGTTGCGCACCTTCGTCCTGTATTGCCGCGGCTTCTCCGGCAGGTAGCGCTCGCCGAACTGTTCGCTGATGAGGTCGCGCGCCGCAGCAATGCCCTCCGGTGCCAGGTGCACCGCGTCGGTGCGCATGTAGGTGATCAGCCCCACCGTCTCGCCGCCGATGTCCACGCCCTCATACAGGCGCTGGGCGATGCGCATGGTGTGCTCCGGGGCGAATCCGAGCTTGCGCGAGGCCTCCTGCTGCAGGGTCGAGGTGGTAAACGGCGGCGCCGGATTGCGCTTCGCCGGCTTCGCCTCCACCCTGGCGACCGTGTATTGCGCAGCCTGAAGCGCATCGCGGATGGCCCGTGCCTGCTCCTCGTTGGCAATGTCGAGCTTCTGCACCCGCTTGCCGTCGATGCCGAACAGCCGCGCCGTGAAGCCTTCCTCACGCGGGGTCTTCAGCAGCGCTTCCAGCGTCCAGTATTCCTGCGGGCGGAAGCTCTCGATCTCCCATTCGCGCTCCGCCACCAGCCTCAGCGCCACTGACTGCACGCGCCCCGCCGACCGCGCTCCGGGCAGCTTGCGCCACAGCACCGGCGAGAGGGTGAAGCCAACGAGGTAATCCAGCGCCCGGCGCGCCAGGTAGGCCTCCACCAGGTGCTCGTCGATGCCGCGCGGGTTCTTCATCGCCTCGGCGATGGCCGAGGGCGTGATGGCATGAAACACCACCCGCGCGATGTCCTTGTCATCCAGCAGGCCCTTGTCCTTCAGGATCTCCAGCACGTGCCAGGAGATGGCCTCGCCCTCGCGGTCCGGGTCGGTGGCCAGCAGCAGCCGGTCGGCTCCCTTCAGGGCGCGGGCGATGGCGTCGATGTGCTTCCTCGAGCCGGGGCTGATCTGCCACTTCATGGCGAAGTCGTGCTCCGGATCCACCGAGCCGTCCTTCGGCGGCAGGTCGCGCACGTGGCCGAAGGAGGCCAGCACCTGGTAGTCGCGCCCCAGATACTTGTTGATGGTCTTTGCCTTGGCTGGCGATTCGACGATGACGAGTGCGCTCATGAGACAACCGGAAATTGTTGCATTTGCATTGGCGGGGCAGGTGCGGCCCCGCCCGGATGACCTCAAGGACATAGAGGCGCGCCGATGGGCTGGCAAGCCCCGGCAATTTTTTGCCTGTTGAAGAAATGGCTGCAGGCAGGCGCGAACGCGGGGTTTTGCTTTTGCCGGCCGATGGGCTATCCATGCAGCGAGTCGCAGACAATTCCCGACGAAACCCTTGCTACCGGAGAACGATCAGCCATGAAGGATCCCGTCGAGCAGCTCGAGACGCTGAACGCCCTGGTGCCGATGGTGGTGGAGCAGACCGCCCGCGGCGAGCGCGCCTATGACATCTACTCGCGCCTGCTGAAGGAGCGCATCATCTTCATCACCGGGCCAATCGAGGATCACATGTCCACCCTGGTGGTGGCGCAGCTTCTGTTCCTGGAGGCGGAGAACCCGAAGAAGGAGATCGCCATGTACATCAACTCGCCCGGCGGCGTCGTTACCTCCGGGCTGGCGATCTACGACACCATGCAGTTCATCAAGCCGCCGGTGTCCACCACCGTCATCGGCCAGGCAGCCTCCATGGGCTCGCTGCTGCTGGCCGCCGGCGAGGCCGGCATGCGTTTCGCCCTGCCCAACGCGCGCATCATGGTGCATCAGCCCTCCGGCGGCGTGCAGGGGCAGGCGGCGGACATCGAGCGCCACGCCAAGGAGATCCTGGAGCTGCGTGATCGGCTCAACCGCATCTACCACAAGCACACCGGCATGCCGCTGAAGCAGATCGAGGAGCTGCTCGATCGCGACACCTTCCTCACCGCCGAGAAGGGCAAGGAGCTGGGGCTGGTGGACGAGGTGATCGAGAAGCGCCCGGCGGCGGAGCAGGCGCAGGGCTGAGCAACTGGGCAGCCTTGTGCCCGGCTGGCCGGAGGCAAGGCGCGGCTCCATGCCGCGTGGCAGCGCCGATACCGCTTTGCGGAATGCCCTGCACGCCTTGCTTTGCCGCGGCGTCAAGCCTTGCTTAACCTTCGCGGCGCATGCTTGAAACTGCATGGTGGAAGGTGATTCCATCATGAATCTGCGCAGGCGTGCAGGCGGTGCGCGCAAGGGGCGGGGGCACTGATCGGCAGGCGGGAAACGGGCTTGCAGCGGCGCGCTTCCTGGCCTAGCTTGCAAGGTGTGGTATCGTGTTTCGGGTGCCTGCAGGCGCTCGCGGGATGCCGCCGAAAGTCCGGGTTGGCCCGGCCAGGAGGAAGGACGAGGAAGCCTCATGAGCAACGAGAAGGACGACAAGAACATCCTCTTCTGCTCGTTCTGCGGCAAGAGCCAGCACGAGGTGCGCAAGCTCATCGCGGGCCCGACGGTGTTCATCTGCGACGAGTGTGTCGAGCTGTGCATGGACATCATCCGCGAGGAGAACAAGACGCAGCTCTCCAAGTCGGCTGACGGCGTGCCGACGCCGGAAGAGATCTTCAAGGTGCTCAACGACTACGTCATCGGCCAGGAACGCGCCAAGCGCATCCTCGCCGTGGCCGTGCACAACCACTACAAGCGCCTGAAGCACAAGGAGAAGGGCCACGAGGACGTGGAGCTGGCCAAGTCCAACATCCTGCTCGTGGGGCCCACCGGCTGCGGCAAGACGCTGCTGGCGCAGACGCTGGCGCGCATCCTTGACGTGCCCTTCACCATGGCCGACGCCACCACGCTGACCGAGGCCGGCTACGTCGGCGAGGACGTGGAGAACATCATCCTGAAGCTGCTGCAGGCTGCCGACTACAACGTCGAGAAGGCGCAGCAGGGCATCGTCTACATCGACGAGATCGACAAGATCACGCGCAAGTCCGACAATCCCTCCATCACCCGCGACGTGTCGGGCGAGGGCGTGCAGCAGGCGCTGCTGAAGCTGATGGAAGGCACGGTGGCAAGCGTGCCGCCGCAGGGCGGGCGCAAGCATCCGCAGCAGGAGTTCCTGCAGGTGGATACCACCAACATCCTGTTCATCTGCGGTGGTGCCTTCGCCGGGCTGGACAAGATCATCGCCCGGCGCTTCGACAAGTCCGGCATCGGTTTCGGTGCCGAGGTGAAGGAGCAGGACCAGCGCTCCACCGGCGAGATCCTGAAGGACCTGGAGCCGGAGGACCTGCTGCGCTTCGGTCTCATTCCGGAGTTCGTGGGTCGCCTGCCGGTGGTCGCCACGCTGGAGGACCTGGACGAGGAAGCGCTGGTGAAGATCCTCACCGAGCCGAAGAACGCGCTGGTGAAGCAGTATCAGCGCCTGTTCGAGATGGAAGATGTGAAGCTCACCTTCACCAGGGATGCGCTCACCGCCATTGCGCGCAAGGCCATCGAGCGCAAGACCGGCGCGCGCGGGCTGCGCTCCATCATGGAGAACATCCTGCTGGATACCATGTTCGACCTGCCCTCCATGCAGGGCGTGGAAGAGGTGGTCATCTCCGCGGAGGTGGTGCAGGGCGAGGCCAAGCCGCTGCTCATCTACGCCGACAAGGGCGAGGAAGAGGCGGAAAGCTCGGCCTCGGCATGA
>Ga0256839_1005051_pt1 | contig 12451 bp, 9 predicted proteins | sample 354166metaG_FD_185968 | JGI IMG/M metagenome (GOLD analysis project Ga0256839, IMG submission 185968) | Hydrothermal vent microbial communities from Mid Atlantic Ridge, Atlantic Ocean - 354-166 | ecosystem: Environmental > Aquatic > Marine > Hydrothermal vents | place: Atlantic Ocean: Mid...
AAAACTCACAAAGTGTAAAGAGAAGGTCCGGAGGTTGCTCTTCCGCCACTGCAAATGTTCCACTCATAGTTCTATTGTTATCCGGTATTATTTTAATAAAAAATCATATTAATCTTAGAAAATTCTGCTGAAAAATCGTATAAGTTTATAATAATTTTCCGTATTTTTCCTGAAATAAAAAAAATAATGCGTCAAGAAATGATGAAAATACCAAAAGCATAATATTTTTTAAAAATTCCTATAACAAAACTTCTGTTTTTAAAAAAGAATTTCAGAATATGAGTAATAAAAATGGAATAAAGAGGTGTTTTATATGAAATATTGTTGAAAATAAACAGGTTTTATGTTAAAATTAATACAATCTGAAGCAATTTTAGGGGGGTTGCTATGGGAGTAAGGATATTTGTTTTGTTGTCTGTACTCTTAGTATCCTTCATCTCCAGTTTCGGCTTAGAAGTTACTTTTATGAAGAAGTATGTTTTAACAAACGATGGTGTCGCTACATCTCCTTCACCGACTACACTACTTGAAACTCAAGACGGCAAACTGTTTGTAGTAGTGCAAGCTAATCAAACAGTATATGTAGCAAAAATGGATAAAGAAGGCAACATTTTGTGGCAAAGAACTTTGGACGATGACAATTTTATGGAAGACCCTTTTTATGCCATGAAGACCTCTGACGGAAATTATCTTCTATTGGGAAGACTTACGTGGCCTGACGGGAATTTTATTGGCGGTAGAGCATCATGGATAGTAAAGATGAATCAGCAAGGCGATATAGTTTGGCAGAAAGCGTATGACGAGGCAGGCTTTGACGGTGTCTTCTCTGCGGTGGAGGACAACAACGGCAATTACATAGTTGTAGGCAGGGTAGTAGATAATAATAATAATAGCGATCTTTTGGTTATGAAAGTTAGTAAAAATGATGGAAGTATAATATGGCAAAAGAGATACGGAGGACAGAATGATGAAGCTTCGGAGGAAAACCTTCATACAGTAGGTGCCAAAATTATAAGAACTTCTGACGGCAAGTATCTTATCATAACCCGCACAAAATCTTTCAGTACGGATAGCTGGGGTGATATATGGGTTCTGAAGATAGATAATAACGGAGATTTAATCTGGAATAAGGTTTACGGTGGTGAAAGTGAAGACATTCCTACGGATGTTATAGAATTAAATGATGGTTATGTAATAGTTGGGATTACGAAATCATTCGGAGGTACAGGAAATCCGCCCACAACCTACGGTACAGATATATGGATTTTTAAAGTAAATAAAACTGACGGTTCAATTATATGGCAAAAAGTAATAGTAGACAAGTTTGACACTAATGATACAAGCAGAAACCAACCCTACAGGGTTTTACAAACTGATGATGGCAACCTCCTCATAGTTGGATGGACGGAAAATATGGGTAGGGGAAATGATGTTTTTGTTGTAAAAATTGACAATAGCGGTAACATACTGATGCAAAAAGCCTACAACATGGGAGGTATTGAACGGGTAGCTGGGAATAATACGGTTATAAAAGCTTCAGAAGGTGACTATATTATAGCAGTTAAAGGCGAGAATAGTTATTATCTTATGAAGATTTCCGAAACACCAACCGTTCCAGTTTGTTACTACGGTATGGAAACCAATGCGCTTATCGGAGACACCAACGCAACAGTAAATAATCCTCAACCCAATCAAGGAACTCCTCAATTGCAAGAACTTCCGATAAATATTCCTTCAAGGTGGGCAGGATCCCGGGTAAATGGACTTAAAATACAGGAGATGTGTCCCGCAATTAAAATAGATCCCAAACCTCAGGGAGGATCTGTTTTTAGCAATGACAATAAGATAAATTGCGGAACATCAGGAAACGATTGTGAAGAAGTTTATTATAGGAGCGGTATCTTTATAACTTTGAATGCCCAAGCTGATAGTAACTATCAGTTCTTAAACTGGGGTGGTGACTGTAGTGGATGCGGAAATAATACCCAGTGCAATGTATCCATTGACAGATGGGTTGATTGTGGTAATAGTGAGTCTTGCAATATATCCGGGGAAGCCGTTTATGTATGTTCAGCAAACTTCAATGCACTTCCTGTTATAGACAGTTTTATTGTTACACCTACATCCGGTAATGTTCCCTTAGAAGTTACACTTGCATGTGTGGGAAGTGACGCTGACGGTCAGGTGGTTGAATACAGGTTTGATGTGAATGGTGATGGTACTGTTGACATCACAAACAATACGGGTAATGCCCAATACACCTATCAAGAAGCGGGTCAATATTCCGTAACATGTACCGTAGTTGACGATAGAGGAGCCACCACCTCCTCAGACCCGATAACCGTTACAGTGAATGCACCCCAAAGCGGAAATGGGGGTGGTGCCGGTACAGGCGGTGACAATCAGGAGCAGGGAGATAATCAAGGAGGTTCCCAACAGGAAGAAACACCTCAAAATGAAGAGGTTTATCAGGAAGAAGAAGAAGGAGTTGTAGGTAATGTGGGTTGTAACTTCAATCCCGATGGTGGTTCTTTCAGCTTAATGTTATTGCTGTTACTGCCTATGGCTGTATGGGTGAGAAGGATTTTGCCTTCTCGCCCTTCTTGACAAATCTTTTTCATTTCTATATATTAATAGATTGCGTTTTGGCACATTGGCAATTGAATAGGTATTGGGTGAGAGGGAAGGAAGGTAGGTATGCAAGGTAGTAAGGGTCCGGGGTGGATGCCTCGGTTCCCGGAGGCGATGAAGGGCGTGCTAAGCTGCGAAAAGCCGGGTGGAGGCGCAGGAAGCCTTTGAGGCCCGGATGCCCGAATGGGGAAACCCGGCAGGGTTAATGCCCTGTCATCCTGCCTTTTGGCAGGAGGCGAGACCGGCCGAAGCAAAACCTTTTAGTAGGCCGAGGAAAGGAAATCAAAGGAGACGCCCTGAGTAGCGGCGAGCGAAAGGGGCTCAGCCCAAACCTTGCGGGTGCCATGGTGGCGGCCTTAGCCCGCAGGGGGTAGCGGGACGCACCTGGAGGGAACCGCCATTCCCTCGGGGAGTTACAAAACTCCCGCTTAGCCGAAGTCCCCTGGAATGGGGCGCCACAGAGGGTGATAGCCCCGTAGGCTAAAAGCGTGGAGTCTCCCTGGGGTGCGATCCCAAGTACCACGGCCCACGTGAAAGGTCGTGGGAATCAGGGGGGTCCAACCTCCAAGGCTAAGTACTACCGGGAAACCGATAGCGCATAAGTACCGTGAGGGAAAGGTGAAAAGAACCCCGGCAAGGGGAGTGAAATAGAACCTGAAACCCCGGATCCACAACCCAGTGGAAGGGTCTGTTCATCAGACCCGACTGCGTGCCTTTTGCAGAATGAGCCAGGGAGTTGTCCTCAGGGGCAAGGCTAAGCCGTCAGGCGTAGCCGTAGCGAAAGCAAGTCCGAACAGGGCGATCAAGTCCCTGGGGGCAGACGCGAAGCGGGGCGATCTACCCTTGCCCAGGGTGAAGGACCGGTAACACGGTCTGGAGGCCCGAACGGGTCGGTGCTGCAAAACCGTCCGATGAGGTGAGGGTAGCGGTGAAAAGCCAATCGCGCCCCGTGATAGCTCGTTCTCCCCGAAATGCATCGACGTGCAGCGTCGTCCGTTCCTTCCCGGGGGTAGAGCCACTGGTTGGGCTAGGGCCCCGAAAGGGGTACCGAACCCTGCCAAACTCCGAATACCGGGACAGGACAGGACGGCAGTGAGTCCCCGGGGGATAAGCTCCGGTGGACAAGAGGGAAACAGCCCAGACCGCCGGCTAAGGTCCCTAAATCCGGGCTAAGTGGTAAAGGTTGTCCTCTTCCTAAGACAGCCAGGAGGTTGGCTTAGAGGCAGCCATCCTTTAAAGAGTGCGTAACAGCTCACTGGTCGAGGAAGAGGGCGCCGAAAATTTAGCGGGGCTAAAGCCCGGTACCGAAGCCGCGGGTCAGCACCTACAAAGTAGGTGCTGGCGGTAGGGGAGCGTTCCCTGCGGGTTGAAGCTTTGCCGCAAGGCAAAGTGGACTGCAGGGAAGTGAGAATCCTGGCATGAGTAGGAGCGAAGGAGGGTGAGAATCCCTCCCGCCGGAAGCCCAAGGTTTTGACGGCAATGTAAATCAGCCGTCAGTTAGCCGGGACCCTAAGGCGAGGCCGCAAGGCGTAGCCGATGGGAAGCGGGTCAACATTCCCGCGCCAGCAGTGTGGAGCCGGTGTCGTGACGCAGGAGGCTAAGGCGAGCCCGCTATGGAATGTGGGTCCAAGGTAGTAGGGGGGAGGAGCAGGCAAATCCGCTCCTCCGTCAACCCCGAGAGCCGACGGGGTAACTCGCCTGACGCCACACTGCCAAGAAACAACGGCGCCGGCTGTGAAGCACTGCTGCCCGTACCGCAAACCGACACAGGTGGGCTGGGTTAGTAGCCCAAGGCGTCGGGGTAACTCTCCTCAAGGAACTCGGCAAATTAACCCCGTACCCTCGGTAGAAGGGGTGCCCACATGTAGGTGTAGTCCCCAGCGGACGAAGCCGAAGTGGGTCGCAGTGACAGGGCGGTGCCGACTGTTTACCAAAAACACAGGACTACGCTAACCCGTAAGGGGTTGTATGTGGTCTGAAGCCTGGCCAGTGCCCGTAGGTGAAAGCCTCCGGTGCAAGCCGGAGGTATAAGCCCGGGTAAACGCCGGCCGTAACTATGACGGTCCTAAGGTAGCGAAATTCCTTGTCGGGTAAGTTCCGACCTGCATGAATGGCCCAACGAGTGCCGCACTGTCTCGAGGAGAGGCCCGCCGAAATTGTAGTGCCGGTCAAGATGCCGGCTACCCACGGCTGGACGGAAAGACCCCGTGAAGCTTTACTGCAGCCTGACATTGGCCTTTAGCCTGCCCTGCGCAGGATAGGTGGGAGGCTAAGAAGTGCCTCCTCCGGGAGGCACGGAGCCGCCGGTGAGATACCACCCTGGGCAGGTTGAAGACCTAACCTGCAGGAGTGAACCCTCCGCAGGGACAGTGTCAGGTGGGCAGTTTAGCTGGGGCGGCTGCCTCCTAAAAAGTAACGGAGGCGTCCAAAGGTACCCTCAGGCGGGTCGGAAATCCGCCGTAGAGTACAAGGGCAGAAGGGTGCCTGACTGCGAGACCGACAGGTCGAGCAGGGGCGAAAGCCGGGCCTAGTGACCCACCGGTCCCGTTTGGTAGGGCCGGTGATCAGCGGATAAAAGCTACTCCGGGGATAACAGGCTAATCTCCCCCGAGAGTTCCCATCGACGGGGAGGTTTGGTACCTCGATGTCGGCTCCCCCCATCCTGGGGCTGTAGCAGGTCCCAAGGGTTGGGCTGTTCGCCCATTAAAGGGGGACGCGAGCTGGGTTCAGAACGTCGTGAGACAGTTCGGTCCCTATCCGCCGTGGGCGCAGGAGACTTGAGGGGTTCGGTCTCTAGTACGAGAGGACCGAGACCGGGCAGGCTCTGGTGTACCGGTTGTTCCTCCAGGAGCAGCGCCGGGTAGCCACCCTGCCACGGGATAAGCGCTGAAAGCATCTAAGCGCGAAGCCCACCCCAAGATAAGGTCTCCCCGAAGGGCGGTGGAAGAACACCACCTTGATAGGCCGCAGGTATAAGCCCGGTAACGGGTGCAGCCAAGCGGTACTAATCGCCCGTCCGCCTTGCATACCTACACCTTCCCTAAACCCAATACCTATCCAATTGCCTCGCCCGGTGCCCATAGCGGAGGGGTAACACCCGGTCCCATTCCGAACCCGGCAGTTAAGCCCTCCCGCGCCGATGATACCGTGGCCCTACCCACGGAAAAGTAGGTCGGTGCCGGGCTTTTAATAATTATTTTTCAAATATTATCCTGTCCCATTCTATGTTAGTTCTTGCACTTTTAACCGCCTCGGTTTTTTTACTTTCTATCTCCGCGGTAAGTAACATTACCTCTTCTTTAATTAGCTTAAGAGATATCAACTTATCTGCGTATTCTTTAGAAACCTTCAAAGCGTATGAAGAATAGATTATATTCAACATCAATAAAAAAAATCCTATTAGTAACTTCTTTTTATTGCTCATCCTATCCTTTCTCCTACTCTAAGTTTCGCACTACGCGAAGCGGGATTCATCCTCCTTTCCTCTAAGTTAGGCTTTATTGGCTTTTTAGTCAAGATATTAAAAATACCCTCCTTCTCTTTTTCCATAAAATACCGTTTTACAATTCTATCCTCCAAAGAATGAAAGGTTATAACAGCAAGCCTACCTCCTATCCTTAGGAGGTTTACGGACTTACGAAGGGCTACCTCTAAGTTTTCCAGTTCCCTGTTAACATATATTCTAAAAGCCATAAATGTCTTGGTAGCAGGATGTATCCTTGTACGCATTCCCTTCTTTGAATAAATATATGAAACAATGTCCGCCAATTCCTTGGCAGTCTCTATAGGTTTTTTACTCCTTCTATATACAATTTCCTTAGCTATCCATGAAGCAAACCTCTCTTGACCATAATTTTTAAGGATGTAAGCTATATCCTTCTCCTTATATTCATTTATAACTTTATAGGCTGTTAGTTTTTGAGATCTATCCACCCTCATATCAAGAAAGGATTCATCCTCAAAGGAAAAACCTCTATTTCCCTTAAGCTGATACATAGATATACCCAAATCAAATAGAATACCTTCTACCTTTCCAATCCCTTCGCTTTTTAATACCTCGTCAATATCTGCAAAATTTGCCTTATAAAGGGCATATCTTCCTTCAAATTCTTTCAGATTTTCTTTTGCCCTTTCAAGCGCCTCCTCATCTAAATCTATTCCTATCAAAAATATGTTTTTATCGGCTTTTAATATTTCCTTTGCATGTCCCCCTCCGTTAATGGTGCAATCCACATATACACCCTTACCCTTTACGAGTAAGGAGGTGGTTTCTTTCAATAAGACAGGTATGTGTACAGTTTTATTTTTTATCATAAATTTATGTATCCTTTCTGTTGCAGAATTCCATCGCCCTTTCAAGGCTTAACTCTATACTTCTCAAAACGCATTCTTTCGCCTTATCAAGTACCCTGTATAGTTTAATTTTCTCCTCCTCAGTAAAAGGAGAAAGTACATAGTTTATTACATCACCTTTCTCTTTTGGTCTTCCTATGCCTACCTTCAGACGGGGAAACTTTTCCGTTTTTATCTCCTTTATTATGGATTCCACACCCTTATGTCCTCCGGAACCTCCGCTCGGCTTTATCCTCGTAATTCCGAAAGGAAGATCAAGGTCATCGTATATAACCAGCATTTCCTCAGGTTGTATATCATACTCTTCCATAAAATTTAATACTGCTACACCGGAGTTATTCATGAAGGTCTGAGGTTTTGCAAATATAACATGTCTTCCCCATATCCTTATCCTGAAGGTATGAGAAAAACATTCCTCCCCTTCTTTTACATTCCTGAAGGACTTAACTATATGATCCACTACCATAAAACCTATATTATGCCTTGTCTCAGCGTACCTCTCCCCCGGATTACCCAGCCCTATTACAAGTTTTATCATTCAGAAGTTTGCTGCTGTTCCTCTCCACCTTCTTCAGTGGAAGTAATCTCTTCTTCAACTTCAAGGACCACTGCAACGGTTTCATCCGGTGAATCCATAATTTTACATCCTTCCGGTGCTTTTATATCCCTCACATGAATGGAATCACCAAGTCCCAAGTTGCTGACATCCACCACTATTTTTTCAGGAATACTTTGAGGTTTAGCCTTTATAGTAAGCGTGTGCATTATTGCTTCAAAGGTCCCTCCCTCGGTTACACCCACAGGTGTTCCTACAAATTCAATAGGTACTTCTACTTCAAGGTCCGTAACATTGCTTATATCGTACAGATCCACATGTATAGGATTGTCCCCCAGCCATCCGTACTGTATATCTTTGAGCACACAGACACGCCTTTTACCGTTGGTTTCAATCTCTATAAGAAAGGTACCTCCTTCCCTTAAAAGATTCTCAAGATCCTTAGCTTTTATATAACCGTGATAATTTTCCACATCCTTACCGTATATTTCCACTGGTATAAAACCTTCTCTTCTTTTCCTTTTAAGCTCCGATCTTTTACCCAATTCTCTTGGTATTATCTCTACATTAATCTTCTTCATGGCAGGATATTATATCATATCACAATTCCTATTCTATTTTGTAATATTCTCAACACAAGAAAGGAAAATATCCCTGTATCCCACTTCCAGCATAATATATCCCGAGAATATACCTATGAAAAGGATAAGATATAACACAGTCAGCTGATATATGACGGAAGTAAAAGGATCCGCACCCGCCATAAGCATACCCACAGTTATACCAGGTATATGCACTATACCTGCGGATTGCAACATATTTATCTTGGGAATTATGGCGGTCTTTATACTTTCCCTCATGGATTCCCTCATGGCAGTTTTTAAATCAGCCCCCAACGCTATCTTCCCCTCTATCTCGTATATACGGTTCACCAACTCCCCCTTCAATCTATCCACAGACAGAGTAACAGAATTTAAAGCATTTCCAAGTACAAGCCCTCCTATAGGTATTAATTGATAAGGATCCGCATCAACCACCCCTATTATCAGCATAATAATCATAGGGATGAAAGTAGCCAGAAATATTGATATAAAGCTGTTTTTAAACTTTCCTCTAACATTAATACGCGTACCGGAAATAAGAGAAGCCATTAAAGTCATAAAAAACAGTATACCCAAGATACCGTATATACTCTTTATATTAAATATGAAATTAAATATGAAACCCAAAAAGATGAGCTGGAAAGCCACTCTAACGGAACTTAAAAGTATTTCCCTCTCTTTGCCGAGGGATAAAAAGTAAGAAAGTAAAAGTGAAGAACCCACAAGCAAGATACTTGCAATTGTATGATCTATGTACATTGATATATATCCTACTGCCTTTTAACCGGGTTTTTTATATTAGCTACATGGAAATTATAAATCAGATTGAATTGCCCCTTGATCTTGCAGAAAAGTGTGTAAAGTGCGGTCTGTGTAAATCTGTATGTCCTACATATCCTTACATTCTTGAGGAGAGTGGATACGCCCGGGGAAGACTTGCCCTCGCGGAGATGGTCATAAAGGGTGAACTGCCCCTTAATAAAGAGGTGGCAAAACAATGGAATGAGTGTGCCATGTGCAGAAGGTGTGAATGGATATGCCCAAACGATGTGGAATACAAGAAAATACTCACGGAAGCAAGAAAGCTACAAGAGGAAAAACAAGGTAAGGATTTTATAAAAGACACAAGCCTAATCGCTCTCAACTTTATACAGTCGGATGCGGGAAGAAAATTAATAAAGTTTACGGGTAAATTTTTAAGTATGTTTAGCATGGAAGAATTAAAGATAAAACTACCCGGAGGACCGGTAAAGTTTTTCCCCAAACCATCATCAAAACCTTTTGAGATAAGGGGTAAAACATTCAAAGCAAAAAATGAAAAAGGAACCTTGCTATTCTTTACTGGCTGTATGATAGATGTATTTTACGGTGATACAGGTAAAAATGTAATTAAACTTATGAATAAAATCGGCTATACGGTAATTGTACCTGAAAATATAAAATGTTGCGGTGCACCCCACCTTTATTCCGGCAATAAGGAAGCTTTTGAAAAATTAAAGATTCATAATGAAAAAGAAATAGGCAAGTACAAATTTGATTTTGTAGTGGTGGCGTGCCCCACCTGCGGAGGCGCCTTAGAGGAAGATTACGGTATAGAAAATCCTGTTTTTGATTTTGCCCAGTTGCTTGAAAAAGAAAACATTATATTCAAAGGAAAGGGAGAGAATGTAACTTACCATGTACCGTGCCACTCCTACTCAGCTATGAAAGTAGATGAAGAAGTTTTTTACAACACCATAGGAAAAGTAGAAAATGCCAATCTTATTAAAGCGGAAAAAGCAAAATCTTGCTGCGGTTTTGCCGGTCTTTTTTCCATTAAGAACCCTGAATTGTCAGAAAAGATTCAGAGGGAGAAAATGGAAGACCTTGAAAAAACGAAAGCGGACTTTATTTTGACATCCTGTCCTGGCTGTGTACTACAGCTTAGGGACGGTGTGAATAAGAGAAAATCCAATCAAAAAGTGAAACACCTTGCGGATTATCTGGCGGAGAGATTGACATCAGTTTCTGCCCCCGAAGAGTAAAGTACCTATCCTTACTATGGTCGCACCTTCCTCTATGGCAATTTCAAAGTCAGAAGACATACCCATTGATAACTCATCAAGTTTTATTCCGAACTCCTTTTCAACTTCCTCCTTTAATTCCCTCAACATAACAAAATATTTCCTGCTCCTCTCAGGATCCTCCTCGTAAGGAGGTATGGTCATCAAACCCTTAAGTTTTATGTGCTTCTTTAAAAGCGTATTTTCCACCAGACTCTTCAAGCCTTCGGGAAACACACCACCCTTAGAAGGTTCCTTACCCACATTTACTTCTATAAGTACTTCTTGAACTTTGCCATAATTCCCTGCCCTCTTCTCAATTTCCTCAAGAAGACTTTCCCTGTCAAGGGAGTGTATCAGTGCGACTTTATCTATTATGTATTTAACTTTATTACTCTGTAACTGACCTATAAAATGCCATTCTATGGATAGATTTTTCAAAACATCGTATTTTTTTAAAAATTCCTGTACCCTGTTTTCACCAAATAGCCTCAAACCGCACTCATAAAAAACCTTTATCTTTTCCGCCGGAACTGTTTTTGAAGCACCGAGAAGTTTTACTTCTTCTATTTTTCTACCCGCTTTTTCACAAGCTTTATGTATTCTCTCCTTTACCTTCTCCAAGTTGCTACATAAATTCATAGTATTATAAAATAATAAAAGGGCTCACTTTAATAAATTATAAAAAAGGTGTATTATGAAAAATGTACTTATTGAGATAGGTACGGAGGAATTACCCGCTTTATTGATAAATGAAATAAGGGATTATCTTTATGATAAATTTATGCAAATACTTATGCCTTCCTCAGGAAAGAAATTTTCAACTCCGAGAAGATTGGCTTTTTTATTTGAAGGGGTTAAGGAAGAAGGTGAAGAAAAGGAAGAAATTATATACGGTCCACCGTGGCATATATCCTTTGATACGGATAGTAAACCCACGAAAGCACTAATAAGGTTTTTGGAAAAGAATAATGCATCCTTAGAAGAGGTTATAAAATTAAGGAAGGAAAAAGGGGAATATGCAGGCTTAAAAAGAAGAATAAAAGGGGAGAGTCCCATAAAAAAGTTGGCAGATGGACTTGAAGAAGTATTGAAAGATCTGCCAGTACCAAAAAAAATGAGATGGGATAGATCGGGTTTTATGTTCCCCAGACCAATAAGATGGATTGTCTTCTTAGTTGATAAGGAAGTTGTACACAGCAGAGTGGGTAATATAATTTCGGATAGGACTACAAGAGGACACAGATTGCTTAGTCCGGATCCATTTATGTTAGGAGACGCAAAGGATTACGAAAATAAAATGAAAGAGTTATGGGTAATACCATCCTTTGAAGAAAGAAAACAAATAATAAAAGAGGGAATTTATAAAATAGCCGAGAATCTGGGAGGGACACCCCTTTATCCGGAAGGGCTTATTGAGGAAGTTACCAATCTTGTGGAATATCCTTTCATATTAACGGGCTCTTTTGATGAGAAATATCTTGAGCTGCCGGATAAGGTAATAGTTACTGTATCAGCCCATCACCAGAGGTTTTTCTGTGTTAAAAGCAAAGAAGGTAAACTGCTGCCATACTTTATAGCAGTAAGTAACAACAAAGGAAAAGAAAATCTTATAAGATCGGGCTACGAAAGGGTCCTGAAGGCAAGACTTGAAGATGCGTTGTTCTTCTTTAAGGAAGATCTAAAAAAGCCTCTTGAAAGCAGGGTGGAAGAGCTCAAGGGTGTATTGCAACACCCGAAGATAGGAAGTCTGTATGATAAGGTAAAGAGGTTAGAAGATATAGCTTTAAATATAGCCAAGGATATAGGTATTGATAATTCAGAATTGGAAAAAATAAAAAGGGTGGCAAAGTTAAGCAAAGCGGATATTGTAACTGAGATGGTCAAGGAATTTGACGAACTACAGGGTTACATGGGTTACATATACGCCTTAAGACAGGGAGAGGACCCAGAGGTAGCAAAGGCTATATACGAACACTACAAACCTAAAAGCATGGCTGATGACCTACCGCAAACGACTGTGGGTGCTGTACTGGCAATAGCTGATAAACTTGACGATCTAAACAGCTATTTTTCCGTAGGTGAAATACCACAAGGAAGTTCAGATCCCCACGGGCTAAGGAGGTCTTTTATAGGTATAGTAAGAATAATACTTAGCAAAAAGTGGAACTTGGATTTAGCAAAATATATAAGTGTTTCGGAAGAATTAAAGGAATTTGCAAAACAGAGACTAATAAATTATTTTGATAATTATCCCTATGATGTGG
>Ga0256839_1005052_pt1 | contig 12449 bp, 4 predicted proteins | sample 354166metaG_FD_185968 | JGI IMG/M metagenome (GOLD analysis project Ga0256839, IMG submission 185968) | Hydrothermal vent microbial communities from Mid Atlantic Ridge, Atlantic Ocean - 354-166 | ecosystem: Environmental > Aquatic > Marine > Hydrothermal vents | place: Atlantic Ocean: Mid...
AGAGGTAAATAAAAATGTTCATTAATATCACGAAGTGGGAACAAATGCTGATTAAAACTGTATTGACCACCATGCGGGCCTTTGCTGTAGACAGGATGGTGCATGGCGATTAAAGTTTCCTTTCTTCTATTACTTTTAACGGCTTCTTTGATCATAAAGGAAAAATCAGCCCGACTTTTAGCTTCACAACCATTATTAATATTTCTTTGCCCTTCCCAATTGGCAATCCACCATTGCGAATCTAATAATAGAAGCATAATGTTTTTAGTCAACTTTACTTCTACGGGGTCACCACAGCCTGGCCGAGGTAAAAGCTGGGCTTGTTTTTTTGTCGCATTTTTCAGGTGTTTTGCTTCTTTATGTAGACCTACCACACCATATTCATGCCATTCCTGTTCGCCTGCAACAAAAAATACACGGCCATTATATTCATCTAAAAAAGGAAGTAATTGTTCGAGTATTTCATTTTCTTCATGTTGTTCTGTCTTTTCTGAGGAATGCTCAATATCTTCACTAGATAAGTTGTTACCTAAAAAAACGATAGCGCTTTTTTGTGTTGCTTCAAGAAGGCTTTGTTTTAAAGAGGGCATGACAACAGGAGAATCGCCTTTTGCTAAATCTCCAACAAGAAAAACACTGTATACGGGTGATGTAATGGGGGGGGCTTGTTGCTTCCATGTAGAGACCTCATGTGCATAATTCAAATGATAGTTCGCACACGATTGTGAAAAGAATAAGAGTGCGAAAATGAACAAGCTGGTATTTCTCATGGCAAAAACAAGTATGAATATGCCAATGTAAACACTTTTTATAAGAATGGGCTAGAAAAGGAAGATAAAAGCGTTGAGAGCAGACAAAAAAAGAGCCCTGTCATCCATTGGATACAGAGCCCTACTTTACACTCACTAGTTATGAAACTTATTTTTAGAGCATTTTATGTTGCTCTCTATATTTTAACTGTTTTACCGTTAAATTGTTACATAAAAATTACTTTTTTATTAATATGTAAGCTGTTTTGCAGTTAAGATGACGTTTTTTTGACAATTTAGGTGTTTTGAAATGATTTATACGGAATCACTTAGAGCTTGTTGGGAAATTTTTAGGCCAAATTTAATTTCCCAACAAGCTCTCAATGTTTTAAAGACTGTTTTTTATGTAAAATGGTTGTATGCGATATTTTAGACCTCAGCCTGAAAAACTAAAACCTGACATTATTTGTCAAATATTACCTGGTCAAATACTAGTGGCTTAAGAACTAAGTTATTCCTATACTATTGGTGAAGAGTAGGCGAAAAAGAGCAAGTTTAATATGTGTGTTATTCCCTACTTACTTCTTCTTCCTGAAAAGTACTTTAACCCAAAACCAGGGCTTTACCAGCTGTTTACGCAAATCAAAATCAGTATACATTCTACACAGTATTTCTACAATTCTAGGATTGCCAGCAATAAAAGAAGTAATAAAATTAACGAGCCATTCTATCTGCATGACCCTTTGTATCTTATAACTTAAGCGCATCTCTGCCCTCAAAACTCGATCAAGCCTTTTGTCATAATTAAGCAAATAATCCGCATCAAATCGTTCAGTTTTCAAACAATCTATAGCCTGCTCGGCAGCCATAAAACCACTGTAAAACGCATTGCCAATACCTTCACCAGTAAGAGGATCAACCAAGTGGCCAGCATCCCCCAAAAGCATATAGTGATCTCCCGAAAGGCTTCTGCGTTTAGAACCTAAAGGAAGCCCATAACCTAGTATTTTACTCGTTAATGTAGCATGGGCAAAACGAGCTTTTATTTCTGGATGATTCTCGATTACTTCAAGCATCTTTTTGCGAAGATTTAACCGCTTTTTTTGTACAAAATCACTACGCATCCCCAAGCCTACATTAGCACCGCCATTAGCCAAAGGGAAAATCCAAAAATAACCAGGGTTAATCTCTGGAAGGAAATGTAACTCGATAAAATTATCATCATGAAAGCCTGTAATGCCCTCATAATAAGCCCTGACGGCTGCTGCATGATGTTTATTTTCTTTTTCATGCCCAGCAATATGGCGGCTAAAACGGGAATGCGCGCCATCTGCAATTAATACTATTTTTGCACGAATATGAGTTGCTCCACCTTTGTCTGTAATTTCCCAGCCATCATCTGCTTTTTTATAATCGGTAATATGTACATTTTCTCTGAAGTCAATATTGTCTCTTTGACGAACTTCTTTGATTAAGAAATTATCAAATTCCAAACGGCGGCTCACATAACCAGGGGCGTGGTGCTTATCTTTTTGATAACCAATTTGAAAAGGCAGGTCAATGACTTTGCCATTAGGCGGAATAAAACGGATGCCCCAAACATCTATATTTTCGGTTTGGGCACGGAGTCGTTGTAGCATGGCTGGGTCAAGCCGGCCTAGTAAAGTAGTGATCTTACCACTGAGCGCATCACCACAAACTTTGTCACGAGGAAATTGAGCCTTATCCAATAAAATACAAGATTGGCCTAAATAGCTCAATTTTAAAGCGGCACCAGCCCCTCCAGGGCCTGCACCAATAATACAAATGTCCGTTTGTTCCATAAGGGCTCAAAACTATAATTTTTATCATAAAATAAAAAACCGAAATTAGAAACTTGCTTCTAATTTCGGTCTTCTAACCTATTTGTACGTTGAAAATCTTCTACTGGATCACTCAATTTAGTCTATCTACCCCCAAATCGATAGCCTATATGTAATTTAGCGTAAGGAAGGAATCCCCCTTCAAAAGTCCTACCTACACCCAGGCCTATTTCAAAGAGAATATTTTTTTGAGAAACAATTTTAGTACCCGCTAAAAAACCGATACCTGCACCAGCTTCTGGTATAATACCAGTATAAATACCAGCATGAAAACGATCAAGGCCTTCTTTTGGGTTAAAATAATACTTAGCACTGACAATTAAAGCACCTCCGCCTCCTGCAAAATAAACATCAGCCTCCATTCCGAAATCATCATTGAAACCATGTTCTACAGAAATAGCGCCTATCGTGGCAAGCAATGCTATAGGGCTAAACTTTATTTCTGTTTGAGCGTGTAAAAGCTGAAAAGACAGCATACTTAATATTAGAAAACTGAATAATGGCTTTTTCATAATGGTTTTGTTTTTATTTGCCTAAAGGTTGAAAAAAAACGACCAACTTCAAAGTAGAAGCGGGTCGTTTAATTATTATTTAACGGGTTTATTAATTTTATCTTAACAAAGTAATATTCCCTTTTTGTATCAGTTCTTCACCCATTGGGCAGGTTACTTTTAGGTAATAACCATATACATCAGGTGCTAAGGCTTCATTGCGGAAAGTACCATCCCATGATTGTGTCGCGTCGAAAGAATGGTAAATTTCTTCGCCCCATCTGTCATAGATTAATAATTCAAAATCCAATAACTCATCAATAAATTTACTGCGTAAGCGAATTACATCATTGTCTCCATCACCATTAGGCGTAAATGCATTAGGGAAATAGACATGGTCTATATCGCACATCGCATCCAGCACAAAAACATTGATATCCAAAGTGTTTTCACAGCCAAGCAGGCTTGCCGTAACAGTATATATATTATCACCACTCTCTGTTGGTGTTACCGTAATAAATGGGCTATTTTCTGCTTCAGGATCCCATTCGTAATCACAACCCGTACATCCAACAACTGTAATCGTGCTTGATTCGTTTAATAAAATGGAGTCAGGTGAGGCTGTAATACTCATATTACCGATAAGGTCAACCACTGTCACCAGTGTACTCAATGTCTCACTACAACCATATTGATTGGTAACGGTGGCACTAAAAGTATTGATACCTTCGACAATATCTACTGTAATCGTTGGTCCATCAACTGGAGGGGTTAAATCCCATATAATATTTAAATCCTGATCGGGGTCATTATTTGTAATCTCCAAATCGAAAGTGGTCAATGGTTCGCAAATAACGAGTGTATCATTGATCGAAGCATTGATCGGGAAATTGTTAATAACGACCGTATCTGCTTCTGTACAGCCTGCGGCACTCGTTGCTACAGCATAAACTTGGCTAATACCAAGCGGAGGCGTAAAGGTAACTTCAGTACCGTTACCAATATTTTCATCGCCAGGAAGCAAGAACCAGTCAATATTATCAGCAGGAATATCTGTATTTGCGCTAAGCGTGACGGCATCACCTTCATTACATAAAGTGGTAGAAATAGGTGTAATCTCCAGGTTCATTTCTGGTGAAATATCAATGAAAATGGAATCCGTAGTGGTACACCCAAACTCGGGGTCTGTAATAGTTACATAATAAGTCAATGGCATTCCTGTAGTAACAATTGGATTGGAAGGATTGCTCAGGTTTATAAATTCATCCTCAGGTGACCAATTATAAATCAAATCAGGATCACCATTCGGGTTAATAGGTGTTGGTTCATTGGCACAAACGGCAATCTCATCAAATTCCAAACCAGCAAATTCTTCTACAACAACAGTAATGTCAACGGTATCCAAACATCCGTGCTGATTCTCTACAATAGCCGTGATAATAAACTCACCCAATTGATTAATACGAATCACAACACTATCCAAGTTGCTAGGGCCTACAATCCATTCTTCAGGACTCCAACTATACGTCAACATATCCAATGCATCAAGATTATTGACATGAAGTACCGCCTCTACATCATCACAAAGTGTCAAGTCGCCTCCTTCTTCAATATTGATGTCAACCCCCATATCGTCGATAATAATCGAGTCAATAGCCGTACAACCATATTGGTCAGTAGCGGTAGCTATAATTGTATCTCTGCGGAAAGGATTGACCGTAATACTATTGCCATCAATTGTAAACGGACTGTTTTGTGTGCTTACCCAAACAATATTGATGTCTACATCTGCGGTCGCATTAATAATAACATCTTCACCACAAGTAAGTACCAATGGCTCCTGATCAAGCATTAAATTGATATTATCAGGAACAAAAACAACAACAGAGTCTGTAACGAAACAAGTATCACTTCCTACCAGAGAATAAGCAGTAGAAAAATAAGTAGTTGTTGCTATTGGAGTAACCACAGGGCTGGTAGCAGTAGGGTCATCCAAACCTTCTACAGGAGTCCAGTTGTACACCAATGCATTATCACCATCAGGGTTCAAAACGGTAGAAGTGCCAGGACAAACCACAACGGTATCGGTTAAAGAAATATCTAAATCTACTAGTTGAATATCCAGCGTTTGTGTAATGGTATTATCACAATTATTTTCAGTAGAAATAGTAAAAGTAACCTCCACTGAGCCACTATTGGTGACCGTTACGCTTGGGTTTTGTTCCATACTACTAGATGGTGTGCCAGGGCTGAATGTCCAGGCGTAGCCGTTTGTATTGTTCAATTCATTAATAGAATTATCAAAAAACTGAATAACCGCCGAATCCGCAGAGCATTCTGTGATATCATAAGTGAAATCTGCAATAATATCAGGTGTTTCTACTTGTATTTCCTGAGTAAAAGGCATTGCGATACAACTCACATCATAAACAATAAAAAGAGATACGGTATAAGTTCCTCCTGCTAAGTAAGTATGTGTTGGATGTTCTTCGAAATTAGGTGCACTTCCATCACCAAAATCCCAAACATAACCAAAAGCATTTGTGCTTGTATTGGTAAACTCAACAGTACCGCCGCTACAGTCAATTAAGCTGGTGAAACTCAAATTAATATTGGGGTCAATCACTGCAACATGAACATCTGCATTAGCTTCGCAACCATATTGATTGATCAGCGCAACATTGACTTCATTCGTCCCAATAGTTTCCAGATAGTCAGGAATGGCATCGGTTGTTGTTCCTGCTGCAAATAATTCGGCAGGTGTCCAATTATAAGTAAGCGTATCATTGTCATCAAGATTGGTTACTTCCAAAACGATTTCTTCGCCCAGGCAAACCGCAACAGTATCAGGAATGCTAAAATCAACAGGGCCACCACTTACGGTAAGATTGGCAACTGTTTCAGAGCAACCTACAGCATCTGTTGCAACAATGGTATAATCTGTATCACCAGAAACATCAACTGTGAAGCTATTGCCCATACTTAATGAGTCCCCCATCGTATTTTGCCAGATAATCGTGGCATCGACATTGGTTGTAGCTGTTAAAACAGTAGTTGGTGTACAAAAAGTACCACCACCATCCACCTGGAGGTTAATTTCTTCAGGAACGGTTACTTCTACTGTTTCAACAATTGTACAATCATCGGCCCCAGAGGAAGTGATGGTCACTGAATAAGTAGTAGAAACCGTAGGGTTGAACGTTGGTTGAGCCGAATTGATATCATCAATACCAGTAGCAGGACTCCATGTATAAGAAAATGCTGGATCACCAGCAGGCATTATTTGGGTTGACCCTCCAGGGCAGACCACTAAAGCTGCTGGAAATTGATCCATTGGAGGGCCTAATTGCACATCAAAAGTTTGATTAGCCGTACTATTTGTACATCCATCTTCTGTTGTAATGGTCAATGTAGCCGTAATGGTTTGTGCACTGTTTACAGTAATGGTAGGATTTTCAAGATTACTTGTAAAAGGAGCAACATTGAACGTCCAGGCATAAGTAGCTGTATTGTTGGCATCATTAACAGAGGTGTTGGTAAATTGTACCGTCACACTATCTGTATTGCAATCGGTATAAGCCACATCAAAATCAGCCATTAAAAGAATTTGTGAGACAGTAACTGTTTGAGTGGTCGTTGATTCACATCCGTCAGCACTTGTTACCGTCAATTCTACCTGATAATCACCTATTGCGGGATAAGTAAAAGCAGGAGATTCTTCCGTACTCATTGCGCCTGCGCTCCCAAAATCCCAGGAATAGGTGGCACCGTTGGTGCTTTGATTAATAAAATTAATTTCCAACCCATTTTCGCAGCCAGCTTCAGTAGTGAAGACAGCCGCAGGTTGTGGAAAAGCGACAATGGAAACCATTTTAGAAAAAGAACAGCCCGTAGCAAGATTGGTTATCTCTATTGAATAAATGATATCCCCTTCAAAATTAATGGTTTGGCTAGGACTGGTAGGGTCTGTAATACCGCCTGTCGTAGGCGACCATAGGAAAGAAAAGCCATCTGTATTGCCACTAGGTGTGATGGAAATCGCTGTATTTAAACAGGCGTTAATGGTCGCGGGATAATTAATTGAATCTATATCTGACCCAAAAACCCCTAAGGTTTTACAGGCATTGTTTGAGCAGCCAAGGTCATCAGAAATGGTCACACAGTACTCTCCAGCAGTAGCAATAGTAATAGTTTCCGTATTAGCAGTAAAACCCGCAGGGCCAGTCCATTGGTACATAATATTACCCGTAGCACCGCTATCCTGAGCAACGAAAGTAGCCATGTCTCCAGCACAAATACTATCAGGGCCTTCAATCATGGCGTTAATCAATGGAATATTGGCTTTTATCGTTGTGATACTAGTCGCAAACCACCAGGTATTAATAGTTGTTTTATCACCATAACCTGTTGTGGCGGTATCATCACCAGAGCAATTATCACTATTGACTAAAAAGTTATTCCAACTGCGGCAACCCGATTCACAATCACAACCATTTCTACCGTCTTTTAATGCGCCTGTTCCAGGGTCTTCTGGTATGTCCGTATCATCCCAATAAAGCTGATTTGTATTCATTGCAGCAGCGCAGATGGGGCGTATTGTTTCAACACAATAGCCATTGCGTAAATATTCTACATCATAAGCAGACCAGTGTTGTATCCCTTGGGCATAGTTAAAAATAAGATCAACGGTGTCCGTGATTCCTATTGGGCTTCCATCTCCCCGTAGGCCATCCCACGGAATACAGGCAGAAAGTTCTCCCTCGGGGAACTCATAAACAATGGAAACATCCTGCGATTCGGGGTCTAAAATACCATTTTGATTAAAGTCAATGACTAATTCTACCTGGCCAGGTTTAGATACTTCAACATCAATACAAAAAGTATTCATCCCTGTACATGAAAAAGTAGAAGCAGTTGTTATAGTGCCGCATAAGCCACTTGGGAAAACGATAGGGTCTGGAGGCGAGAGGAATATTTGATGCTCTGTAGCATTTGCAGTTGCATCTACACCAGGAATAGACTTTCTTGCTTCTCCAAGATCGGGAGAAAGCCCAGGGCCCTTACTGTTAAATGCAATATTGAAAGAAAGGCCTTGCATCCCAGCATCTTGAAAATCGATTTTTGAGACAAAACCATCTGTGGTATAAGAATAAAAAGCACCCTTAAAGGTTCTGTCCCAAACACATTCTGGAAGGCTGGTGCCATCTACTTTTGGTGTTCGAAAAGACCAGTTTCGTGACCAGACGCGGCCATCAATAGGGATGTTGTTATTGGTTACTGTAATATCCCAATATGGAATATTAACCCACGGATTACCGTCGTTTTCCGCATCGTCAAACTCAATATAATACCTGCCTGCCTGTGTTGGTTGGAATTGATAGATAAACTCGCCATTTTCCTGGGCTGTTACATCGTAAACCCCAAAGGCTGCCTCTGCCCAGGAATTGACATTGGCATTGCTGTTTCTGATAATAAATGGCCCATGAACAATATCGCCATCAGCACCATTGTCGTATTTTATACGAAACCGATAGCGCTCTTTACTAGGAATAGCAAAAGGGTTGCCATTGTCATTATATTCAGGAGCTAGTCCCAGATAAACAACCTCATTGGGGTCATTGATAGTAATATATAAACGACTGGATTCAGCACTGTTAAAATCTGCAAAGTTGGCAAATTCTACCCGACCTGTCTGAAGCATCACTGGCCCGTCTGCTTCAGAAGGGGCTAATTGCTGTATCCCTTCTGCCTGTACATTTAAAGCGATAGATACAATACCCGCAAGTAATAAGCATCGCTTAAAAAAAGTTGATAAAAATTTATTTGAAATACACCTCATGGCGTTTTATTTTTTTCTTTTGACTAAATATGATCTAGTTATTCTCTTCAGATGACCGAATCTCAACACGTCTCTCTAGCGAAGCAAAGACATCGTATATAGAGTTCTTTTTATCATCTAAACGATCGATAACCTTGGGGTCTGCCTGTGTTTCTCCTAGAGGAAGTTTGGTGAATGATAGTTGATTGCTATTAATATAAGGCATCAACGCTTCGTTATCATACTCTTCAAGGAAGTTCACAACACTATTAATCCGTCTTTCACTCAAGATTTTATTGTAAACAGCATTCGATCGTGGACTTGCAAAACCCTTAAGGTCAAGCGTGAATCTATTACCTGCGGCCAAATATTCAAGTAGCCGTTTAGCAAATTCCTCTAAATCATAACGCCCGCCTCTAACTTCACGATTGAAAAAATCAGTAAACCTACGTCTCAAACGAAAGGCTTCTTCCAATGGCGCACCTGCTGTGAAATTTTGTATAAACTCCTGCTTTTTTTGATAATACTCAACATTCGTTTCTACATATTCTAAACTGGTTGTTGTACTTGTAGATCTTGGGTTGGGATGGTCATTGTCAAAGTATAAATACAAAGGCAGCATTGATCCGGGGCCTTTTAATGGGTCCATATAAACGTCCAATACGATTTTTCCATTACCTTCCGCTAAATCTTCATCAGAGAAAGTGATGATATCAGAAACAGGGGTGTATCCTTTTCTTGTAATGTCTAATTTATACGGACGATCCAGGGCTACTGCAAAACGGAATTTATTGCCAGAAGGATTGATACGTTCTGCAATAATTTCTCCTGTGTGAGGGTCTGATATAGTTACCTCTGCCCCAGGGAGTTTTAGTTCGGTCTCCGCATCAAAAGTATAGATTTCAAGCAATTGTTTAAATAATAAATCTCTGCGGAATGTACCCGTTTCTGGTATATTGTCTCCTGTTAAATCCAGGGAGTCTTCGGTTGGGCCAAAGCCTGGGCGTTCGCCACGAAGTACGTAGTTTTTGCCTTTTTCTACTTCAAACCAGGTTTGATGACCAAATATATTTGTGATACTATCCACAAGTACTTCTCCCTGTGTATTTGAATATTCATAGAGGAAGACCGTTGCTCCGGCAAGTGGTGAGTGGTCTCTTGCCCGCCAGGAATAAACCTCCAATACCAGCCCAGGTTTCATATATAAATCACGATGAATAGTACCTTGACGAGCAAGTTCAGGATCATGCGTATCTATAAAGGTCATTGCTGGTGTATAACCATCTTTGCGTGTAAACACCTGATATTTCTTGTCAAAATCAAGCACAAAGTGAAAATCATTAGAGCGTGGATTAACAATACTGTCCAGTAATATGATTTCCCCATCAGGTGCGAGTTCATATAAGAATGCAGTTGTTCCTGCAAGTGTAGTAGAATCAAGTTCATTAAAAGTGAAAATATCCAGCTTAATACCAGGAGCTAAATACAATTGTTTTTCTATTCTACCATCAGGAACAAAATTAGGGTCGGTAAGATCAACGATTTCTGTGGCGATGGAATAGCCTGGTTTAGTACCAACGAGTTCATATTTTTTACCAGGAACAACAATAAAATTAAAATCATTATCAGTAGGATTGTAAATACTGTCAAGTAACCGACGACGACCATCTGTTATGTCATACAAAGCTACACTTGCTAAAGGTAGTTTGTTGTTATTCAATTCATTGAAAGTAAGTGCTAATAATTTGATCTCATCTGTAATACCTACCTTATATATATCAAAACAGCAGGCATCCTTGGTGTCATCCCAGAAAAGTGCCAGACTATCAGGTCTGTTAGAGGAAAAATAAGCGTGTTCTTCCTGTTCAAAACGAACATAATGCTGGTCATTATAGCTGCTATTAATCGGAACACCCATATTCACTGGTCGATCCCAGCCGTCCATTCTTTCACTAGCTCTATATGTATCAAAGCCCCCCATTGTCAATCGGCCATTGGTGCTGAAATACAATGTTTGAGTAGGGCTGTAATAAAAAGGTGTAGCATCGTCATCCTTGGTATTGATGCCGTCAAGTGCCTGAACAGGGCCACAATTACCATCAGCCAACAATTCAGAACGATAAATATCCAAGCCCCCCATGCCTCCTGCTCGGTTAGAAGCAAAATAGATGTATTCAACACCTGTTTTTAAGTTCATTCCTACACTTGGCTGTGTGTTGGTGGCTGCTGCATCATTTAGAGCTAAGCGTTTTGGTGTACCCCACTTGCCATTTTTTTCGATGGTACTAGAATAAATTTCACAACGAAAATCAGAAGTTGTGCCTATATAATCACAAAGTGTGTAATAAACAACAGTGCTTTCATGGTTATAAGCAGTATGAGCAGCTATACGACCATCCTGATTGATTGCTCCAGGCAATTCTTTGATTTTTCCATCAGGTTCATCCTGGCGAAGAATTTTAGAGACCTCTCGTCTCGGAATAACCTCATCGTCTTTCATATAAAAACGAAGTGAAGAGAAATAAATCGTATCATTTTTGTGAAACAAACCAAAATCAGAATAAGGAGAATTAATCTGATCGCCCATATTGTGGACAAATGTATTGGCAGGGCGGGTTAATGCATCTGCCGCCCAGTCACAATTAATGAGGTGTTTTTCGGCTTCTTCTAATAAAGTATCTCCATGACTGATATAAGTATCATACAAAGAAGCCGCTTCGGTATAAAGACCTTTTTTCTGTAAAACTTCTGCCATTCTATAATCCAATAAAGGAAAAGAATCGCGTAAAGAACTTGAATTAACAATACGATAGGCATCACGAGCAGCATTATAAGCAGTAAAAAGCTGTGCGCTTTCGCCTAGTTTATACCATAAGTCTATTCGGCTGGTATCGTATTTTATAGCAACATCATAATACTTAAAAGCACTGTAATAATCTTTTTTTTGGAAGGACTCATCAGCGGCATTGATCCATTGATCCAGCGTTTGGCTGTATAAAGAACTGATACCAATGCAGCTAAGAAGTAAAAAGAATAAGAATGAAAATTTTTTCATAATTTCCCTGTTTTATATTGTAAAAGGGTAAATGTTAAATAAGAGGACAGAATTTGTAACGAGGCAATGGACATACCTTTTTGAATAGGTAACGAACGCTTAGTTCTAGCCCGCCCCTACGATTGGTGGCAATACTAAAATCAGAAATATTGATATCATAGCTAATGCTGGCACGCAGCGTTTCATGGTAGTTAAACTCTAAAGCAGGATACCAGGCATCACCAAACTCATCAAAACGATAGCCCACACCTAGCATGAGTGACAATTGCTGACCAGGAGTTCTATTAATATGAAGGTTAAGACCTGCAGTGCCCAAAAATTCACGATAAACACCCTGGAATTGAGCCAACAATCCTAATCGAATATCCAGTGGATCACCAACCTGAATATTTCCAAGTGCATAAGGGCTTAAACGTAGCGGTAATCTAGCGTCGCCACCTTCAATAAAACTCATATCAGGTCTTGTTAAATGGT
>Ga0256839_1005053_pt1 | contig 12449 bp, 11 predicted proteins | sample 354166metaG_FD_185968 | JGI IMG/M metagenome (GOLD analysis project Ga0256839, IMG submission 185968) | Hydrothermal vent microbial communities from Mid Atlantic Ridge, Atlantic Ocean - 354-166 | ecosystem: Environmental > Aquatic > Marine > Hydrothermal vents | place: Atlantic Ocean: Mid...
TGGGGATCGGCGGCGACCTGGACGGCGGCGGCGAGAAGGCCCGTTCCGAGCAGGAGGCCGGTGACGCGGAGCCCCCCCACCCGCCGCTCCACCGGCGGCCCGACCACCCAGAGCACGACCAGGTTCACCGCCAGATGCACGGGCCCCGCGTGGAGGAAGATGGCGGTGAGCGGTGAGAACAGTCTCGCCAGGGACGCGGACCCCGCCCCGGAGACGGCGCGGAGCCACTCCCGTGGAACCAGCCCGTGGCGCTCGACCAGCTCGTCGAGCCCCGCCTCGGGCATCCCCGTCGCCTGGGCCAGAACCTCGGCGGCGAAGCCGAGCAGCAGCAGGCCCGTGAACAGCGCCACCGCGGCGGGAGGCGCACCCGGTCTCCCGGGGAGGGACCGCCCCGGCGGTGCGGCGAAGGGGCGCTCGGCGGGCACGGCCCGAGTATAGGAGCGGACCCGTCCCCGGAACGACCTCGCTCGGACCGGAACGATCCCGTAGACTCCGCCCGCCATGGAGCCCACGGCCCCCGCCGACCCCGCCCGGCTCCTCATGGGCGCCCTCGAATCGGGCCGCGTGCACTCCGCCTACCTCGTCTCCGGTCCGGTCGAGGAGGCGCGGGCGCTCGCGCGGCGCTTCGCCCGGTCGCTCGTATGCAGCGCACCGGAGGGGGAGCGACCCTGTGAGGAGTGCCTCTCGTGTCGGCGCTCCGCACCGCGGGCGGAGCCGGCGCTCGATGGGTCGGGTCGCAGCGGCCCCCTCTACCGGCACATCGGCGACCACCCGGACCTCTTTTTCGTCGAGCGCGGTGCGGACGACACGCGGGTGCGGATCGGCCAGATCCGGGCCCTCCAGGCGGCGCTCCGCCTTCGCAGCGCCGAGGGCGGCCGGCGAGTCGCCGTCATCGCCGACGCCGAGTGGCTGAACAGCGAAGCCCAGAACGCCCTGCTCCGCCTGCTCGAAGAGCCGCCGCCGGAGACCACGGTGGTCCTCGTCGCGCCCCACGCGGCCGTCCTCCTCGCGACGGTGCGCTCGCGCTGCCAGCGGATCCGGCTGCCCGCGCGCCCTCCGGAGGCGACCGAGCCCCACCCGCTCGAGGCCCGCCTCGCCAGCCTCGGAAGCCTCGGGCCGGACGCCGTGCTCGACCTCGCCCTCGAGTACCGCGGCGACCGGGCCCGGGCCGCCGCGGCAGTGGAGGAGCTGCTCCAGGTGGCGGCAGCCTGGCTCGCCCGAAGGACGGCGGAGGCCGTCCGGGCCGGCAGCACCGCGGTCGACGACGAGCTCGACCTCCACCGCCGGCTGCGCGAGCTCCGGCGGGCCCTCCGGGTGCGCAATGCGAATCCCCAGATGGTCGCCGAGCGGGCGCTCCTCGGCCTCCGCGACCTTCTCGCGACCCGCGCCGCCTGACCATGTGGATCGACAGCCACTGCCACGTGAGCAGCCGGGACTTCGACCCGGACCGCGAGGAGGTCCTCGAGCGCGCGTGGCGCGCGGGCGTGGACCTGCTCATCGCCATCGGGTCGGGCTACGGGAGCGGGGAGGCGGAGGCGGCCGCGCGCCTCGCCGCCTCCCACCCGCGCATCTTCGCCACCGCCGGCCTGCACCCCCACGACGCGGTCGAGATGGACGACGCCTTCCGGAGCCGGCTGCGGGCACTCCTCGCCGGGGAGAAGGTGGTGGCGGTGGGCGAGTGCGGGCTCGACTACCACTACATGCATTCACCGGCCGCGGTCCAGCGCGAGGTCTTCGCCGAACAGGTCGCGCTCGCCCGGGAGCTCGGGCTTCCGGTCTCGATCCACGTGCGGGGAGACGGGCCGGAGGCCTACGAGGACCTGCTCGGCATCTGGAAGAGCGAGGGGCGCGGGAGCGTGCGCGGGGTGCTGCACTGCTACACGCACGACCTCCCCTTCGCCCGACGCGCACTCGAGCTCGGCCTCGACATCTCCTTCTCCGGCATTCTCACCTTCCGACGCGACCGCGGATTGCGGGAGGTGGCCCGCGCCCTCCCCATGGGCCGACTGATGGTGGAGACCGACGCACCCTTCCTGGCTCCGGAACCGCGCCGCGGGCGGCGCAACGAGCCCGCGCTCGTCGTGCGCGTGGGCGAGGTGCTCGCGGAGCTCCACCGCCGCCCCGTGGCCGAGGTCGCGGATGCGACGAGCCGGAACGCCCGGGCGCTCTTCGGGCTCCCGGAGCCGGGAGCACGGCCGTGAGCGAAACCCGGGAGGTCCTCGAGCTCGCGGTCGAGCTCGCCCGGAGGGCAGGCGCCCTCCAGCGGGACGGTTACGAGCGGGACCACGAGGTGGAGACCAAGAGCGCCTCCATCGATCTCGTCACCGAGGTGGACCGGGCCTGCGAGGCGCTCCTGGTGGGCGAGATCCGGCGGCGACGACCCGGCGACGCCATCGTGGCCGAAGAGGGCTCGGCCCGCGACGACACCCACGCGGGATGGCGGTGGATCCTCGACCCGCTCGACGGCACCACCAACTACGCCCACGGCTATCCGTGCTTCTGTGTCTCGATCGGGGTCGAGCAGGGAGGCCGGCGGGAGGTGGGCGTGGTCTACGACCCGCTTCGCGACGAGCTCTTCCACGCGGTGCGTGGCGGGGGCGCCTGGCTCGGGAACCGCCGACTCGCGGTGAGCCGGGTCGAGACCCTCGCACGGGCGCTGGTGGCCACGGGCTTCGCCTACGACGTCCACCGCGCGGAGGACGACAACCTCGTCCACTTCGCGAGGGCGGTGAAATCCGCCCAGGGCGTGCGCCGCGGGGGCAGCGCCGCCCTCGACCTCTCGTACGTGGCCGCCGGTCGCCTGGATGCCTTCTGGGAGCTCAAGCTCCACCCCTGGGACGTGGCGGCGGGAATCCTTCTCGTCGAGGAGGCGGGGGGCCGCGTCACCGACCCGCGGGGGGGGCCGCCTCCCTGGGACGGCCGCTTCGTCGTGGCGAGCAACGGCGCGCTGCACGCGGCGATGCTCGAGATGCTGGCGCGGGACCTCCCGCCCGGCACGGGTCGGCCGGCGGCCGGGTAGGGGTGCGGCGCCTGCTACGCTCGGCCGCCATGCGACGGCTTCCGCGGCCCGCGGGCCGGGGCCTCGCCCCGGTGCTCGCCTGCCTTCTGATCCCGGCCTGCCTCACGCTCTCTCCGGCCCAGGAGATCTCCCTCGGCCAGAGGGAGGCAGCCAAGGTCGCCGCGCAGATGGGGCTCGTGGACGATCCCGAGATCCGGGGGATCGTCGAGGCGGTCGGGCGCAAGCTGGTGCAGGCCCTGCCCCTCTCTCCCTACGCCTTCGAGTTCCACGTGGTGAACATGGAGGAGCCCAACGCCTTCGCCCTTCCGGGGGGCTTCGTCTACGTGTCGCGCGGCCTTCTCTCACTCGTCAACCGCGAGGACGAGCTCGCGGGCGTGCTCGGCCACGAGATCGGCCACGTGGTGGCCCGGCACGCGGCCACCCGGATCGCCCGGGCGCAGGGGGTCGGCCTCGCCACGGTCCTCGGCGCGGTCGCGGCCGCCGCCCTGGGCGGCCCCGCCGCCGGCGACGTGGTGGGATCGCTGGGCCAGGTTGCCGGTGCGGGCTACCTCGCGGCGTACAGCCGTGAGCAGGAGCGCGAGTCGGACGAGATCGGGCAGGACCTCGCGGCCCGGGCGGGCTACGACCCGGCGGCCCTCGTGGACTTCTTCGTCACCCTCGAGGCCGCCACCCGGCTCCTCCATGGCGAGCGCAATCCCAGCTTCTTCGACTCCCACCCGAGCACACCCGAGCGCATCGCCCTGGCCCGTTCCCGGGCCGCGGGACTCCGCCGGGCGCCCCCCTCGCCCGTGGCCCCGGACCGGGTGCGCTTCCTCGGGCACTTCGAGGGCCTGCTCGTGGGACCGGACCCCGCCGAGGGGCTCGTGCGCGACGGGGCCTTCCTGCACCCCGATCTCGACTTCCACCTGCGCTTCCCCGCCGGCTTCGAGATCCGGAACACCCGCGCGGCCGTGGTCGCCAGCCCTCCCACGCGGGACGCGTTCCTGGTGCTCACCGCCGAGGCGGACGCTGCCGACGCCCGATCGGCCGCCGAGGCCTTCGCGCGCGAGCTCGGCGTGCCCTTCGAGCGGGGGGGGCCGGTGAACCTCGGCGGCTCCCCCGGCTGGCACGGCGAGCTCGCGGCGGCCACGGAGCAGGGGGCGCTGCGGCTCGACGTGACCTTCATCGAGCACGCCGGCACCGTGCTGCGCCTGCTCGCGGGCGCGCCCTCGGGGCAGTTCGCCCGCCATGCCCCCGCCTTCCGCGCCACCTGGCAGAGCTTTCGGCGGCTCACGAGGCTCGAGCGCGACGGGATCCGGGAGCTCCACCTGCGGGTGGTGCGGGCCCGGGCCGGCGAGCGGCTCGAGGCCCTCGCCGCACGGCACGACAACGCGTGGGACCTCGAGCTCCTCGCGGTGGCCAACGCGCTGCCCCGCGGAGCGATCCTCGAGGCCGGCGAACCGGTGAAGATCGCCGTGGCACGGCCCTACCGCGGCCGCTCGCGGCGGCCGTAGCGGCGGGCCCGCGTCACGGGCGGGCGCCCGCCTCCTCGCCCTCCTCCGTCTCCTGCGCGGGGGTGGAGGGCGCTCCCGGCTCCGCCTCCGGCTCGGACGCCTCCTCCACGGGCTCCGGTGCGGGCTCCTCGAAGCGGTTCCGGAAGGCCTCGAGGTTCGCGGGGAGGTGTTCGGCCACCTCCGGAGGCAGAAGGAAGATCCGGGACTCGCCCGCCCGCATCGCGTAGACCCCCTCGGCGTCGAGGGCACCCAACCTCACGTCGGCGAGTACGCCGCCGTCCTGCCCGAGCACCCGGTACCTCGCCCGCGGCGGGTCGAGTCCGAGGGCCGCGAGCTCCTCGTCGCCCACCGCCTCCGCCACGATGCGATCCGCCCGCAGGAGCGCGAGCTCGCCGAGGAGCTCGTCGATCTTCTCCTCCGCGAGGTGGGCTCCGGTGGCCTTCCAGCCGCCCTCCCCGTCCCGCTCGAGGGTGACATCGAGGACACGGTCCGGCGCCGAGATCGGCTCTTCGAAGTGGATCTCGATCCGATGGGCCTCCGGGATCGAGAAGCGGGCGAGCTCCCGGAAGCGGTACTCCATGGGATCGGTGGGGATCCGGTCGAGGCTCTCCTGCTTCAGTCGGTAGAGGGCACCGGCACTTCCCCGGGCAAGCCGGGTCCCTCCCTCGGCGGCCCCGACCACGAGCTCCCGCGTGACCGGCTCGCCGCCCTCCTCCTCCGGGTCGAGGGTCAGCTCAACCCGGAGCCAGGGCGTCTCGAGGCCGCCCCCGCCTTCGGGTGCCTCGTCCACGCCCTCGCTCGCCCGCAGGAAGGTGAGCTCGGAGAGGAGCCTCGAGACGGTGTCCTCGTCCGCCCGCTCCCGCACCGGCTCCTCGAGCTGCCAGCCCTCCTCCGTCCGGACCAGCACCACCGACCCGGCAGGCGACTCGAGGCGGATGCGCCGCGCCAGGCTGCGGTCGAAGCGGAGCGGTCGCTTCTCCCGGAGGTCGTCCAGGTTCCGGCTGAGGGCGCCCACCCGGTAGCCGGCCACGGTGGCCACCCCGCCTCCCGGCTCGGCCGTCACGTAGGTCGCCGAGCCCACCGGGGCGCGGTCCCCGATCACGAGCGCGAAGCTCCGCTCGCCGCCCCCGAAGCGGACCCGACGGGCCTCCTCCCCGAGCCCGTAGACGGCCAGCGGCTGCGGCTCCTCGATCCGACGGTCGACCCGGAGGTCGGCCAGCGCCGAGGCGATGGCGTCCGCGGTCCCCTCGTCGGCCGGGAATTCCACCGGCGAGACGATCCACCAGCGCCCGTCGCGGCGCTCGAGCCGGGCTTCCTTCCCGTCGCGGGTCTCGAGCTCGATCCAGTCGATGTCGTCGACCTCGACTTCCGCGAAGAGATCCTTCGAGCGCTCCTCCGCCTCCCGGCGCGCCTCCCCTCCCCGGATCTCGTAGAACCAGACGAAGGCTCCGAGCCCGGCCAGCACGAGCAGCCAGATCGCGGTGGTGCGCGGTTTCACCGCCGGCCCTCCGCCTAGCGCCCCGGCGCCCGGCGGCGCGACCACCAGGCGAAGACCCCGAGCACCGCGATGCCCTCCGGCAGCACGAAGAGCGAGAGGTAGCGGATGCGGCTGAAGTCCTCGGCCGTGAGCTGCGAGAGCCGCGATGGCCGCGAGCGGTTCGGCCGCACGGTGATGGCCTCCACGTCGCCCATCAGCCAGTTGACGGAGTTCACGAAGAGATCGCGGTTCTGGAAGCTGTCGAGGATCCGGTTGGAAGCGAAGTCGGCGTCCCCGAAGACCACGATCCGGGCCGGACCCCGCGAGGGGGCGTCGCCTTCCTCGCCTTCGGCGTCGGCGGCCTCGGCCGCCACCTCGACCTCCCCGGCCACGGCCACCGGAACCGGCCCGGGCAGGTCGCCCTCCCCGAACTCGGCGCGCCCCCGGCCGAAGAATTCCTCGAGGTCCCGCTCCGCCCACGATTCCGCGCTGGTCTTGACGAGCTCGACGAGGTCGGAGCCCTCCGCGGCCCGAACACTCCGGGCCACGTGGAACATCGTCGGCTCGCGGAGCTTCCGGGTGATGGGGTGGTCCGCGTACTCGGCCGCGATGGGCGTGGCGGCCCTGCCGAAGAGGCCCTGGAGCTGGTCCACGATCACGTCGTCGCCGAGCAGGACGCCGAGCTCGCCGAGATCCTCGACGAGGTCGGTGTTGGCCCGCGGATCCACCATCGCGAGCAGTGCCCCGCCCCGGGCGAGGTAGCGGCGAAGCGCGGCGTGCTCCTCGTCGAGGTAGGGGCGCGTCGGCCCGGCGAGGACGACCACGTCGGCGTCCTCGGGCACCTCGCCGCGGGTCGCGAGCAGGAGGGTCTCCACCCGGTAGTTCTCGTTCGCGAGGGCCTCGGCGGCGCGACCGAAGCCCTCGCGGCCCTCTGCACCCTCGCCCTTCGCCCGCCGCTCGTTGTGGCCCTCGACGAAGTAGACGACCTTCTCGCCCGTCCGCGTGAGCTTGACGAGGGCGTTGGTCAGCGACTCCTCGTCGGGGGTCTTTACGAGGACCGCCTCGTCGCCGAGGGCCACCCGCAGCAGGCCCTGCTCGAGCTCCTCCCCGGAGAGGCCGTACTCCTGCACCAGGTCCGGCCGCGCCGTCGGATCGGCGAACTCGTAGTGGAAGCGGGGGCTCTCGTAGGCGTAGCGCTCGAGGAGCTCGCGCACCGGCTGCGCCACCACGGCCTGGTAGAAGGCCGTGACGTGGACGTCCTCCTCGAGCCCCGCCAGCACCTGTCGCGTCTGCTCCGAAAGCGAGTGGATCTTCCCCTCGCTCCAGTCGAAGCGGACCGGATGGCGATGCGCGAGGAAGGCCAGGAGTCCGAGGATCGCGATTCCCGCCACGGTCTGCAGGATCGCGCTCGTCCCGTAGCGCTCGATTCGGCGCGCCTCGGCGGAGGCCAGCCGTTCGCGAAGCGTGTCGAGGGAGCCGGCGAGTCCGAGCGCGACGAGCACGACGCCGGCGATGAAGTTGCCGTAGATCCAGCCCAGCCCCGTCGGCGCCCCGAAGGCGAGCAGGATGATGGAGAGCAGGCCAAAGCCGATCCCGACCAGGCCCAGACCGAGGTAGAGGGAAGCCATCTCCTTCATGCTACCGCCACCGCACCGATTCCACGGCCGCCTTGGCCAGGATCAGGAAGCTCCCGATCATGGCGCCGTAGTAGGCGAGGTCCGCGGTATCCACGAGACCCCGCACCATGGTCTCGAAGTGATCGTTGGTCGAGAGGTACCGCAGCAGTTCCGCCACCGTGCCCGTCGCGCCGAGTGCGCCGCCCGCGGCTCCGAGGTCCGCGATCACCGACAACATCAGCAGGAGCAGGAGCAGCACGAAGGAGAGCACGAAGGCGATGATCTGGTTGGCGGTGACGGAGGAGGCGAAGGCCCCGATTGCGGCGTAGAGCAGGCCGGTGAGCAGCAGCGCCAGCATGCCGGCCGTCGTCTTCCCGATCTCCGGATCCCCGTAGAGGAAGAGGATGCCCGGATAGAGCCCGAGCAGCGCCACCATCAGGAGCACGAAGGCGGCGGCTGCCAGGTACTTCCCCAGCACGATGTCCCAGATCGTGATCGGGCTCGTCAGCAGCAGCTCGTCGGTTCCGTTGGCCTTCTCCGCGGCGAAAAGCCCCATCGTGATGCCCGGGACGAGAAAGAGCAGCACCACCGACATCACGCCGAGAAAGGGCGAGATCACGTAGTCGTTCAGGTTCACGGCCTGCAGCTGCTCGATGGCCTGGAACTGCTGCAGCCGGATCACGATCTCGTTGAACTGCAGGATGCTCGAGAGGAAGAAGAAGCCGGCGAGCAGCGCGTACAGCGAGAGCACCACGTACGCCACCGGCGAGACGAAGAAGGCCCCGAGCTCCCGACCGGCGATGGTGGGGATGTGCCTCATGCCGCCGCCTCCTCGACGACGTCCCGGGCCGTCTCCCGGGCGAAGATCTCCTCGAGGCTCTGCCCTTCGGCGGTGAGCTCGGCGAGCGGAGCGTCGACCACCTTGCGGCCCTGGTGGATCAGGATCACCCGGCGGCAGATGGCCTCCACCTCCGGGAGGATGTGGGTCGAGAGGATCACCGTGTGCCGCTCTCCGCCCTCCGTCGAGCTCGCGAGGTTCGAGATCAGCTCGCGGATCTCGCGGATCTGGGTCGGGTCGAGTCCCACGGTGGGCTCATCGAGGATGAGCACCGGGGGGGTGTGCACGATGGCCTGGGCGAGGCCCACCCGCTGGCGGTAGCCCTTGGAGAGGGCCCCGATCACCCGGCGGCGGACCTCGGTCAGCCGGCAGCGCTCGAGGGCCCGGTCCACGGCCTCCCGCAGCCGGGCGCGCGGGACGTCGCGCAGCCGGGCTGCGAAGCGGAGGTAGCCCTGCACGTCCATCTCGGGATAGACCGGCGGCGTCTCCGGCAGGTAGCCGATGGCCCGACGGGCGGCGAGGGGCTCCTCGAAGATGTCGTGGCCCGCCACGAGGGCCGTGCCGTCGGTGGGCGGCAGGTAGCCCGTGAGCATGCGCATGGTCGTGGTCTTCCCGGCCCCGTTGGGTCCGAGAAAGCCCACGACCTCCCCGGCGCCGATCTCGAAGGACACGTCGTCCACGGCCCGGATCTCGCCGTAGCGCTTGGTCAGTCCCCGCGCCTCGATCACGGTTCACCTCCTCCGCTCCGCGCTCCGCGCAGGAAGGTCTCCACCACCGTCTGCGCGACCTTCAGGTAGTAGGCGTCGGCATCTCCCTCGACCCGGAGCAGGTCGAGGACGAGGCTCGTCACGACGATCTCGAGACCACCGATGAAGGCGTAGCAGGCGAGGTCGGGGTCGAGGTCCCGGCGCAGCTCGCCGCGCTCCTGCCCCTCGCGGAGGACCCGGGCCACCAGCCGGAAGAGGCGGCCCACGGCCCGTAGCTGCTCCGGCTCGGCGAAGCGCGAGGTCCTCTGGATCTCGAGGGTGAAGACCTTGACCCAGTCGGGCTGGCGGCGGTAGCCGCCGAGGATCAGCGCGGCCACGGAGAGCAGCCGGTCCTCGGCCGAGGTCGGCCGCTCGGCGATGGCCTCGACCACCTGCAGGAAGCTCCCGAAGCGGTCCTCGAAGACGCTCCGGAGGATCTCCTCCTTGTTCTCGAAGTAGTGGTAGACGAGGCCGTAGGCGATACCCGCCTCGCGGGCGATGTCCGAGACCCGGGAGCCGTGGTAGCCGTGGCGCGCAAAGACCGCCGTGGCGGCGTCGAGGATCTGTCGACGGCGATCCACCCGCCCCCCGGGCGGGGCATCGGCGGCCTTGGCGGCGGGCGGCGCGGACCGGCTCATCTGCGTGGCTCCCGCTCGTCCGAACTCGGGCTTCCGCTGCCGGCGGGTTGCGTGGCCGCATCCTGGGCGTCCCCGCCGGAACCCCCATGGGGACGGGTGGCGAAGTGTAAGCCGATGCCTCGATCCGTCAAGAAACACGCGGCGTCGCCCCCGCCGGCCGGATCCGGCCGGGGCCGCAACCCGACCGGAGCCGAGAAGCCTCCGTGCCGCCCCCCGGCCCGGCGGGTACTCTTGGCCCATGCGCCTCCGGCTCGCCGTCGCCCTGTTCGCCGGGCTCCTCGCGCTCGGCGCCGCCGCGCCCGCGGCGGCCGGTGCCCCGGACGGGCGGGAGACCGCCGCGCCGCTGGAGCCCGCGCGCCGCTTCTGCACGCCGACGAGCTGCGGGCCGCGCCCCGCGACACCGCTCGCGAGCGCCGGCGCCTTCGGCGCGGCCGTGCTCCTGGCCGCGGCCCTCGCCCGGCGCTCTCGGCCCCCCCGGAGCTGACCGGTCCCGGCCGCCCCGTGCGCATCGCCCTGGTCGTCGAGCGCTTCGCCCGGGAGGGCGGCGGGGTCGAGGCCGTCACGCATGAGGTCGCGCGAGGTCTCGCGGAAGCCGGGGAGGCGGTGCGGGTGCTCTGTCGCGAGTGCGCGGGAGCGCCGCCGGAGGGCGTGGCCGTCCACCGCCTTCCGGTCCCGCGGACCTGGCAGCCGGCCCGGGTGCTGGCCTTCTCCGCCGCCGCCGCCCGGGCCACCGCCACCCTCCGCCCGGAGATCGTCCACAGCTTCTCGCGCACCCTCCACCAGGACGTCTACCGCGCCGGCGGGGGCTGCCACGCCGCCTACCTGGAGAACCGACACGGGCCGCGCGGGGCCCGGCTCCGCGCGCTCGTCCCCCGGCACCGGGTCCTGCTCGCGATCGAGCGCCGGATCTTCGCGAACCCCCGGCAGATCGTGCAGTGCAACTCCGAGCTCGTCGCGCGCGAGATCCGCGAACGCCACGGCGTCCCCCCGGAGCGCCTGGTCGTGATCCGCAACGGCGTCGACCTCGGGCGCTTCCACCCGGACCTGCGCGCCCGCGCGCGGGCTCCGGTCCGTGCGGAGCTCGGCCTTCCCGAGGACGCCCTCGTCCTCCTCTTCCTCGGCAGCGGCTTCCACCGCAAGGGCCTCGACACGGCACTCGCCGCGCTCGCCGGCTGGGGCGCGCCCGAGGCCCATCTCGTGGTGGCGGGCCGGGACGACCCCGGGCCCTGGCGGCGGAGGGCCACCGCCCTCGACCTCGGCGACCGCGTCCACTTCCTCGGAGCGGAGCCGCGGCCGGAGCGGCTCTACGCGGCGGCCGATGTCCTGGTCCTGCCGACCCGCTACGACGCCTTCGCGAACGTCTGCCTGGAGGCTCTGGCAGCCGGCGTTCCGGTGGTGACGAGCGCCTCGAACGGTGCCGCGGAGGTGCTCGGCGACGCCGGCATCGTGGTGGAGCGTGCGGACGACGCGGCGGGCTTCGCGGCGGCTCTCGCCGAGCTCGCCGATCCGGAGCGCCGCGCCGCGCGCGCCTGCCGGGCGCGTGGGATCGCCGAGCAGTTCGGCTGGTCCCGCCACATCGAGTCGCTGCGGGAGCTGTACCGGAAGGTGGCGGCGTGAGCGGCTCCCGCGTTCGCTGGATCTCGGGCGCGCCCGCGGTGACCGGCTGCGTGGAGGGGGCGCTCACGGATCCCGCGGCCGCCGAGTGCCTCCGCGACAACCCGCGCCGCCGCATCCTCCGCGTGCCGGGACCGGACGGCCCGCTGCTCGTGAAGCACTACCGGCTGCGCTCCGGACACCACGCACCCCGGGAGCTGGCCAAGGCGTTCTTTCGCCTCGCCGCACCGGACCGCGAGTGGCGGGCGCTCGTCCGGCTCCACCGGGCCGGGGCGCCCGTTCCCGCGCCCCTGGCGCGGGGCGTGCTCGAAGGGGGCGATCGGCTCACCGTGGTCCGCTTCCATCCACAGCCGCTGCTCGCGGACAGCCTGGGCGGCCTCCGGGGCGAGCCCCGCCGCGCCGTGCTCCGGGCGCTGGGGGACGCCGTGGCCCGCCTGCACGCCGCCGGCTGGGTCCACGGGGACCTCCATGCCGGAAACATCCTCGCCGCCCCGGACGGGGCGTGGCTGCTCGACCTTCAGCGTGCGCGCCGGTGCCGCTCACCGCGCGCCCGGCGCCGGGACCTCGCCTTCCTGCACCACTCGCTGCTCCCCCTCACCCGGGCGGGTGAACGCCTCGAGCTCGGGCGGCGCATCCTCGCCGCCCGGGGGGTGCCGCCTGCAGCCCTCGAGGGCGAGCTCCGGCGGATCGGCCGCGCCGCCCGCCGCCGCGCGGCCGAGCACGCCGCGAGCCGCACCCGCCGCGCGCTTCGTCCCGGCAGGCGCTTCGCGGAGCTCCGGATCGGACCGCTCCGCGGCCTCCGGCTTCGGGAGGTGGACCCCGCCTGGGTGGCGACGGTCGTCGAGGCCCACCGGGGCGCCAGCGGGCCGGCGCTGATCAAGGACGACGGGCGAAGCCGCGTCACCCGGGTGGCCGCCTCGGGGCGGAGCGCCGTGGTCAAGCAGGTGCGGCCGCGCGGCGTCCTGCGCCGCCTGGCCGACCGCTTGCGCGGCGCCCCGGGCCTCCGGG
>Ga0256839_1005054_pt1 | contig 12448 bp, 8 predicted proteins | sample 354166metaG_FD_185968 | JGI IMG/M metagenome (GOLD analysis project Ga0256839, IMG submission 185968) | Hydrothermal vent microbial communities from Mid Atlantic Ridge, Atlantic Ocean - 354-166 | ecosystem: Environmental > Aquatic > Marine > Hydrothermal vents | place: Atlantic Ocean: Mid...
GCTCGGTTGGTCTGGACTGCCTCCTCGATACGGATGCCCTTCCGGCGCGCGGTGTTGTCGAAGGAGTGGAGGAGTTCGTGCTCAATCGTCTTTTTCCACGCGCCAAGCCGCCATCTGTCGGATGGGTGGATGACCTGCGTCTCAAAGGTGTTCAAGCCGCCAATAACAAAATCGGGGTCGCGCCAGCGCTCTGGGCCGATAACAAGAATAACTGCTGTATTCGGCGCGTCGTGCTCGTCGTTCTTCTTTTGAACCCAAGATGCTGATGGTATCCAAAACCGCTTTCCCCCGAATGACGCTGGCGCCCATTGAATGTCATCAAAGTCATCAAGTCGCGGCGTGGTGGGGTACCAGATAAGAACCTTTCCTGCGGTGAGGCGAAGCACCTCATCCTGCAAGACCTTCAGGGAGCGCGCCATCCAGCGCCAATAGCGCACGATGCGGTTCGTGCGCCGCATATCTCTGTCAAGGACTGGGCGGATTTTGATTTCTGCGCGGTGCATTTTCCAGCGTTGGGACATCTCTATTATACCAGCATCACCTTCTCTGTCGTAGTTTCCTGCTTCCTGACGCGGGCGTGCCTGCCGCAGTCGTTGCAAAGCAGTTCCTGCCGCACCCCAGTATTCGTGTGCCGCACCCCGTTCTTTCTGACATTTATGCTCCCGCACGCGGGGCAAGCGTACTCTCCCTTGCGCCAAAGCCCCATATTCGGCGTGCCGCGCGCCCACGGCAGAAGTTTTCGGTAAACCTTTTCAAGCAGTTCAACATCGCGAATGTTGTATCGCCGCATCTGCGCCCGCGCCCTGCGCTGTGCCGCTGCCCCCCGCTCGCCCATAAAGTCAAGCCAAGTGTCAATGCCATCGTGCTTCTCCTTCCTCCCAACGCCAAGGTATTCCCCCAACTCGTCAAGGCGGTTGCTGGTGAACGCGAACTCCCTTCTGGCGATGCGAAGGGTATCAACCTCCATATACGGCTTCGGGGGCGTAAGCCCGTGGTGCGAAAACCTTGCATTCGCGCGCCTGCGGTCAAATCGGGAAAGGTTATGCGCCACGATGACATCGGCAAGAGAAAACAACTCCCAAAGCGCGCGGACAACATTCCTGTCGTCGCCGCGATACTGCTTCTCTCGGATAAAGTGCGCCCTGCCGCCCTGCCACTTATACGCAAAGCAGAGGATGTGCCACTCCCGCTTTACCCGTATCGCGTCAACCTCGCGCGTCCCCCAGGCCCAGATAAGAAGGGGCGAGGTTTCTATATCAAAAAACAGGATGTGCGGCCTCTTGCCTCTTGGCTTGGCAATGCGGTACACTTGTCGTTGCGCGTTATGGGGTGGGCCGCCTTCGGGCGGCCTTCTCTTATGGTCTCCAACTCCTCATTTCCTCTCTGAAGTCCCTTATGGTTGCATCAAGCCGACCGATGGCTTGGTTCGTGTTCTCTTGGCTCTCGGCAATCTTGTTCTGCGCGTCCACGGAGTCCTTGAGGTGGTTTTTGATGATGGCGGTGAACTCACGCGTGTGCTCGTTCAACTGCCGCCAAAGTTCTTGGTTGTGCTCGCGCTGGTCTGCAATGAAGGAGAAGAGCGACTTGAGCACAAGGAAGGTTCCCGACCCCACGAGCGTTACGAAGAGAGCGAAGATGCCAAGGATGTTGATGCTGGAGAAGTCAATGTCGGGAATCATACGCTACTTCTTCGGGCGGAAGCGGTACCCGATAAAGATTCTCCGCTTAATCCTATCCTTCTGCTTCCTAAACTCTCTCTGGCGCTCCTCATCCGTCATCCGAGCGTATCGCTCTGTCTTCCTAAACTGCGCGTACCATTCGTTCAGCAGAGCGTCTGCCTCCCGCGCGGCTTTCGTAAACTCTTTTTCACCAAGAAACTCCCTGAACTGCCGCATTTCCTTTGACTTGCTCCTCGCCCAGTAGTTTGAGAGCCCGTAGGTATTCGTCCCAAAGCCGAGCCCGTCAAGGATAATTCCAGCAAGAAATGGCGCGGCGTTTGGCTCCTCCATCAGTTCCTTGGCGTTTTCAATAGGAATTGGCAGGAACATCTCGTTGAGCTGACCCCACAGCGTCGGCTCTCTCCCGTCTGACATCTGCCAAGAGAGGTAATTCTTTATCACGCGCGCGGGAGGCGATAGCTTGTTCACAGAGAAGTCAATCAGCACATCCCATCCGTCCGACTGCCCAAATCCTGCGTCGCGAAGGGAGCGAACGCGCCCCGTCGTGCTGCTTTTTGTCTCCATAGTTGCCAAGCGCGCGGCAAGAGTGAGAAGTGATGAGACTCCGCCAGTAATGTCAATTCGCGTGTCCCCCACTCGTATCTTCCCGAAGTCTGCGGAGCGCAAGTCCCATTCAATGGTGTCATCGTCTCCCACCGCATCAGCAACAAGCAACACGGCAAGCGTTCCCGACACCATACGCAGGAGATTGATTGCCGCCTGCTTCCTCACAAACGCATTGCCGCCCGCGCCAAAGATTGGCTGAAGAAGAATGTCAATATTTGACTTGAAGAAGCGTGGGGAGAAGAAGATGTTGTTGAACGCGTCCGCTGCGGGTTCAAACCTGCCCAAGTCCCCCCGCCCTGTCAGCGAATTGACCAACTTCCCAATGCTGCGTAGGACATCTTCCCTGTTGATGTCCTGCCCCATCTGCTCTGCCTTCTTGAGGTAGAGCTCGAAGACATCAACGCGAGTAAGGTGCGCCTGCATCGTGAAGGCGGCGTTTGATGCCCGCACAAGCCGTCCAACGACAGGAAGTCGCTCTGGAAGCGTGCTTGGGAACGATTCCTCAACAGTTGATACCGCGAGCCGCGCGCGCTTGTATGTTCCATTGATGTAGTTCTCCCTCGAGAAGATGTACGAATTCACGACATCGAGGTACTCCTCGCCCTTTAGCGATTTTGCGAATACAGAGAACGAGCGGATTGCGTGCTTCCACCAAATCTTTGGATGTGCCCACATCGCCTTAATCCCCTGCCTTCCAACATAGGAATTATCAAGGGTCCCCTTCATCGTCTTGGATGAGCCGAAGAGCTCAAGCAAGCCGTCCCTTATAGCTTTTGCCGGATTTGCCCTAAATCGCTCGTACAGCTCTGTTTTTGCTGTGTTTTCAACTATGCTCTGGACATATCTGTTGAACGCAACGACCGCAGCCCCGTACTCAAGCCGCGCGTCCTCGCTCTCTGTGCGCTTTTCCTCAAGAATCTTAATCTCGCGAGCCATTTCAGCGATTTTTCCTGCTTCCTCCATCGTTACGCCAATTCCGAGGCGCGCCTCAACGAGGTCTTCAAGAAACTCCTGCTCGGTTTCTGGAGTGAGAATCTCCTCCATCCGCTGCGCGCGCGAGATGATGTCGCGCTTCGCCCTTACTTTCTCGCCAGTTATCTCCTTTACCCAGTTCTCAATGCCGCGAATCTGGTTCTTGAGGATGAGTTTGCGCTCAAGGCGCAGGTTCACCTCCCGAGCGTTCTCTGGGCTCATAAAGGTTTCAAAATACTCGCGGCGCTGTTGGGATGACATCTCAATAAGACGCTCTGGCGTGATTTCTCTCGCCGCAAGGCGCGACTTCAGTTCCTCTGCGATGTTTTTCGGGAGACAGAATGCCATATGCTAGCAGGTTATATCGTCAATGAAGCCGTCCCACTCCTTCGGGTCGGAAACCGCTTTCTCAATGCTCTCCTTTAGTCGTTTCATCTCGCGCGCCTTTGCTTCTGATAGTTTTCCTCTTGCGCGAATCTCTGCGGCTTCCCTCTGCTTCTCGGAGATGGTCTGGATTGCCCATATCGCAGAGTTTGGTTCAAGTTCTCTGGCGATGCGGAGACGCTGCGCTGCCTCCGTCGTGTAGGCGTTGAGGTCAGACTTCGTTGCAAGGCGGACGATAGTGTCAACATCCTGTCGTGCGAGCGCGTCTGCGAACACCGCGTTGTAAATCATATCCTCGTGGATTCCTTCTGGCGCTCTTCTTCTCCCAAGAGCGACTTCTATCGCCGCCTGCCTATCCTGCTCAATGAACTGCTTTGCCTTCGCCGCCTGCTCTTGCAAGTTCAACTGGCGGTATTCAGGAATCTTTCCGAGCGTGCGCTGCGATGACTTCAAAACGCCTTCGCGGATAGCGATGTCAATGGCTCTTTTTGCCCTGCCGCGCTGACGCAGTTCGCCCTCGCCGACATCAACGGGTTCTCTCTGGATGCGTGGTCGCTTCCCAGTAAAGCGAGGGTCTGGCTCTGCTTCGCGTCCTGCCATTATCTCGGAGTGGACGCGCTGGGCTTCGTTAATTGCCGCGATAGGCACGCTCTTAAAGTTGCGGTACTTATCAAGAATTGGCTGGATAGCGCGCGCGGCTCTGAAACTTCGTGGCGTGTGAATCTGGATTTCAGATACTCCAGCGTTGGAGAGTTCTACGGTCGCGTGCGCGCCGACATATCCAGTTTCGCGCGGCTTTGCGAAGAAGTCTGTCGTCCTGCTGACGGAATCGTGCCGCTGGGCACGCCTAAATGGGGCGGTGTAGTCGTCCGTGATGATGGTTGCCACCAATGCGTCTTTAATGTGTGTCGCCGTGAACCGCTTGTTGCTGTTCCGCCTTCTGGCAACACGCGCAAGAATCTCATTCGGCTCAAGCAATGTAAACGAAACGGGGTTTTCGCCTGCAATTCGCGATGTGATGTTTACAAACTCCGTCGCCGACTCACGCAGAGTGCGGTATAATCGAAGTATGGCACGAGATTCGCGCTTGAGGTCAAGATTCTTTCTGCTTGACGGCGTAATCTTTAGGGTTTTCGCCGAAGGAAGCGACTTCCACTCGGAGACTTGGGATTCAAACGACTCAATCTGGCGGACGAGCGACTCTACCGCCGAAGTTCTGTTTTCTGGCGTTCCAATCTCCTCAAGAGACCTGCCTTCAGAGGCGATTTCCCTCTGAACTACTTGCGCTTCTTCTGCTGGCGCTCGTGCTCCCGCTTCAAGTGCTCCAGCATCTTCTTCGCCGCCTCTCGCGGCGTCTGGTTCTTGAGGTTGAGGAACAGCACCTTCCTCTTGCTTGACATAAATCGTTTCCCCGCTAGCGAGGTCATAAATTGCTATCTGGTCGGCGGCGCGCGCCCGACGAAGCGCCTCCGCCTTTCCCAGAAGGACAGTTGAAGCGTCAAGGAATACCTGACCCTTCTCAACCCATCCCCCTAGCATCAACTCGTCCCCCTGAAGGACATCGAGGTTATCAATGATGTACCCCTCAACATCTTCTAGTGTAACCTTTTCAATAGGCGTTACAAACTCGCGCTCCTTCATTTCAGAGAAGACATAGCCGACCGACGGCTGCTCGCCAGAGATGGGGTCAATCGTAACGCCTCCATCAGCAACGATTTTCGTGAACGCGGTCTGCGCCGCCGTTTTCACATTTCGAGAGATGTTGAAAATCTCTGAAAGCTCGGCAACCGAAACTGGCTCTGTGCCTTCCTTTGCGGCAATGAACTCCTCCTCCAATTCAAACTTCGTCGCTTCATAGATGAGCCGCCCCCTGTCTTCGACAAGCTCCTGACGCTGCTCATCTGTGAGGTCAGTTTTCTGGTTTATATATGCAATGTGGGCGTCCTCAATCTTTGAGAATACTTCCTTTACCTCTTCTGGCGTCTTTGCATTCGCCATATCCTCCCCGAACGCCTGCGCGAGCTCCTCTGGAACGCCAGCATTCCTCATCACATCAATCGCTTCGGCTGGCGTTTCTGCTTTCTGGGCGTTCTCAACGATTGACGCTGGTGTCGGAACAAGACCAGCTGGCGCACCGATAAGCGCGCCGACGACAAACGCCTCTTCTGCCCCCGCGAACAGATAGGGGTTCTCCTTGTAAACTCTCGCGGCAGCGTTAGCCACAATCTCCTGCGCCGCCTCTGTAGTTCCTTCTGCAATCGCCTGCCCAATCACCCTGCCTGCCTTTCTGACAATTGAAGAGCGGGCAAGCGACTTGGACGGAAGCAGCCGCAGGAATGATGTGGCAGGGAATGTTTCTATTGCTGCGTTTATGACGCCAGTAATGGCAGCCACTTTCTCTGCCTGCTCTTCTGTCGCACCATCCCTTATCGCCCTCTCATAAGCCGCTCCGCCCTCTATAAGGCCAGTAACGCCAATCGCCTGTATGACACCCGGAAGAAGCTTGCCGCCTGAAATGCCTAAACCCACGCGCCCAAAGAGCATTGAAGCAATCGTTGCGGGAGCAGACTTGCCGATAATGTTTCCAAGAGCGTCTGGGTTTTGCAGAAGTTCCTTCACGCCATCATACTTCACGATGTTCTCGTTCATTCGCGCTCTTTCCTGCTCGTTCAGCGACGCCATTTCAAGCAGCTTGTCCGCTGACTGCCCGAAGAATCGTGAAACTGGCGAGTAAATGGTCTCCCGAAGCCGTCCCTGCGCGTCCTCAAGGACTGCCTGCGCTTGCGGAGGAACTGCTGGCAGGGGCGCAGAGTCTCTTCCGACAATGAGAGAGATAGCACGCTGCGCGTTTCCAATCGTTGATGGGATGCCGACCTTGATGAAAGACGGGAAGAACTCCTTTATAAATCGAGATGCGTATCCGAACGGGCCAATGGGCTCCTTCTGCTTTGGTCGCTGCTGCTGAACCTGAACCTGAACGCTCCGCTCCTCAAAAATCCTGTCAAATCTTCCACCCGGAGGACGCTGCGCCGGCTGTTCGGAGAAGATGTTATCAAATCTTCCCGGCATAGGCGCTACAGGTCTGAATCAAGGATATAGAAGTCGTTTGGATTTCGGAATGTAGCGAAGAACTCGTCAAAGTCCTTTGATTTTCTTCCAGCAAGCACCCACTCGCGCTTGGCAGTTGCATAATCGGAGGGGCTGACAAACCCGTCCTGTCCTACCCTGCTCTGTAGCGCCAAGCTCATTGAAGCAATGTCTTCCTCAAGCGTTGGTGCTCTGTCTTCCTGGCGTGCCGCGTCTGCCTGCGCGATGACGCGCTGCGAGATAACGCGCCCATCTTCTCCAATCTGGAGCTCAACGACCTTCCTTCCAACGGTGCGAATCTCGTACTTGGTCTGCTCCTTTGGCTTTCTGTAGAGATGCTCCTGACCGCGTGAGTCGGTGCGGCTGACAATCTCTGACTCTGGGATGCCGCGCGCCTGCTCTGGCGTTGGAATCCACTCATAGCCGTTATCCTGCATCTGCTGGTGGAGCTGGTTCACCTCAAGCGTGTACTGGTAGTCAGCGATTTTCTTGGAAACCTGCTCTGGCGTGTCGTTGAGCGTTATGCCCGCGTCCGCGACAATCTTTGCGGTTCGCGGGTTCATCATCATCTGCTTGATATTCTCCGCGTTCAGTTTTGATTCGTCAATATCCCTGCGCAGCACCTTAATCTGCTCTTTCAGGAAGTTTGCCTCGCGCTCCTCAAGCTGGATAAGTCTGCGCCCCTGCTCGTCGCGCTGTTTCTCGTACGCGTTAATAATCGCCTGATAGTATCGCAGGCGGTCATTTCGGTCTGCGGTAATTGCCGCAACGGAGCGGTCAATAAGGCGGAATGCTTGCCCAATCTGTCCGTTTCTCGCGTTGATGACGGCGTTTATGACGCTCACCCGAGCGTTGATTGCCTCAACCGCGCGATTAATATTCCTGTTAATCTGCGAAAGACGCTGCGGGCGGCTGCGCAGCTGGTCAATCAGGCGATTCCCCTCGCTCAAAAGGGAATCAAGCTCCTCTACGAGCTGCTGGTTCTCAAAGAAGTTCTGCTCAACCTTCAAGCGCTCGCGCTCTGTTTCCTCAATCTTCTTGCGAAATGGCTCTGTGAGCTCCTTTACCTCATCAAGTGCCTCCTCGCGCCCCGCGATTGCCTCTTTCATCAGGCGCTCCGTCTCCTGCTTCTGGCGCTCAAGCTGCTGAACCTGCGCTTCTGTCAGTTGCTTAAGGGATTGCTTCTTCTGCTGGACGCTTTCCGTGAATGACTGAAGCACCGCAGCGTTCACATCAACCGCAGTTGGTTCTGGAAGCTCAATTTGCGGCGCTTCCGCAATTCCGTCCTCTGCGACAACATCCTGAAGCGGCAGGAACTCGCTCACAAAACCCTCTGGAGCCGGGCGCACGGGAAGAGAGCGGATAACATCGGGCGTAAGTCCTATCTGCTGCGCCTCTTCTGGCGTTACCCGTGTTCCGTCGGCGCGAAATACATCAAAAATCTGCCCCTCTGGGCCAACCGAGCCCGTTGGCGTTGCGAAGAACTCGTCCAGCGGTACGGCAGGCGCCTGATTTGGCTGGTTTGTGCCAAGCGCCTGAACAACGACAGATTCAACCTCTTCTGGAGCAAATTGCGAGCGCTCTATTGCCTCCTGTTCTGTGCGCGCCGAGACTGAAGCGAAGCGACCACCCCTTGCCCTGACCTGAAACACCTTCTCATCCATACGCTACTGCTATTATACCACGAACCTATGTGTCTGATGATGGAACCTGCTTAATTGGAGGCATACTACCCTGCGCTAATTCTTAAATCCGTTCCGCTTACCCATAACTGACCCCTCGCATTCGGGTCAGCCGTTGGAAGAGAGTCGTAGTCAATGTATGCCTTCTTGCCGCTGACGAAGAAAATAGGGTAAACCAGACCATTTCCAGCGTGCCCGATTGCAGCCATACCATTGCCCTTCGCCATAATGAGAACGAATGTGTCGTTGAGATTCCCACCATAGAGCCGCGCGTCGGAAACCTCAATCTCGTGATGGCGAACTGTTGTGCCAGCGCGCTCTGCCTGCGTTACGGTGCCAAGAATCACCCTTCCATTCGCGTTGCTCTGGGGAAGCGTGGGATGAATCGTTGAACGCAATTCAAGGTAGTGTGTCTTCGTTAGACTTCCATCAAGCCCGATTCTTCCGATGTAGATGTAGTTTAGGTTTTTTGATGATTCGGTCTCGTAGTACATCTCAAACACGCTGTTCTCGTTCCCGACGAGAGGGGAGCCGCGAAGCTCAATCCGAAACCTGTTGAGCGTCCTTCCAATAAAGATTCCGACGCGACGCAGGGCTTGCCGGATGCCAAGAAATGGTATGGACTGCCGCTCTGATTCCTGCTGCGCGTCTAGCGTGGTCTTTCGCTCGTCAAAACCCTCCAAGCCGTCAATCTGCTCGCGCTCTGGGGAGTCTTTTGGGGGCACCTGCGAGAAATGCGTCATAGTTCTTGGGCTTCAGCGTCAATGAGGAAATCCTCAACTTCTGGAGCGTCGTTGCCGCTTACGGTGAAATCAATGCGAATCTGCGGATTTGGCGCGTTCGGCGTTGATTCTCTGCCAAATATGGCTCGCCTGATGATGTCTGTAACGCTCTTGAGCGGATTTGCAGGAAGCGAGTCATCGCTGTACCGCTTCACTTTGAACGAAACGCCAGTATTCGCTGGAAGGGACGCATACTGCGCCGCCAACTGCTTTACTGACACCATTCTGCCCCCGATATTGAGCATCTTTGTCTCAATGTAGGCATTCGCTTGCTTTGCCGTGTGGTCAATCTTATCAACTCCCTTATTCGTCCCGTCGCTGAATGATACGAATAGGTCTGTGCCGACGACAAGAACCGCTCCAATCGTTACTCCCGATGTCGCTCCGCTTGATACCGGATAGGACAGGTCAAGAACCTTCGGATATTCTCTGCTGTATGAGCCCAGAGTGTAGATGCCCTGAAGGCACGGGTCGCCAGACTCGTTGCTCACGCCGAATACAGGGAGAGTGAAGTAGGTCGCCGTTGCGTTCGGGTGAATAACTGCCTTCTTCGTCGGGCTCCAGTTTCCCGGAATGCGCTTAAATGGTTGAAGCACCGCGCCATTGTAGAAATAAAGCCGCCCATACTTGCCGCATTGCGCGTATACATAGTTGTCATCCCTGATAAACGCGTTCACGCCCGCCTCCTCAATGAAGTCATCGCTGCTCCACGAGGGGCTCACGGTATCCCAGCGAATGATTTGCGCAAGGGGCGTGCTGTCGTCAATGATTGTCCCAATGAGCAGGTCAATATCGTAGGGAATCATCGTCTTTACGCGGTGCGGCTTTGGGATTTTGAGCGACGCTGGCACGAATGTATGGTTCCCCGCCTCATCAGAAGTCCTAACCTCTGAAACAACGCTTCCGTCTCCGATGAAAAGCGAAAGGTTCTGCACGCGCATCGGGTGAAACTCTGTCTCCGGCTCTCGGTAGTACACCCGCATCGTAACTTGGTCAATGAACGCTGTGTTCTGGTCTGTCGCGTGCGTGTTCTGCGCGCGGATGGTTACCCCGAACGCGCTTGAATTAATAATCGCAGGAGTAAGATTGAGTCCCCAAGTGTCGTTTTGCCCTCCGTATGAGAAAACTTGGTCTGTCGTTGGCCAAGCGCCAGATAGTGCCTTGTTCTGCCCTCCAGTAGAGGGGTTTCCATTCGCCGAGTCCGTCAGCGATACAACGAGGTCTTCAATAGTTCCCGTCTGGAGGCCAGACTGCTTCTTCTCAATCTTCACCTCAACGCCGATGATGGTCGCGTTGTTCGGGATTCGGAAACCAAAGTTGTGTACAAGAAGGTAATTGGTGGTCTGGCCAGCGAGAAGCGATGCCTGCGTATAGACATCATCCGAATTTTTTGCATTATCAGTATTCTGCCAAGCGACATCTCCCACACTTGGAGACCCCTGCTGGTTGCTGGTCGTTCCGGGCCCTGCGAATCGCGTGTTCGCGTCTGTGCCCGTCAATTCCTGCCATTGCTCGGCGTTGGAGAAGGTATCAACATCCTCCGCAAATACGCGGAACAGCCAACGCTCGGTTGTCCAGTAGATATATCCGTCAAAGTGGGCGGCGTCCTTGCAGTCAGCCGCGCCAGTTGTAGGGGCGGTGGTGTAAACAAGAGACCAGTTTCCAGCGGATGTCCTGCGCCATATCTTCCCAGATTCGCTGCTGAACCAAAGTTGCGAGCCGTCACGAGCCGTAATTGCGACCTTGCAGAGCTCCGTAGGGGCGTTGGGGTCGGACTCCTTCGTCATCTTCTGGCGAACGGTAACAATTCCGGGCTTTGAGTGAATGTCAATCCCAACCATTTCAGCAACAGAGCCCTGCTGACCGCTCCATTTCGAGTCAGCAAGGCCCCGTATTCCCCTCGGAAAGAGTGATTTCATTTCTTCTTCTTGTTCTTCTTTCGCTTCTTATGCTTCATACATCCGTCGCAGATGAGAACTTATTTGTCTGCTTAATCTTCGCGTAGAGGTCTGCGCGCGTGTAATCAAGACCGTCAAAAGACAGCTCATCAGACTTGAGATAGTTCTCAACATCTGCCTGCCTCGTCTGCTGGTCAAGATAGAGCGAGAGCAACACGATAACGCGGTTTTCTTTGACTCGGTGCTCTACATCAGTAATCTTCCAATAATTCGCGGAAACCCCCTTGTAGTTTTCTGTAAGCTGGAGAGCCATACCTATTTCTTCTTACGCCTTTTCTGATTTGCTCTTATCGCTCGGAGGCGGCGGACTGCTTCCTTCCTGGTCTTGCTGACCCCCGGAACATTCACGATTTTCCATCCGCCCTTTACTTTGATGATTGGCATCTGGCTTTAGTGTTCCAACTGATAACCTTTTCCCCTTCTTCTGCTCGACCAAACAGGAAGGGCAACGCATATTGGACGCGAGAACGCCCATTTCAAGGTGTAGGTTTTCGTTCAGCGTTTCGGCTCCAAAATCAGATACGCATTTTTTGCATAGAACTAGCGAGAACACACAGGATGTACAGCGGAACCTTTTTTGCTCTCCGCTCACTAACCCGTGTCTTTTGCAGGAGTATATTCTACGCATACGCAACTCCGAGAGACCACATCTGGCACCGAACAAAACCTCGATTTGTAGTGCCGTTGTTTGATACGGAGAACCGCAAGACGAAGTCTCCAGTAGAGCCGGCAGGGAGGTTTGTCGTGTGCGTCGCCACAAGCGTCTTGTTTATGTAGAACTTTATGTTATTCCCAGAGTCCATAACTGCGGTAAGCACATTAGTATTAAACGGATTTGTTGGGTTTGTAACATTCGTCGCGGTTTCTGTTGTTCCGTTTCCATTCGTGGCGTAGAAGTCTGGCGAACCGACATTATTCAGAATCTTAAATCCGAATTGCTTTCCAGTATATGTATGCCCAGACCCTGAAACCGATACATCTCCAACCCCGAAGAATGAACTTTCCGGAATAGCAACTGAGCTCACAAGTACCGTCACAGAAAACAACGGGCTACTATCGAAAAGCTGCTCGAATGCAGTAAAGTTTATAAGGTTTGTAGCAGTGGCGCTAGAAGCCGTTGTTCCAGTATCAAGGTCTACTCCCTGTGGGCCAAATGTTGCCGCTCCTGAACCATATACTGATGTGGCATACCTCCCAGAGCTCGCGAACACATCCGAGAACACTGACCGGCTTACGGCTCCCGACTGGTTCAGCACAAAGTCGGTGCCGGCGTCGTCCGTGAACATCAGTACATTCGG
>Ga0256839_1005055_pt1 | contig 12445 bp, 10 predicted proteins | sample 354166metaG_FD_185968 | JGI IMG/M metagenome (GOLD analysis project Ga0256839, IMG submission 185968) | Hydrothermal vent microbial communities from Mid Atlantic Ridge, Atlantic Ocean - 354-166 | ecosystem: Environmental > Aquatic > Marine > Hydrothermal vents | place: Atlantic Ocean: Mid...
CAGGCATACCTCTCTGAAGTGAAAGAGAGTTTTGTTATTTCACACAAAAGCCTACTTGTTAGCTCGTATCCTTTTGCCGATGGAAGCACGCTACTCATCCTCAATATACATGCCATAAACTTTCGTGCAAACCAAAGCTATGATAGAGAGCTAGAACGATTTTTATCTCTTTTAGAAGGACATAAAGGAGCTCTCATCGTAGCGGGAGACTTCAACACTTGGAACAAAAAACGCATGCAAAAACTCGATGAGATACGCGTTAAACTAGGGTTAGATGTGGTGCCATTTTCTAAGGCTTCAGGCGTAAAAGTATTTATGGGAAAACAGTTAGACTTTATCTTTTACAGAGGAGTAGAGCTTGTGGAGGCTAAAGCCCTCTCAGAGCATGGTCTCTCCGATCATAACCCACTTTTTGCTACTTTTAAAAAGCTGTAGCCAACATCTTTCTATTTCTTCTTCAAACCCTTCTTTCTTATGCCCTTTTTCCTATCTTCTTCACGTTTTTTCTTCTGTGCAGCGTAGGTAAACTTACGCTTTTTGTCGTAGTCTATATAGCCTTTTTTCTCACGCAAAGACTTCTTACGTGGACGTGCTTGACGGGGTTGCTTGTCGGTAATCTCAAAGCCTGCCATTATCTCGCGTTTGACGTTAAGTTTGAGATGTTTTTCTATGGTAGAAAAAGCGTTATAGTCATGGATGGTCAGTAGGGTGATGACCCCACCTTTATGGTTCGCCCGTCCTGTACGTCCTACACGATGGGTAAAGTCATCGGTAAGCTCTGGTAAGTCATAGTTTATGACCATAGGTAGCTCTGGTATGTCTATACCACGTGCCGCAATGTCAGTGGCTATGAGTACTTGAGACTTTCCAGATTTAAAGAGTGTCAGTGCCTTCGCACGCCCACCACGTTTGATGTCTCCGTGTATGATGGTTGTCCATATCTCTTGGGCTTTAAAGTACTCAAAAAGCTTGTCAGCAGTCTCTTTTTTGTTCACAAAGATAAGTACCTGTCCTACGCCCAAATCTTTTACAAGTTTGGCTGCAAGTTCTGCCTTACGTTTTTTGTCTACTTTGTAGGCTCTGTGCTTGATAACATTTACCACATCACGTCTGTTAGAGACTTCAACGATGAGAGGATCACGTAAAAACTCTTTGGCAAGTTTTTTAACATTTTGAGAGATGGTAGCTGAAAAACACATCATCTGTTTGTTTGCAGGGCAAGACTTTAAAATATTTTTGATTTCTGCTAAAAACCCAAGGTCAAGCATAGTATCTGCTTCGTCAAGTATGACGGTGTTTACGTGTTCAAGGTTTATCTTCTTGTCTGAGATGAAGTCTTGCAAACGCCCAGGGGTTGCGACTACGATGTCCACGCCTTGTTTGATGCGTGCTATCTGGTCTGTTTTTTTAGAACCACCTTGTACTTTAACTGTTTGGATGTCTAAGTACTTAGAAAAGCTCACAATAGTACGAGAGACTTGGTCTGCTAGCTCAATAGTAGGTACGATGATTAAAGCACGTACAACCTTCTCATCTTTTTTGACTACTTTTTGTAGCTTGTTGAGTAGGGGAAGCACAAAAGCAGCCGTTTTCCCAGTACCAGACTTAGAAGCCCCAAGTATATCTACACCTTTCATGGCTGCAGGTATGACCTTGTTTTGTATGGCTGTAGTGTTAGGATAGTTTTCCAGTGCTACGGCTTTTAGTATGTCTGGGTGTAGGTTGAGTTTTTCAAATGCTTTGATGGTAGTTCCTTGGTCTAGCTTATAATGTTGATATTATAGCAAAGTTTTTTCTTCTTCAACAGAGAGATAACGCCATGCCCCTAGTTCAATATCAAGTTTAAAAGAGCCTATGCTTACACGTTCCAAAGTCAAGACCTTTAGTGGCGTGCCAAACTTAGGGTCTTTCATCGCGCCAAAAAGGCGGCGTATGTGTCTGTTTTTTCCTTCGTCTATGACGATGCGTAGTTTCGTTTTGGCTCCGCCTTGGCTTATCTTCTCTACGCTTAGGGCTTTGAGTAGTCCATGTTTACTTTCTACACCTCGGTATGCTTCTTCTGTGTGTGCATCTGTCACATGCCCTCGTACCCAGATTTCATAGACTTTTTTACAGCCTTCAGGTTTGGTCAATACATTGCCTATCTTGCCATTTTGGGTAAAGAGCAACAGACCCCTAGACTCCAAATCAAGCCGACCTATGGGCATCCACCCCTCAGTAAAAACCCACTCAGGCAAAAGGTCATACACCGTCTTACGCCCACGTTCATCGGAACGTGTGACGATGTAGCCCTTGGGTTTGTTGAGGGCTAGTAGGTTTTTTGATGGGGTTGTTTGATACATAGAAAAATTATCTACTTCATCAACCCATAAAAATCATTGGGAGCATCCACTTCCAAAAGTACTTTCTTTTGACTCACAGGATGTACAAGGTGAAGTCTCATCGCGTGAAGTCCCATGCGACCACCTTTTTTACCGTAGCGTTCGTCACCTACTATGGCGTTGCCCATCCATGCCATGTGGGCACGGATTTGGTGTTGTCTGCCTGTTTCTATACGTACTTCTAGCAAGGAACGCTTTTCGTTACTCTCTAAAGTTTTGTAGTGGGTGATGGCAGGTTTGGCGTTCTTGTGTGTGCCTACGTGCATACGGTACTCTTTTTCATCAAGTCTGAGGGCTTGCGTGATGATGTCGGCTTCTGTTTTGGGTGTGCCTTCTACCACGGCTAAGTAAGTTTTTTCTGTCACATCCCACTTGTCCATCACCGCTTCACGTATCTCTTTAGACGTAGCAAAGAGCAAGATGCCTGAGGTGTCACGGTCCAGTCTGTGTACAGGCCAGAGTTGTACTCTTTCCTTACCTCGTGTGAGTTGCTGACGAAGTAGGGCTAGGGCATGGTTTTTGTTTTCTTTTACTGTACCTACTGAGAGCAGTCCTGCTGGCTTGTTGATGGCTATGAGGTCTTTGTCTTGGTGGATGATGTCTAGTTTGATATGTTGTGGTGATGTATGGTGTCCTGCACGCTGTGCCATGCCTACACTCACCACATCATCGGGTACGATGATGTAGTCATGCCTGGTTTGTACCTGAGCATTGACAAAGATAGACGAGCCTTGCAAGCGTTGTTTGACAGTCTTTTTAGACCAGCCACCATTTGTCGCTAGTGTTTCAAAGAGAAAGGGGAGGAGTTTGCTTCGGGTGGTGACTTTGTATTGTTGTGCCATGGGTTGTTTGCCTTGCGTAATATTATGGGTATTATATCTTATTTTAAGTATCATAACTTACTAAAGTTTTAGGAGCAAAGAATGCGTATGATTTTCATCATTATAACAGTGACACTATGGCTTAATGCTTGGCAATTTATGGGCTTTGGTACCCAAACTACAGAAAAAAAAGTAGAGATACGTACCGTACTCCCCATGGATGTGGAGTATGAAAAGATAGAAGCACGCGCTACACTCAATGCCATACGTGAAGAGATGGGGATGAATAGCCTACTACAAAATGACCTGCTTACCATCGCTGCACAAGGGCATGCAGACTACCTTGTGGCAAACAATGAATCTTCACATTATGAAGTTGAGGGGCATAAAAAGTTCATTGGGGTGAAACCAGTAGACCGTACTTTGTATGCAAACTATGCCTCTATGCAAGTCAGCGAAAACCTCTCTACACACACCTACAGCGCACAAAGTTCCATAGATGGACTTTTCTCTGCCATATACCACAGGTTTGGTTTTCTGTCACCTAGCATTGACAGCATAGGGGTTGGGGTAACGCAGGAAAAAGCAAAAACTTCTAACTCTGCCTTTGTTTATGTCATGGGTAACAGTGCCTTAGAGAGACTATGTCATGACAAAAGCTTTTCAGGTTCTGGTAAGTACTACTACAAGATATGTAAAGATGAAAGCCACCGCATTGGTGAAAAAGCATTTGTAAAGGCACAGAACAGTAACAAAATCTACAATCCAAAAATAGTTTTTTACCCTTACGACGGACAAACAGAAGTACCACCTGTATTTTACGATGAAAGTCCAGACCCTTTGCCTAACCATGAAGTGAGTGGTTTTCCTGTGAGTGTAGAGTTTAATGACTACTATTTTAAAGAAGTAGAACTGCTTTCGTTTAAACTCTTTAAAGGAGAGCATGAAGTAAAAGATGTGCTACTCATGGACAAAAACAACGACCCACATGGGCGTTTTACAGACAAACAGTTTGCACTCTTTCCACTTAAGCGTCTAGACTATGACAACCAGTATAAAGTAGAACTCTCCTACAAAACAAAAGGGAAAGTACAGACCTATGTTTGGGCTTTCACCACACAAAAGCCTACAGAAGAGTTACATACTATCGAGGCTAAAAAAACCACCATACATCTAGCCAAAGGCAAGAGCCACATACTTTACTTCCCTCCACATGATGCACATGATTTACTCAAAAGTGTACAGTTTCCTAGAGAGGTGGAGGTGACATTTATAGACCATAACACGTTGAAAATTACGGTTATAGATGATGACTTAGACGATTTTACATTGAAGAGTTCAGATAGAATGATACATATAGTGATGGAATAAAAATATAATCTTAAAGCATTTTAGTGCTAATATAATAGTATCTATATACTAAGGAAATATATGAAAATAACTTATTTATTAATGATATTTGGTTTTATATTGTCAGGATGTGGCAGTAGTGATAATTCTAGACCTGCACAAGATGGAATTGGGGAGATTGATATAGTTGAATACCTGCCTTCTAAAACTATGACGAAGTACTTTTCTTATGGGCATTTTGGTGGTACTATTTTTGGAGGAGAGGGGTATCAAAATATTACCATTGAAAACAATAAAATAAATATTGAACAGCATGCTCACAATCTTGGACGTTTTTATACAGGAGATGTTGTACAATATATGACTATAACATACAATAAAGACAGTGTTACAAATTTATTACTTAATTATATGACAGAGTTAGAAAATAAACCTCTAGATAGACATGTAGATATAGAGGAACTTTTAGGTAAAGATAGTAAGAAAGAAGAGAGAGAATATAGTATTTATGAAAATGGGGAAAACCTTACAATTGGAACAATATTAACTGAAAGAACTTACGAATGTTTTTATGAAAACATTGTAAATAATATTAAAGATAAATATAATGAATCAGTGAGAGCTGATGGGAACTTTTTAGTTATACAATGTAATACATCAGAGAAAGAAACATATTATATAGATAAAAAATATAGAGATATTTCTGATGAACATAACAAAGTCGATTCTTTTAAAGCTAAATATTTATATTATTATGAAAAAGGAATAGGTCTTGTATTTTACACATCGGTAGAAAATGATGATATTAGTTCTGGTTATACTTATAATGTAACTTCTATTCAATAAAATGAGAGAAAAAGACAGTTACCTTCTCCTTCTGCCCCTATACCCACTACGGCTACCACTATTACCATACCCACGTTTCCCAGATGTATGACAGCTGTCACAGATACTAAACCTATAGCTAAAGTCTAACACTTTACCACACTTACGACACTGTTTGGTAAAGTGTCCTTGGCGTAGGGAGTTTTCTATGTAGTTGTTTAGGCGTATTCTGGCTTGTAGGGCTTTTTCTACATCTTGGAAGATGTCTGGGAATTTGAAGCTTAGCCATAAGTAGAGTGATATCTCTCTCACACGGTCTTCAGCGTTGAGTAACATGTCGTTGGTCTGTGCAAATGAGGGTAGGTCACGTGGGGGGATGTAAAGCACTTGTCCTCCCGCTTCTATCTGCTTAATGTACCTGTGAAAGACGGACTCTATGTAGGGAGAACTTATGCTTGCCGGGGCACAGCTTAGAAAGTAGCGTGTTTTGAGGTCTAAGTTGTACTCATCGACAATGGTGGCTATCTCTAGCATAGAGTCGATGTTTGCTGCGTTAAAAGGACCATCAAACTCCATATTGTCAGCAAAAAATTCCAATATGGTGGTGACATCTTCCGTTTCGAGTATCTCACCTATGAGCATGACATGCTCTAAAGATGCCATGACAGACACAGGTAGCTCTATGTCAGGTAAGGGTGCATGAAAAAGTGAGGCTATGGTAGAAAGTGTGTTTTCTTCCATCGCTCCGACATAGCCTTTTTCTTCAAAGCCATAGCGTCCTGCCCGACCTGCTATCTGTGAGACTTCAGTAGGTAGCAGTTCGCGTCTGCGTATGCCGTCAAACTTGTTATCTTTAGCAAAGAGTAGGGTTTTTATGGGGAGGTTTAGACCCATGGCTATGGCATCAGTAGAGACGAGTATCTGGCTTTCTCCTTCTCTAAAACGTCTGGCCTCTTCACGACGTACTTCAGGTGAAAGGTTACCATAGACCACAGAGACAGAGTAACGCTCTGAGAGTTGTTGTTTAAGTGAGAGTACATCACGACGGCTAAAGGCGACGATGGCAGTCTGAGGTTCTATGCATTTCATGCTCACAGGGGTTTGCATCATGCTGAGTTCATTTTTACGTTCAAAGTGGATGATTTCTAGTTCTTCACCCAAGTACTCACAGAGTTCTTTTACCGCAGGCAGGGCATTGGCAGAGCCTGTGAGTATGACTTTTTTTGCAGGCACACCCATGAGTGCATTTGCCCATGCCCAGCCTCTGTCACGGTCACCAAGCATCTGTATCTCATCTATAACACAGACATCGACATCGACTGAACCATTCATCATCTCTATGGTTGAGCTTATGTGTGTAGACTCCTCGTCTATAATCTCCTCTTCCCCAGTGATGAGTGAGACATGCACACCATTTTTTTGTAGGTTTTCATAGCCTTCAAGTGCTAGAAGTCGCAAAGGGGCGAGGTAGTACCCTGTGGTAGCAGACTCTAACTCTTTAAGTGCAGCGTAGGTTTTACCTGAGTTGGTAGGCCCTACATGAAAGGCTATCTTACGTTTAAGCTGTCGTGCTAGAGGAAAGAGGTTTTTAAAGTCACGGATGGTTTTTGCTAACAACTCTTCACGTTTTTGTTTTTCTTTAAGTGGTTTGATATAGTCACCAAAGTGAAAGAGTATGCGTCGTCTACTCTTTTCTTTAAACTTTAGCGTATTTGAAGAGCGTATCTGCGGCTCCACAAAACGGACGATGAACTCATGTAGGGTCTCATCATTTATGTCAAGTTTTTCGCTCTCTTCTTTCATCTCTTCGAGTATGTCAGATACAGCTATTTTGAAGTGTCCTATTAGGACATCATTTACACCATTTATATCTTCTTTTACAGGTAGTTCCACACCTTTCCAAATGAGGTTGTAGAGAAAAGGTTTTTCGTAAGATACAGAGGTGTTGTAGTAGAGTTGTGTACCAAACAAATCATGGTTTTTCTCTTTTTCTATGATGATGTGGTCGGTACTCTCAAAGACATCATATTTATCACTAATATTAGTTAATATTTTTTCGACAATATTTAAATCTAAAGGAGCATGATATAGTGCAGTTTCAGGTGGCATACTTTTGAGTGCTTTGTGTATCTCATCATCTGTGAGGTAGGGGTGTTCATCTTTGTTTACTAACACTAAAAAAGCATCAAGTTCTGCTTGCTTTTTGGCTATAGTTTGTTCTTTTATGCTACGTAGTTTTTCTATCATCACTTTATCATCAAAACTTGACATGATATCTAGCTCCAATGACTCTGTTTGACATAAAAGTAATTTATTGAAATCTACCTCTTTGAGTGCAAAAGTAAAGCTATGGTAGAACTCCATTTCATTCATGCTGTTAAACTGCACATCGAGTGATTTTTCCAAACTATTTAGGTTGTTTTTAACACGCATGTAGGTCAGTTTGTTTCGTATCTTGTCGGGGGTTATTTTAGAGTGTTTTGCATCTATAAAGGCTTCGAGTATGATGTTCTCTTCTTGTGCAGTGTGTTCTATGTTTGAGAGTATACTGATGATTTTACCAACTTTGTCATCGTTGTGTGTTTCTCTTTGTCCAGAGTGGGTGGCTTTATGCCCCTTGGTAAGGTAAGAGACTATCATCTCACGCGTACTGGCCCCTTCTTCACTCCATGCACGACGTAAGGCACGTATCATGTCATCACGCTCATGAGAGAGTAGCTCCAGTTCAAGTAACATGACCAGTTCTATAAGCTTGTCTTCATCAAGGGTGGTGATCCCCTCATCAAAAGGTTGCCCATTAAAGTAGTTTCGTATTTTATTGTTTAGTTTTATGAGGTATTTTTTCTTTTTCTTTGCCATAGTGATAGTATATCTGAAAACCATCAAGTTTTCAGATATAGATGAGTCATTATTTACAGTTTTATGCCTAAATGTTTTGCAATGCCTTCACCATAAGAGGCATCAGCAGCTGTAAAATAGCTTAGTTGAAGTCTCACTATCTCTTCAGGTACACCCGCCATAGCATTTGCAATGTTTTCTACTAAGTCTGCCTGTTCATTGGGTGCTAAGACTCTATAAAGGTTACCAGCCTGTGCCGTGTCTGCCTCTAAAGAAGTATCATAAGCATATCTATCTGCATTGCCATCTATTTTAAATGGAGGTTCATTATCTTCGTTGGTTTGAGCTACTGAAGCAAAGTGACTTGGTTCATAGTTTGTACTGGCTCCACCATTGTCATCATGTCTCATATATCCATTACGGTAATTATTATTGACTTCATTCTTTGATTTGTTGATAGGAAGTGAATTATAATTTACACCTAGACGGTAACGTTGTGTATCTGGGTATGAAAATAGCCTACCTTGTAGCATCTTGTCAGGTGAAAAACCTATGCCTGGCACTTTGTTAGATGGAGAAAAGGCAGCTTGTTCTACTTCAGCAAAATAATTCTCAGGGTTTTTGTTAAGTTCTAACACACCCACTTCTATAAGAGGGTAGTCGCCATGCGGCCATACTTTTGTGACATCAAAAGGGTTGATATGATACGTTTCAGCCTCTAATTCTGGCATAATTTGTACATACAATGTCCATTTAGGGAAGTCACCACGCTTTATAGCGTTAAATAAGTCTTCAGTTGCATAGTCTGGATTCTCTCCAGCTAGTCTTGTGGCTTCATCTGCTCTTAGTGTGTGGTTTCCCTGTTGCGTTTTAAGGTGAAATTTCACCCAAAATCGTTCATTATCTGCATTCACAAAGCTGTAGGTATGGCTACCGTAACCATTCATCTTTCTGTAGCCATCAGGTGTACCACGGTTTGAAAAGAGGGTAGTAAGTTGGTGTAGTGACTCAGGTGTTTTAGACCAAAAATCCCACTTCATTGTATTTGAGGGTAGGTTAGAGTCAGGTAAGCGTTTTTGTGTATGTATAAAGTCAGGAAACTTCATCGCATCACGTATGAAAAAGACAGGCGTGTTGTTACCTACTAAATCCCAGTTACCTTCATCCGTGTAAAATTTGGTGGCAAACCCTCTTGGATCTCGTGCAGTATCGGCAGAACCGCGTTCACCTCCTACTGTTGAAAATCGTGTAAAAGTTGGAGTTTGTTTACCAATTTTAGCAAATATGGAAGCTTTTGTGTACTTTGTGATGTCATGTGTAACCGTAAAAGTTCCATGGGCACCAGCTCCTTTTGCATGAACGATACGCTCAGGTATCTCTTCTCTATCAAAATGTGCCAGTTTCTCCATAAGCAGTACATCTTGCATAAGTACAGAACCTCTAGCACCTGCCGTTATAGAATTTTGATTGTCTTCAACTTCTCTACCATTTGACATTGTTAATTTTTTCATTTTATATCCTTCTTGTATTTTTTATAGATAATAATTATCCTTAAGTTATAGTATGATGTTTAAACTTAAATGATAATTATTTTCCTTTATATAAAAATTATAAAATTGTTTCATTCTTTGTTATAATATCCCTCATTACAGATATAATAAGGAAAAAAATGTTGCTTATCGTCGTGGTCATACTTGGTACTATTTTGGGGTTTAGCTATGGAAGTTATACGGATGGGTTTATCTTTACCACAAACATTTGTCTTTTTGCAGGTATAACACTTATCATGCCTTCTCTTTTTAAGTTTGAGTTAAAAGATGTAAAACTAATCTGGTTACATAAATCCGTATTTTTCAAAGGGTTTTTGGTTAACTACTTAGCATTGCCCATTATAGCTGTTGCTATTGGTTACTTTACACAAGACTTTGGCATAAGTGCAGGGCTGTTTTTACTTTCTGTACTTAGTGGAGGAGGCATGGTGATGCACTGGATTAAAAAATCAGGAGGAGACACCTCTTTTGGTTTTTTACTTCTTTTCATTAACTTGCTTGCTATTTCTCTCTCTTTATTGATGCTACATATTTTTGCTATGTATCTTGCTCCTCATTTTGGTATAACGTATGAGTCTTCTATAAGTATAAGCAGGTTTACCAATGCCGTCATAGAACTACTTATCGTTATTCCATTTATTGCAAGTAGGGTAGTCATATATATAAAGCCTTTAGTTGGGTTTATTCAAACTTATCGTAAATATATCAGCCATCTGAGTATTTTCATCATACTATTTTACCTCTTTGGTTTACAGAGTTCGCAACTTTTAGTAGAAGTATATGACTTTGAACCAGAGTTGTTTGCTGTTGCATTGATTGCAGTTTTTGCTTTTTATGTTCTAACCTTCTTACTTTCAAAATGGGTTTATAACCTTGACTCTGCTCAAGAAAGAGCAGCTTTTTGGCACTCCATCACTCGATACATTACCTTAGGACTTGTCATCTCTACCTTCTCAAGTGCAACCTTTGGTGTGTCTATGTTGCTTCCTATCATGTTTGCTTACGTTGTACAGATACCACTCTCTGTGTATATCAACAAAAAGTATATGACACACTAGTCAACAGTAACAAAATCTACCAACTCCACGCCATCACACTCTTTTTTCAAACGTTTGTGTTTGCGTGCATCTTCTTCTGCAAGTTCTAGCAAGTCTGCAAAGTCATTTTTACTCACGTCAAGTTCATACACCTCTTTTGCTGTTTTGATGCTTACTTCGCTGTTGTTTTGAGAGGTTAGTGCAAGGTTACGCAACCCTGTGGCAAATTCACTTTTAATCGCTTTTGCTACTTTTTCGTTTTTGAGTAGTTCAGTAAGCGTGAGTTCTATATTTACATCGTTTTTACACATGATGGTGTAGCTTACTTTTATCATTCCGTCCATCCTTGGCTCCTTATATAATGTATATAGGTGCTATGATAGTGTATTTTTTATGAAAAGTGTAAAAATATGTCAAATTGACATATTTTTGTCTTGCTAAGTTTATTTTTGGTATCCTGTAAACCCTCGCGAAAAATGTCACACTAGTTCTTGTGAAGAATGTCACACCTCTAACCTTAAAGGGTGATAGCCCTTGTTTTGGGGGTTTGTGGGTGGTGTGGTTGTTGGATTTTGGGGTGTTTTTTGACCCTCGGACACGAATTGTCCACCCCCTCGGACACGCACTAGACCCCACTACAGCGTGATTTTACTCATTTGTGTTATTTGTAAAATGCCCCTCGGACACAGAAACGACAAACCTTAAACGAAACGACACTTGTTTAAATGGTCTATAAATGGCTTTAAAATCGTCTTTAATGCTACTGTATGGAGAGTATCTTTTTGCCTAGTATTTCAAAATGTATTTGGCTCTCTTTTGGGTTGTATGTTTTGGTTTGGTATTTTGTATTGTCCGATATGATTTCGATGTTTCCGTCTAGGTTGAACTGGAGTCTTTTTACCATGATGTTTCCTCCTAGATTTATGGCATAGATGCCGTCTATATTTTCTTTTTGTGATACGTCTATAATGATGTGACTTTCGTCTAAGATATTTGGCTCCATGGAGTCACCTTTTACAGGTATCATTCTTAGGTTGTTTTGGTTGACTGAATGCCTAAAAAGTGCCTTGTCTAAAAAGACTTCACTTTCTTCTACTTGGAAGTTTTCTATGCCGTCTCCTGCTGAAGCTTCTAGGCTTAGTTTTGTGACTATGTATGAGTTGGCAACGACTTCAGAGATGAGTCTTTGTTCTAGCTCTGACATGGATTTTTTGCCCATGACTGCCTTAAAGGGTGTCACTACTGCTTTAAAGGGCATGTTTAGAGCAGTTTTCTTCTCTGGATGCCCCTCTCCTGAAAGTAGCCAATCCATAGATAAATTCTCATTTTGAGAAATATTTTCTAATAATTCGTATGGAATTTTATTTCTTTTCTTCCAAGTACTCAGTGTATTAGGCTTTATATCATACTTTTCGCAAAAATCTAAATCTTTAGAAAAGCCCATGTACTCGTACAATCTGCGAAGTATTGTCTCTAAATTACCCATTTTTACTCCTTTTATTCTCATTTTGTCTTGACATTATTCACAAAATGAACTATAATACCTTTACATTTACACAAATATACACAAAATATATAAAAAAGTAAATGAAAGCGTTCTTTAAAAGTGCATTGTTAAGGGGATAAAGCTTGAAAGAAGTGGT
>Ga0256839_1005056_pt1 | contig 12445 bp, 12 predicted proteins | sample 354166metaG_FD_185968 | JGI IMG/M metagenome (GOLD analysis project Ga0256839, IMG submission 185968) | Hydrothermal vent microbial communities from Mid Atlantic Ridge, Atlantic Ocean - 354-166 | ecosystem: Environmental > Aquatic > Marine > Hydrothermal vents | place: Atlantic Ocean: Mid...
GGCAGTACGGCAACTGGCCGCGAGTATGCGAAATAGGACAGACGTTAAAGTGAATGTTGATAATATGGCCGAGTTAATGGCAATGAGTGATATTGCCATTGGTGCGGCAGGTGCCACAACATGGGAGCGTTGTTGTTTAGGTGTGCCGACGGCGACTTTAGTGTTGGCGGAAAATCAACAAGTATTGGCACAGCATTTGGCAACAGAAAATATCATTTGGTTGCTGTCGTTTGTGAATCTACAGGCAGAGTTAAGGGGTTTTTTTGCCAATTTAAAGCGGGCAGATATGGCGGAACGCTCACATAAAGCAATGTGCTTAGTTGATGGCATGGGCGTTGATAAGGTGGTGCGTGTATTAATGCAGCAAAGAGAGCGGTGCTGATGCCGGAGGTGATGGCGCAGTTGAATTTTTTAGTGCAGGATGGCGGATATTTTATTTGCGAGTCTGCCGAGTCAGCTTGGCAAGGGCGGTTGGTGCCTTTTTTTGCTTTAACAGATACAGAAAAACAGCAAGTATTGAGTTGGCGTAACCATCCAACCATTCGGCAGTGGATGTATCAGCCCGAAAAAATTACAGTGGTTGCTCATTTACGTTTTATTGAGAGCTTGGTCGGTTGCGCTGATAAGCAATATTTTATGCTGACAACAGCGCAGGGTGGTTTAGGGGTGATTGATTTTTTAAAGATAAACCACTTGCAAAAAAGCTGTCAATTGGGTTTATATGCCAATCCTGAGCTGCAACAGCGCGGTATGGGCAGTCAGCTAATGCGTATTGCGCTGGCCTATGCCAAACGTGTTTTAAAGATGCGCTGGATGCATTTAGAGGTGTTTGCAGACAATACCCGTGCGCTAAAGCTGTATACAAAGTTTCATTTTGTGATAACAGGTGAGATGCAAGTCAATCATAAGCGCGTATTTTGTATGCAGTTGAAACTATAACGATATTTATTTTAACGTGAATACAAATATAAAACAGAGATATGAAAGCAAAAATTACTATCGCAGGGCGTGATATTGGCGCGAATTTTCCGCCTTATGTGATTGCTGAAATGTCGGCTAATCATAATGGCGATATTGATAAGGCTTATCAGATTATTGCGATGGCAAAAAAGGCTGGGGCACAGGCTGTCAAAATGCAAACCTATACGCCCGATACTATGACCCTAGATTGTCATTTACCCGACTTTCAGTTAACTGAAGGTTTATGGGCAGGCCGTAGCCTCTATGAGTTGTATCAAGAAGCGCATACGCCTTGGGATTGGCATAAACCGTTATTTGATTATGCGCGGCAATTAGGGATTACGCTGTTTAGTTCGCCATTTGATGCCACAGCGGTTGATTTGTTAGAAGATTTAAACGCACCGGCGTATAAAATTGCCTCATTTGAAGCCATAGACCTTCCCTTGATTAAGTATGTTGCGCAAACGGGTAAGCCGATGATTATTTCAACAGGTATGGCAGATTTGCAAGAGGTGACTGAGGCAGTGAATACGGCGCGAGACAACGGGTGCCGCCAGTTGCTTTTATTGCATTGCATTAGTGGCTATCCCACCCCTATAGCGCAATCTAATTTAAAGCTTATGACGGATTTAGCGCAGACATTTAAAATACCGGTTGGCTTGTCAGATCATACTTTGGGAACGACTGCTGCCATTGCAGGGGTTGCCTTGGGGGCGTGCGTGCTCGAAAAGCATGTGACCTTAAGCCGTGCTGATGAAGGCGTTGATGGTTCTTTTTCCCTAGAGCCTGATGAGCTGCACGATTTATGCATACAAACACATCAGGCTTGGCAGGCTTTAGGGGCGGTGACTTATGTGCGGCAGCCGGCGGAGCAGCAAAATATGCACTTGCGCCGCTCTATTTATGTTGTCGATGATATTCGGCAAGGTGAGCGGTTGACCGCGAAAAATATCCGCATCATTCGGCCGGGTTATGGCTTAAAACCAAAATATTTGCCTGAGGTAATAGGGCGGTGTGCCGCAAAAGATTTACCTAGAGGTGTGCCGCTGTCTTTGGAGGATGTGCGCTGATGCCAGCGGAGAAACTGACAGTATTAATTGTGGGCTGTGGCAATATTGCCGGTCGGTTTGATGAGCGGCGTAGCGCGGATGCTTTGCCCTATACGCATGCAGGAGCATATCGTTATGATGGCCGCTTTTTGGTGCAAGCCTGTGTTGAGCCTGATAGGCAACGGCGGCAAGCCTTTCAGCAGTATTGGGGTATTGCACAAGGTTTTACGCAATTGAGCGATGTGTTGGGTGCAGGCAAACATTATGATGTCATCAGTATTTGCTCCCCTAGTGCGGCACATTTTCAGGACTTGCAACTAGCCATCAAATTACGTCCGCGGCTTATTTTTTGTGAAAAGCCTGTTACTTATTCCGTTGCTGAAACGGAACGCATTATTGCCGACTGTGAGTCGTTGTCTATTTTGTTAATGGTTAATTATACGCGCGCTTGGGATCCCGCTTGTAGGAGCTTGCAAGCCGATTATGCGGCGGGTAAATGGGGGGCGTTGCGTTCGGTAATGGGACTTTATAATAAAGGGATATTCAATAATGGCTCACATATGTTGGATTTGCTCAGTATGTTATTAGGAGAGCTTCACCTGCAATATGCGGGGCGTACCGTCTATGATTTTTTTGCAGATGATCCGACAATACCTGTGGTTTTAGAAGGGGGCAATAGCGTGCCGATTCATTTAGCGATTAGTCATGCCGCTGATTATGCCGTGTTTGAATTACAATGGGTTTTTGAGCAAGGCATTGTGCTAATGGAAGCAGGTGGTTTTAATTGGCGTGTGCGGGGTGTGGAAGATAATCAAGAAATGGCCGGTTATCGCATAGTGCAAAAAGGGCATTTTCAAGCCGGCGAGTATGAGCAAGCTATGTTACGCGCGGTAGATAATATTTATCGTGCGCTGATGGCAGGTGAAGCATTGGCAAAATCAGGGCGCGATGCTTTGCAGGTACAGCGTTTATGTGCGCAGATTCGACAAAGCGCATTACCAAGTCAGGGCGACATACAGGATTTATAATGAATAATAGTAAACAGGCTGGACAGCTAGCTGTTTTAGGGGGCGCAAAAACAATTAATACTCCCTTTAAGCTCTATCATGCGATGGGGCAGGAGGAAAAACAGGCAGCAATAGCCGTGTTGGAGTCGGGTGTTTTGTCGCAGTTTTTAGGGGCGTGGCATGCTGATTTTTATGGCGGCTCTAAAGTACAGCAATTTGAGCATGATTGGGCGAATTTTTTTAAAGTGAAGCATGCTGTTAGCGTTAATTCATTAACCTCAGGGTTAATTGCTGCTGTGGGGGCTTTAGGGATTGCGCCGGGGGATGAGGTGATTGTCAGTCCGTGGACGATGTGTGCTAGTGCAACGGCAATACTGCATTGGAATGCCATTCCTGTATTTGCCGATATAGAGGCGGCAACCTTTAATTTAGACCCGCAATCGGTAGAGGCGAACATTACCCCACATACCAAAGCCATTATCGCGATTGATATTTTTGGGCATGCGGCTGATATGCAGGCATTGCTAGCACTTGCCGTTAAATATGACCTAAAAATTATTTCTGATGCTGCCCAAGCCCCAGGTGCTTATTATCATAATAAATATGCGGGGACTTTAGCACATATAGGGGGATTTAGTCTTAATTATCATAAGCATATTCATACGGGTGAAGGCGGTGTTATGGTGACTGATGATGATATTTATGCTGAGCGTATGCGTTTGATTAGAAATCATGCGGAAGCGGTGGTGGGGCAAAAAGCTGAGATTAATTTAGTCAATATGCTGGGCTATAATTTTCGTTTAGGTGAGATGGAATGTGCAATAGGGGTTGAGCAATTAAAAAAACTCCCCCACCTTGTGGCCAGGCGACAAGCGGTTGCTATGCAATTGCATCAGGGCTTGCACGGTTTATTAGGTTTGCAACGACCGGTTGTTAAGCACGATTGTACTCATGCTTATTATGTGTACCCTATGGTATTAAATCTTGAATTATTGGGTCTGTCGCGGCAAATTATTTATGATGCTTTAGTAGCCGAAGGGGTTGCAGGGTTGATGCAGGGGTATGTTAATTTGCATTTATTGCCAATGTACCAGCAAAAAATAGCCTATGGGGCGCAAGGTTTTCCGTGGTCGGCGGATATATGCCGACGAGATGTCGATTATGGTAAAGGTATTTGTCCTGTGGCTGAGCAGTTGCATGATCAGAGTTTTTTGGGGTTGCAAATGTGTCTTTATGAGTTGACGGATACAGATATTGCTTTATTAATTGCTGCTTTCCAAAAGGTTTGGGCAGGATTGGATTCATTACGCGCTTCCTTAGTGTTTCAAGAGGATAAATAAAATGCAGCAGCAACAAGCTATTATTGATAATGCCAATAAACAATATAACCGACGAAGTCAGCAATACCCGGGGACGGCAAAGGCGGTTTTTTGGGATAATCAGCAAACGCAATATTTGCGTTTTCATGAAATTGTTAAACAGATGGATTTAGGGGCGTGCTGTACGGTTTTAGATGTCGGTTGTGGTAATGCTGAGCTTTATAAATATTTGAATTTTAACGGTTTTAAAGGGCAGTATCGAGGCTGGGATATTAATGAAGCTTTATTAAATCAGGCGAGGCAAATGTATCCTGATATTGCCGTTGCTAAGGTTGATATTTTAGCTCAGCCAGTGACGGAACGCTTTGATTATGTCGTACTCAGTGGCTTATTTAATTTGAATTATGGCCAAGATATGGCGTGGGTAGAACAAATGCTGACAGCCATGTTTGCTTTGACAAATAAGAAAATGATTTTTAATGCCATTTCCAGTTATGTGAATTATCGGCAGGATGAGATGTTTTATATTAACCCGACCGTTATTTTAGACTTTATTTTGCGCCACTTATCAACGCAAGTGGTTTTAGAGCATGGCACATTGCCTTATAACTATCTGGTCGCGGTTGATGCGAGCCGAGATTGGCAGTCAATTGATGTCAAAAGCCTTTAAGATGCGCGAAACGGAGATTTGTTTGCTGGTAGCACATGATGCCGGAGGGGCAGAAATGCTTGCCAGTTATGTTGTGCAACATAAATTGAACTGTCGTTTTGTTTTAGAGGGGCCGGCACTGAAGGTTTTTCAGCGTAAAGTCGGGGCGTTTGCAGTGTGTGATTTGCAACAGGGGCTTGTGGAGGCAACTTGGTGTCTGTGCGGAACCGGTTGGCAGTCCGATATTGAATGGCAGGCTATACGGCAGGCTCAAGCTAAAGGCATGCATGTGGTGGCTTTTATCGATCATTGGGTAAACTATCCGCAAAGGTTTATACGTCATGGCATTCAACATTTGCCTGATGAAATCTGGGTAGGCGATGATTACGGCGAGGCAATCGCACGCCAACATTTTCCGGCGACAGTGCTTAAGGTCGTCGATAATCCTTATTTAAAAGAGGTTCAGCAAGAGATTGAGGCACTAGATAAAACCATTAGAGCGCGCTCTCATAAGGAGGGGCAGGTCGTATTTATTAGTGAAAATTTATCGGGTCATGCGTTATTGCAATATGGAGATGCAAACTATTTTGGATATACTGAATTCGATGCATTGGAATTATTGCTCAATAATCTAAGTTATGTTGCAGAAAATATTAAAGAACTACTGATTCGCCCGCACCCTGCCGACCCATTGGGTAAATATGATGCTTTTGTGGCGAGATACCCTGATTTAATTAAAATAAGTCAAGGGACAAGTTTGTTGGCGGATATTATCAGTGCCGATGTAGTGACAGGTTGTGAAAGTATGGCTTTGGTGATTGCTGTGATGGCGGATAAAAAAGTATTTAGTTGTATTACGATTGACAGGCCTTGTCGTTTGCCGCATAAAGAAATTTTGATGTTAAAAAATAAGGCATTAAAACCTTCCTTAAGGTAGAAAAGTTTAAAAAATATTAAAGAAAATTTTAAGCCTGCCGATAATATTTGTGAGTTTAAAATAAAGTAGTTTTCTAGTTTTAATATTTTCTTATCAAAGTATAAGAATTTTGGAGGGTAATATCATGGCAATGGTAATCAATACAAATGTCGCATCAATTAATGCACAAAGACAATTAACTAACACTAATAATGCGTTATCAACATCAATGGAGCGTTTGTCGTCAGGGTTGCGGGTAAACTCCGCAAAAGATGATGCCGCGGGGCTTGCAATTGCAAATAAGATGACTTCGCAAATACGTGGTATGACCGTTGCAACCCGAAATGCCAATGATGGTGTTTCTATGGCGCAAACTGCAGAAGCGGCAATGGGGGTCATGACCGAGACTATGCAGCGGATGCGTGACTTAGCGGTGCAAGCAGCTAATACGGGTGCGGTAACTTCTGAAGATAAAGAAAAGTTACAAACAGAATTTAAGCAATTAAATGATGAGTTGCAAAGGGTGATTACTAACACTGAGTTTAATGGCAAGAAAATTATTAACGGTAGTTTATCAGGGGGCGTTGATTTTCAAGTAGGTGCTAATACTGCGGCAGATAACCAAATAACTATTAGTGTTGACAACTTATCGGGTACTATTGCCAGTGTGTTTACTGCCAGTATTGGCTCAAATGCAGCTTCTGCTGATGTTTTAGCGGCAATCACATCACTAGATACAGCTATTAAATCGATTGATACTTCAAGATCAAAATTAGGTGCGGTACAAAATAGGTTTACCACCACCATTTCTAATTTGGCTTCTGCTATTGAAAATCAGTCAGCTGCGAGGTCGCGTATTGTAGATACTGACTTTGCTGCTGAAACAGCTGAATTAAGTCGAAACCAAATTTTACAACAGGCAGGTACAGCCATGTTGTCACAAGCAAATCAGGCACCCCAAGCAGTATTGGGCTTATTAAGGTAAAGCAAGATTAATTTTTGATGCTCATGCTATAGTATATGAGCATCAATTATTTAAATTAAGGTAGAGGTGAGATATGAACAATGATATTTCAAAAGTCGTGTCGGTTGCATTTACTCCTCTTGCTCGTGATCTTAATAATTCTCAAAAAGCACAAGTTGCGACGACCGAAGCTGAAAAGACAGCTAAGTCAGAGAATTCAAACTCAAATGCCATTGAAAAAAATACTCCTGAAACGAAGGTGACATCATTGGCCGAGGCTAGGAAACTGGCAGAAGAAGGCAATAAAATACTTGAAAATGTACAAAGGAATCTGCAATTTAAGATTGATGATTCTACTAAGCAAGTTGTGATGAGTATTGTAGATAAAAAAACTGGTGAGGTCATAAAGCAAATTCCTTCAGAGGAAGTTTTGGCGTTGGCGCAAAGATTGCAAGAATCAAATGGGGAAGGAGCTATCGTTCAAGGTCGGGCTTAAGTGTTGTTGGTAACGGGAGGGTGAGATGGCTATAACATCAGCGATTGGTATCGGCAGTGGTATGGATATCAATGGAATTGTATCGCAATTAGTGCAAGCGGAAGGCGCACCGGCGTTTAATTCAATTGATAGAAAAGAATCTGCGGCTAATGCGCGCTTGAGTGCATTAGGGCGGCTAAAGTCTTCTTTAGCAGATTTTAGAACAGCCACAGGGAAATTGAATGAGCTTGGTGCGTTTAGTACACATAAGGCGAGTTCTGCTAATGAGAGTTTATTGATGGCCAGTGCCGGCTTAGGTGCGGCGGCGGGGAGTTATTCATTAGAAGTGCAGCAATTAGCAGAGGCGCATAAATTAGCATCTGTGGGGTTTGCTGGCGCGGATACAGTAATTGGTAGTGGCGCATTGACTTTATCGGTGGGTGGGAGCTCATTTTCATTGGCCTTAGATGCAAGCAATAATACTGTAACAGGTATTCGGGATGCAATTAATAAGGCCAGTGATAATACAGGTGTTAATGCCAGTATTATTAATGTGGATGATGGCTTGGGGGGAACGGTTGCTAAGTTGGTATTAACGGCAAAAAATGAAGGAACGGCGAATGCCATTACCGTTACTGCGACAGAAGACCCCGCAGTCCCTGGTTTATCTCAGTTAGTTTATGATCCTTTGGGCAGTGCTGTGACTAACTTAACAGAGCAAAATGCGGCTCAAGATGCAAAAATTCTCGTGGATGGCCAGATGGCTACGCGTAGCACAAATTCTATTGGCGATGTCATTCAAGGGGTTACTCTGGATTTGAAAAAAGCGGCAGTAGGCACTGTTTTTAATGTCGATGTGAGCCTAGATGAAACCAGTATTAAAGAAGTAACGGACGGCTTTGTGGCGGCTTATAACGGCTTAATGGGAATTGTTAAAGATTTAGGCCGCTATGATGCGACAACTAAAGAAGGCGGAGCTTTAGTCGGTGATTCTCTTTTGCGTACGGTGCAGTCTCAAGTTAGAAGTGCAGTGGCAGAGACGGTGAGTAGTGCCAGTAGCAGTTACAATTCTTTAGCAACTATTGGCATATCTATTGATAAAAATGGGGTGATGTCTTCAGATAGTGCCGTTTTTTCAAATGCATTGAGCAATAATTTAGCCGCTGTCAGTGATGTTTTTTCCTCAAGTGATGGTGTTGCAGCAAGGCTAAGTACGCGCTTAGATCAATATTTGAATAGTGGCGGCACTTTTGATGTACAGACTAAATCTTTAAATAAGCAGATAAGCAGTTATGCGGACGATAGAGATACGGTGCAATTGAGATTGGATAATTTACAACGTGGAATGTTGAAGCAGTTTATTGCCATGGATGTCGCAGTTGGACAATTTCAGTCAACGGGTGCGTATTTGGCGCAACAATTGGCGAATCTTGGTAGATAGTAGGAAATGAATATGAGACCTAATATGTATAGAAATAATGCGCATAAATATGCGGAAGTACACTCAGAGTCGGTTGCTGAAGATGCTTCACCCCATAAGTTGATTCAAATGTTGATGAGTGGTTTTTTAATGCGTATTAATGCGGCAAAGGGGGCTATTGCACGAGGTGATTTCCAAGAAAAAAGTATTCAGATTTCTAAAGCCACAGGTATTATTGGCGGCTTGATTGATGGTCTTGACCTCGAGAAAGGAGGGGAGATAGCAAACAATTTGAATGGCCTGTATGACTATATTAATATGCGCCTGTTTGTGGCGACAGCTGAAAATGATACTGCTATTTTAGATGAAGTTGGTGGTTTAATGCGAGAAGTGCAAACGGCATGGAATGCAATCCCTGAGATGTATCGTTAATTTATGAGCGATGGTGTTGTTGCATTGCGGCGTGTGATTGCTGAATATGCTGAGGAGATAGAGCAAGTCATGCGAGAGGCTGACTGGGAAAAGTTAAGCCTTATTTTGCAGCAGCGGCAGGAGCTTATGGAGCGGCAAATACCTGCTTTAGCTAATGAAAATGAGCGCGTTGAGCTTATGAATGCTATTGAAAGCATACAGGCAGAAGATGCTGTCTTTTTATCTGTATTACAGGAAAAAAAACAGCAGTTAGAAAAGCAGTTACGGCATATAAAATATGGCAGAAAGTCGATAAAAGCATATGAGCTTGGGGAATAGTCCATTTGGGTCTGTCCTTATGGTATTCGGATAGTTGATGACGTTACTTTTTACACAAGCCCCTTTATTGTTTATAGATGCTGTGCAACAGTCCGGTATTCAGTATGTCGCACGTCAAATCCATTTAGCCGCTTGGGAGCAGGCATTACTTAAGACGCATTACATTACGGTTAATTATTCTAACGCATTAATTGATTTTTATTTGGCCTATCAAAATGGGCAAGATTTGGAATGCGTCGATATTTCATTTATCCTTGAATATGAAAATCAGCCTTGTGCCGTATGGCCACTGAGCTTATCGTTAAGCAATAATCGTCTTATTATTGCATCGCATGGCTTACCCATCTTACCTCCCTTGTTTGTGCAAGGTGTATCCGCTAAATTGCAAAAAAAATTAGTTAAAAAGTGTCAACACTTATTAATTGAGTTTTGCCAAACAGCTGATATTTCTACTTGGCAGTCGGCTGAGCTATTTTCGGGTTTTAGTGAGCAAGGTTTAAGTCAATGGCATCTTCAGGCGATGGCTTTAGGTCTTGAGGTGCGGTTGGCTTATGATATGTTTATTGACCTGTCCTGTGATTTGGCGCAAATAAAATCAGCTTTTCGTAAGAGTTATAAGTCGCTTATTCATTCTGGTTTGCGACTCTGGGATGTCTCTGTTATGGCACAGGAAGATACTGATATCTGGGATGAGTTTCATGCCTTGCATGTTGAGGTTGCAGGTCAAGAAACACGCTGTGCCGCTTCTTGGCAAGTGCAGCATCAAGCCATTATTGAAGGTAATGCTTTTCTTGTTATTTTGCGGGATGAGCAAGGTACTATGGTTGGCGGCGGTTTTTTTAGTACGACGCGAGATGAGGCGAGTTATGGCGTAGGAGTCTATCAGCGTGCATTATTTGATAAGCCCTTAGGGCATGTGGTGCAGTATCGTGCTATCGAAGAAATGCAACGCAGAGGCTTGCGCTGGTATAAGGTGGGGGAGATGGCTTACCCTGTCGCAGATTACACCGCTAAAGAGCAGTCAATTGCTTATTTTAAACAGGGCTTTGCGAGCCATGTTTTTCCAAAATATCGACTATTTTATACGGCTTAGTCGTGCATTTTTAATTGTTTTATATGCGCTTTGAGTTGCAGGGCTATTTCAATTTCAGCATCGATTGATAATAGGTGGTCTAGCATCAGTTCGGCCGCATCATAGACTTTAATTTCAATATATAAATTAATCAATTTCAGTTTGTGGAGCGTGTCTTCCGGAAAAGCTTGAATATAAGCATTATAGCTATCAATTGCGTCTAAAATATCACCCGTTAGACGACATGATTCGGCGTAATGTGGTAAGTAAATGGGTGATAATTGAGACAGGCACTTTAAGGCAAGCAAAGTATTCGCATGATTATCTTGACTAATGCTAATAGAGGCCACTCTTAATAAGGCTTCTTCTAATAGCGGACTGTCTTCTATGCTGATGATGGCATCATAATGCTGTAAAGCCTTTTCTGTATCATTTTCGAGTTCGGCAATATAACCTGCAATCAATGCTTGATAAGGTTCTTTTTCAGTTTCCGGTGCATAGTGTAAAGCTAAACCGTCCTTTAGGTTTTTCAGTGCGGTTATTTTTTTGTATTTGAACAGTAAGATGGCTTTTGTTTTAGATAATGCCAAATCTGATAGGTTTTCTATATTTTGTTTGAAGCTGGTTTGCGTTGTCTCTAATAGAGATTGAAATTTTTCAGCGAATAGCTGGAACTCTATGGCAACTTTTTCAGGGATGAAAGCGGTCGGATGATTTGCCTGCCAAATGCTGGCGCGGTGGTAGCTTTTATCTTGTTGCCATTGCGTAATAAGTAGGTTGAAGTCAGGCGTGTCTTTTATTTCTTCGCGCCTGGCTTTGGCACGCAAAACGGTTTTATCAAGTAATGCTAATAACTGTTTGGCACCTGTTTCGTATGCTTGGTAATAAATTCGGCCTAATTCTTTTGCCTTTTCGGCTGTCCATTCATCACTATTGGAGTGAGGCGAGGTAATTCTGATGAAGTTGAGAACTCCAAAACTTTTTACGAGGGTGCTGTATTTTCGGTGTTGTCGATTGAGTTTTTTCTCAATCGTGTCTAAAGCTCTTTTGTCTTTGTAGTTGGTAATTTCACCAGCGTCGCTATACATTTCATCATTGATTTGTAATGCTTTTTTGGAGAGTTTTTCGATAAGTTTAATATGATGAACAGCTTGTGTCAGTTCGGTTAAAATAGCATCATAATGTTTTTGTAGCTCTATGTTGTTCAGGTGCGGTAACTGCGAGGATGCAATATCGAAAGCAGAGCTTGCAATAGTATCTAGGGTGATTTGCTCAGGAGGCATATATTTGATGCCTTCCGCTTTAGCCGCATCAATCGCTAAATTGATAATTTCTTTATGCTCAGCATTGATGGCTTTGGCTTGGTATTCTAAGCTGCGTAAAGCAAGAAAAAAATCAGGATCCGAAGAGCGTTTTGCGCCACTATAGGTTTCTACTTCGGTGAGTGATGTGTTGAAGTTGGGGCCAATGCTCGCTTCGTCATTGCCTTCAGCGTGAGTAATGCCTTCTTTACTAAAGCATAGATCTAGCCCTGCTAATAAAATACGTTGAAAACCAAAGTGATAAGCGGCATTCAGTGCGCTATTAGAAACGGTCGTGCCGGTTGCATCGATATTGCTGGGGTTAGATTTTGTTTTCCAGGGAAAACGATGACCAAAATACAGTTTTATACCCGGCCACTGGTTAGCAAGTGATGGGTCGATATGGTATGAGTGCAAAAAAACAGCTTTTGTGAACTGAAACATTTCTTTGCTGACATCAATATTTTCTTCTTGTGGATCGACCGATACAATAAAATCAGGTTCAATTTCAAGACTAGCAAGTAACTTGGAGAGGCGCGAAACAGAGAAAATAACTAATTTGG
>Ga0256839_1005057_pt1 | contig 12441 bp, 9 predicted proteins | sample 354166metaG_FD_185968 | JGI IMG/M metagenome (GOLD analysis project Ga0256839, IMG submission 185968) | Hydrothermal vent microbial communities from Mid Atlantic Ridge, Atlantic Ocean - 354-166 | ecosystem: Environmental > Aquatic > Marine > Hydrothermal vents | place: Atlantic Ocean: Mid...
TCCAGCTGGTTTGGCGATTTTGCCGGATTTACCATGAACGCAACTGAAAACTGGTTTGCCTATGTGCTGGCCCTTATTTTCCTTGTCTTCAGACCCCAAGGTCTGTTTGGCGAGAAAATCATCGAGAGGGTATAGATATGTTTTACCGCGAAGCAGGTGATTTCAAAAAATCCTACGCCGAGGATAACCAGACCTTTCCGCTAAAGCTGGATCGATATGGCTATTACTTACTGATGGCCGTGGCATTCGGGGTTGTCCCGTTTTTCATCAATGATTACTGGGCCAGCGCAATTTTAATTCCGTTTCTGGTCTGGTCGATTGCGGCGCTGGGCCTGAACATTCTGGGCGGATATTGCGGGCAAATCAGCCTTGGTTCCGGCGGGTTTATGGCGGTGGGGGCTTATACAACCTATAAGCTGATGACCTCTTTTCCCGATCTGAACATGTTTGTCATTGTGCTGCTTTCGGGGGTGGTTACGGCGATGGTCGGGTTGATATTCGGCCTGCCAAGCCTGCGCATCAAAGGGTTTTATCTGGCGGTGGCGACATTGGCGGCGCAGTTCTTTCTGGTCTGGATGTTCAATAAATTCGGCTGGTTTTATAATTACTCCGCATCGGGCCAGATCACCGCGCCAGCGCGCGAGGTGTTCGGGTTTGAAGTAACGGGCGCCACCGCAACCGCCAGCGCAAAATACCTGTTTTGTCTGGTATTGGTGGTGGGGCTGGCATGGCTGGCCCGCAACCTGACACGCGGCCGCATCGGCCGCAGCTGGATGGCAATTCGCGATATGGATATTGCTGCGGAAATCATCGGAGTGAACCCGCTGAAAACCAAACTATTGGCCTTTGCGATCAGTTCGTTTTTTATCGGTGTCGCCGGGGCTTTGTTTTTCTCGGTTTATCTGGGCGCGATCGAGGTGGGCGAGGCCTTTGGCATCCAGAAATCATTCCTGCTGTTGTTTATGGTGATTATCGGCGGGCTCGGCACAATTTTCGGCAGCTTTATCGGTGCGGCATTTCTGGTGCTTATGCCGGTTTTGTTGAAAAACATCATGGTTGGCCAGCTGAATTTCCCGATCGATATTGCCGCCCATCTGGAATTTGTGCTGGTCGGGCTGTTTATTATGATAACCTTGGTGCTGGAACCAAGGGGAATCGCCCAGCTATGGCGGTTTGCCAAAGCCAAACTCAGATTATGGCCTTTTCCGCATTAGGACGGGCCGCAAAACGCGATCGGCAAAAAAAAGCCGGAGCACAAACACGATGTCAAACCTAAAGGGAGGATAGACATGAAACTAACCAAACTGGCAGCAATTGCTGTCGCGGCCACCATGGTCGCAGGGCCGGTATTGGCCCAGCTTGTATTCCCCAGCCTTAGCTATCGCACCGGCCCGTTCGGTGCCAATGGTTCCGAGGTTGCGGACGGTTTTGCCGATTATATGACATTGCTGAATGAACGCGATGGCGGCATTGGCGGCGTAATGACCGTGGTCAATGAATGCGAAACCGGCTATTCGACCGAAAAAGGTGTGGAATGTTACGAGGCCACCAAAGGTTCGGGTGCGCTGATCTATCAACCGCTTTCAACCGGCATGACCTATCAGTTGATCCCGCGGGTAACGGCCGACGGCATTCCGATGCTGACCACCGGTTACGGGCGCACCTCGGTTGCCAATGGCGATGTGTTTAAACAGGTTTTCAACTTTCCGGTAAATTACTGGAACGGGGCATCGATTGCCGTGAACTATATGCTGGCTGAAAATGATGGGGATCTTTCGGGCAAAACCATTGCCCTGCTGTATCATAACTCTGCTTATGGCAAAGAACCCATTCCCACGCTGGAAGCTTTGGCTGGAATTCACGGGTTTGACCTGACATTGCTGCCAATTGACAGCCCGGGACAAGAGCAAAAATCCCAATGGCTGCAAATTCGCCGTGAACAGCCTGATTATGCGCTGCTTTGGGGTTGGGGTATTATGAACCAGGTTGCTATTCAAGAAGCCGCGAATATCCGTTTCCCGATGGAAAACTTCATGGGCATCTGGTGGTCCGGTTCTGAAAATGATGTGATTCCCGCAGGTATGGCGGCTGATGGATACAAGGCCTTGACTTTCCACGCCATCGGCACTGATTTCCCGATGTTCGAGGATATGCAAACCTATGTGGTCGATGCCGGTCTGGCGGCTGGTTCGGGCGATAATGTCGGCACCGTGCTTTATAACCGCGGCATGTATGGCGCATTATTGGCAGCCGAAGCTGTGAAAGTTGCGCAAGCAATGCACGGCGTTGCCCAGATCGATGCGGCAATGATGCGCGACGGGCTGGAAAATCTGGTTGTATCGGATGAAACCATGGCGGCCGTTGGCCTGCAAGGTTTTGGCCCGAATTTCAGCGTAAGCTGTGAAAACCATGGTGGCCCGGGGCTTGGCGCTATTTCGCAATGGGATGCGACTGCACAGAAATGGAGCCTGATCACCGGATTTGAACCATCTGACATGGATGTGATTCAACCTTTGATTATGGCAGATTCAGCAGCTTATGCGGCTGAAAACAACATTGAAAGCCAGTGTAACTAAACCCGACACCCCCTCCGGCGCTTATGTCGGAGGGGAACCAACCCAAGGAAAAACGATGTTAGATACCGGTGACAACACAGAAGTTTTGTTGGATGTGAGCAACATCGAAGTGATTTATAATAACGTTATTCTGGTGCTGAAAGGTGTTAGTCTAACGCTTGATAAAGGCGGTATTACCGCATTGCTGGGCGGCAATGGCGCGGGTAAAACCACCACGCTAAAGGCGATTTCAAATCTGCTGCGGGCCGAACGGGGTGATGTGACCAAGGGGTCGATCACCTATAAAGGCAAAGCCATTGACGCGCTTGATCCGGCCACGCTGGTGAAATCAGGGGTGATTCAGGTGATGGAAGGCCGCCATGTTTTTGAACATCTGACCGTGGATGAAAACCTGATGACAGGGGCCTATACGCGCCGCGATGGCAAGGCCGCGATCAAGCAAAGCCTTGATCTGGTTTACAATTATTTCCCGCGCCTGAAAGACCGGCGCAAATCTCTGGCGGGATACACCTCGGGCGGGGAGCAACAAATGGTTGCCATTGGACGGGCGCTAATGAGCAACCCCGAAACCGTGTTGCTGGATGAACCCAGCATGGGGCTGGCCCCGCAACTGGTGGAAGAAATTTTCGGGATTGTCAAAAACCTCAACGAGGTCGAGGGGGTTTCGTTTTTAATCGCCGAACAAAACACCAATGTGGCGCTGCGCTTTGCCCATAAAGGCTTTATTCTTGAATCGGGCCGTGTGGTCATGGAAGGCCCGGCCGCCGAGCTGCGCGAAAACCCCGATGTGAAAGAATTTTATCTGGGCATGTCGGATAAGGGCCGCAAATCTTTTCGCGATGTGCGCTCGTATCGTCGCCGTAAAAGATGGTTAAGCTGATTTTGGCAGGATATTAGATGGCTGATTATTTTGACAGTTTGGAAACCCGCAGTGCAGATCAGCGCGCGGCAGCAATGGCGGCAATGCTACCGGCGCAAATAGGCAATGCTGTTGCCAATGCGCCAGCAATGGCGGCGCGTCTGGCATCGGTGGACCCTGCCAAAATCGTTGACCGCGCCGCGCTGCAAACCCTGCCCGTGTTGCGAAAATCGGAATTGGGTGCCGCACAGGCTGAAAATCCGCCTTTCGGGGGCTTTGCGGTTGCCGCGAATTTTGCCCATGTGTTCCAAAGCCCGGGGCCGATATATGAACCAGCTGGGCGCGGCGATGATTGGTGGCGTTTGGGGCGGTTTTTGCACGCAACAGGTGTGCACAGCGATGATGTGGTGCAAAACTGTTTTTCCTATCACCTGACGCCCGCGGGGCTGATGTTTGAAAGTGCTGCCAAAGCCGTGGGCGCCACGGTGTTTCCAGCGGGCACTGGCCAGACCGAATTACAAGTTCGGGCCGCGGCACAACTGGGGGTTACGGCCTATGCGGGCACGCCGGATTATCTGAAAATCATTTTGGACAAAGCTGACGGGATGGGGGTTGATCTGTCAAAAATCACCCGCGCCGGCGTTGGTGGCGGCGCGCTTTTCCCCAGCCTTCGGGCGGAATATGCCGATCGGGGCATTCAGTGTCTACAATGTTATGCCACCGCTGATCTGGGCAATATCGCCTATGAATCCGACGCCATGGAAGGCATGATTGTGGACGAGGGCGTGATTGTTGAAATTGTCACCCCCGGCACCGGTATTCCTGTTGCGGATGGCGAGGTTGGCGAGGTTATCGTCACCACGCTTAACCCTGATTATCCGTTGATCCGGTTTGCTACTGGCGATTTGTCAGCGGTTTTACCCGGTATCAGCCCTTGTGGGCGCACTAATATGCGCATCAAAGGCTGGATGGGGCGCGCTGACCAGACCACCAAGATCAAAGGCATGTTTGTGCGCCCTGAACAGGTGGCAGCACTGGTTTCCGCCCATCCCGAAATTGTCAAAGCCCGTGTAATTGTGCTGCGCGATGGTGAACAAGACAGCATGATGGTACAGGTTGAGGCCAAAGATGCCAACAAAAACGTAATTGAGGAAACGGTTCGTGCCATGCTTAAACTGCGTGGCACGGTGGAAATAATGGCCATCGGCAGCCTGCCAAAAGACGGGCTGGTCATTGAGGATCGGCGGAAATATGACTAAAATCCGCCTGTGACGCTTCTGTGATATCGCCATTTGCTTTGGGTTTGGTAAACTGGCCTTGAAACAGGAGGCGTAATTATGAAACCTATGCTTAGAACTTTGATGGTTGTCGGGCTGTTGTTTATGGCCGTGCAGGCCAAAGCCCAAAACCTGGCCCTTATTTTATCTTTTCAGAATTATGAAAACGGATCAGAGGTTCGAAACGCGCTGCGCTCTCATAATGATCTGCTGACTGCTTATCGTAATGCCGGATTTCAGACCTTTGCCGGACGCGACCGGAGCAACGCACAATTGCGGCGTTTGCTGCGGGAATTTGCCGATGCGCTGGACGATGCGGATAACGCGGTGATCCATATCAACGGCCATGTGGTCAGCTTTGGTCAACAAAGCTGGGTCTTGCCGGTTGATACGAAGGCAAATTCACTGGCAGGGCTGGAAATAGACGGGATTTCGGTAAATTTCTTGCTGGAACTGCTGGCCCGAAAGCCGGAACAATCCATTTTGTTTCTGGGGATGCCGGACAGGGATTTTGCCAATATCCGCGGCACGCGCCGAGGCGTTTCAGCCGAAAACATGCCCGATGATGTGATGATGGTCAGCGGGCTGCACCGCGATGTGGTGCGCGCGGTTACCCGCAATTTTCTGGACCCTGACACCATCGTTTTACAGGCACTATCGGCCAATCGCCGTAGCCTGAATTTTGACGGGGATATTCCTGTTGGCTTGATACTGGCGGATGGTGGCGCTGCGCCAGCCCCGTCGCCGCAGGTGGATACGCCGGTACAAATCGAATCAGCGCTGGGGCTTTCGCGCAATCAGCGACGCAGCATTCAGGCTGACCTTACCATATTGGGGCATGATCTAGGAACCATCGACGGGGTGTTTGGCAATGCCACACGGCGCGCCATTCGCAATTGGCAGCGGGATCAACGCTTTTCCCGAACCGGATATCTGACGGCTGAACAATTGGTACAACTGGACCGTGGCGCGGATGCTGTGCGCCGTGATCTGGAGGTGCGGGACCGTGCATTCTGGGCGCGCAGCGGTGCTGCTGGTACGGTTGCCGGGTTGCAGGCCTATCTTGAGCAATTCCCCGAGGGGCTATTTGCCGGCCGCGCCCGTGATCAATTATCTGAATTGCTGCGCGACGATGACCAGGAAGAATGGTTGCGCGCGGCCGAAATCAACACATTACAAGCCTATCAGCGGTATTTGCAGCGCTATCCCCAGGGTATTTATAACCGTTTGGCAAAGGTCCGCATTCAGGAATTTGCGGTTGATGAACCCGACCCGCATGCGGATGCACGCCGTGCAGAAGAACGGTTGCGGCTGGACGAATCATCCCGGTTGTTGATTGAACTGCGCCTTGCCGGTTTGGGGTATCGGGTTGGCGGCACCGACGGTAATTTCAACAACGCCACCCGAAATGCCATCCGCCAATATCAGACCGACCGGCGGTTGCCGGTGACCGGCTATGTTTCGTCAACCATGATCAGAATGCTGTTACTGGGGCGTTGATTGCCCGCAAATAGAAAGGCCGGGCATCATGCCCGGCCTTGAAATTCGGTAATCTGGTTTCAATCAGCCTTGACGGGCTTTGAAACGCGGCTGGGTTTTATTGATAACATAAACCCGGCCCTTACGGCGCACAACGCGGCAATCGCGGTGACGCGCCTTAAGGGAGCGAAGCGAATTTTTGACTTTCATGGTCTCTCTCCTGTCAGCGGCGCGATTTGCGCCAGTTAAAAATGGTGGGCGTAACTGGGATTGAACCAGTGACCCCTTCGATGTCAACGAAGTGCTCTCCCGCTGAGCTATACACCCGAAAAGCGAACAAGCGCTGCATTCGCAACGCCCGCCTGACAGGGTGTATAAGTTGAGTCGCTACAGGGTTCAAGGGCCTTTTGCATTCCAGACCGATTGTTCTATGCTGTTGGCAGAACAATTTCTGATCGGTATTTTGATGGCACATCCCTATCGTCTGGTTTACCCGAAAACGGCGTCTTCCTGTGCTGTTTTCAATGCCTGCCATAGCGGTTATGGCCTGCCCGATGCATTTACCAAACAATCGGAATTGTCGATTGCTGAACTACGATCATCCGAGGATGCATTTGTTGACCAACTGATAGCTGCCGCGCCGGATTATGGTGCGCCGATACTGGCGGCAAATTTTTCGCGTGCCTATGTTGATGCAAACCGCGCCGCAAACGAGCTGGACCCGGCGTTGATTTTTGATGTGCCCCGACAAAAAACCAACGCGCGTGTGGCCGCAGGGCTGGGGGTTTTGCCGCGTATTGTTGCAGATGGCAAGGTTATTCAGGCAGGAAAAATCACCTTAACCGCGGCAGAGGCGCGTCTGAAAGAGTGTTACTTTCCCTATCACCGCGCGCTTGAAAATCTGGTTGGGCAGCAAAAACAAAAATTTGGCCTGTGTCTGTTGTTTGATTTCCATTCCATGCCGCAAGCAGCTTTGAAAGCTGTGCCGCAAAAACAAGGCCACATGCCCGATATAATTCTGGGAGACCGGTTCGGGCTTTCTTGTGATCGTTGGCTGACGGATTCAGTTGAACAGATTTTTAGCCGTGCCGGTTTTGTGGTGGCCCGAAACGCGCCTTTTGCGGGGGGCTATATAACCCGGCATTACGGCAAGCCCAAAAAGGCTGTTCATACAATCCAGATTGAAATCAACCGCAGTCTTTATATGGATGAAAAACGCCTTTTGCCGCTGCCGGAATTTGAAAAATTCCGTAATCGAATCAGCGATTGCATAAATGCCTTGGCCGGCCTTGGCCCTACCGCACTGGAACTTGCCGCAGAATAAAAAAAGACCGCACAAGTTGCACGGTCCAAGTCTAGGGAGGAATTGTTCGCCAAAGCGCTTTTAGTTCAAGCTGAATCGCAATTCACTGTCTTTCGCTTCGCTCAAACGCGAATTGCGATAAATCTGTTTCAGCAAGAACTAAAAATTCTTTAAGCAAACATGTAATAAACATTACATTTATCGAATATATGATGCAATGCAGCAAAGTCAACATGAGATTCGAAATTATTTCAGGCTGCGGCCTTTGGTGATTGCACCAGCCCCGTATTTTTGGCGGATTTTATCGGTGGCGGCCTCGGCAGCGCTGCGGATCGGGGCGTTTTGGTCCAGTAAATCCGGCATGGTATCAGTTAGATCGCTTTTGCAAAGATTTGATAGCCCCACCCCGATCAGACGGAAAGGCCCTTGAACCAGTTCTTTTTGCAGCATTTTTGTGGCGTAATAATACAACGTGTCTGCTAGTTGGGTGGGCGATGAAAGGGTAATGCGCCGCGACAATTGCCGAAAGTTGGATTTTTTAAGCTTAAGCGTCACCACCATACCCGCCATATCGTTGGCCTTGGCGCGATCAGATACCTTGACGGAAAGTCGCCATAAATGCCCGTCCAGAATGTCTGTGTTATTTGTATCTTTTGAAAAAGTTGTCTCGTTGGAAATGCTTTTTATCTTACGGCTGCTGCTGATTTTACGATAATCCTGCCCCCGCGCCAAATGCCAGAGCCGCATGCCCGTATCGCCGTATTTTTGGGCAAGGTCGGTTTTTTCATACCTTAATATATCGCTGATGGAATGAATGCCGTCGCGCCCCAGCGTTTGGCGAAATGCAGGGCCAACCCCCCAGATCATGCCCACAGGCTTGCCTTTTAAAAATTCCGCTGTTTCTGCTTTGCCGATCAGGGCCATACCGCGGGGTTTATCCAGATCGGATGCGATTTTTGCCAGAAATTTATTATGGGACAGACCAAAAGAACCGGTAATGCCAATTTCATCCTCCATACGTTTGACCAAACGTGCCATTTGCGCAGCGGGAGGCTGGTTATGCAGGCGGGTGGTTCCGGTTAGGTCAAGAAAGGCCTCGTCCAGCGACAGGGGTTCAATCATCGGGGTCAGGGCATCCATCAGGCTGCGGATTTGTTTTGAAACCTCGACATAAACCCCCATGCGAGGCGGGACAATTTCAGCCTCGGGGCATAGTTTGCGGGCCTGAAACATCGGCATGGCCGAACGCACCCCTTTGATGCGCGCGATATAACAGGCGGTGGTAACCACCCCGCGTGTGCCGCCCCCCACAATTAACGGTTTGTCGCGCAGGTCAGGGTTGTCGCGTTTTTCAACACTGGCAAAAAACGCGTCACAATCCATATGGGCGATGGATAGTTGCCACAGTTCCGCATGGCGAAATACCCTTGGCGACCCGCATTCAGGGCAGCGGCCAAGCCCGGAAAAACCGGTGATACAATCGCGGCAAAGGCTGGGCATGGCATGGTTCATAATGCCCGATTATTGACATATTTTAACGATGTTCACAAGATGTTCTTGCCTTTAGGCCTGTTGCATATCGGCCAATATTTCAAGCGCGGCGCCGCGCGGATCATCAGCCTGCCAAACGGGGCGGCCCACTACGATATGATCAGCGCCATCGGTAATGGCTTGGGCCGGTGTGGCGATGCGTTTTTGATCGCCCTTGTCGCCGTTGGCCATCCGAACACCGGGGGTTACGATCAGTTTATCCTTGGCTTCGGGCAAGGCCCTGATCAGCGCTGCTTCGCGGGGCGAGGCAATCACCCCGTCAGCCCCCGCCAGAAACGCCAGCCTTGCGCGTTCCAGCACCAGTTCATGCACCGTGCCTTTTTGCATCAGGGCCAAGTCAAGATCGCTACGTTCCAGCGAGGTTAAAATGGTAACTGCCAGAATTTTGGTTTGGCTGTTGCCGCGCCCTGCCACAGCGGCGCGCACCACATGCGGGTCGCCATGCACAGTCAGAAAATCCAGTTCAAACTGCACCAGACCGGAAACCGCATTTTCAACCGTGGCGGGGATATCAAACAGCTTCATGTCCAGAAATATCTGTTTGCCCATTTCTTTTAGCTCGCTTGCCAAGGCCAGCCCGCCGCCGGTTAGCATGCCAAGCCCGATTTTATAAAACCCGACACTGTCACCTAATTGTTGCACCAGCCGCAACCCGTTCAGGGCGTCGGGAAGGTCAATCGCGACAATCAGTCGGTTATCGGGGTTGGTCATTTTCTGGCTCCGGTATGATTTCGGATTTTATATGGTGAAAGCTGTTATAAAGTCACGCAGAGAAGTAATTGAAAAACGGTTTAAAATCACGGATTAGCCTGAAATTTACCCTTGCAAGGCCGGATTTTGCCCCCATTTATAAACCAAAGGATCATGCCATAACGGGTGACCCTAATTTCAAGACCATGTTTGGCGTGCCATTTGGGCGCTGGTTGCATGGATGCTTAACAGGAGAAATACCATGAATTTTGAAAAATTTACCGAAAGATCACGCGGGTTTGTGCAGGCCGCCCAAACCATCGCACAACGCGAAGAACATCAACGGTTTTTACCCGAACATCTATTAAAAGCATTGCTGGACGATGATCAGGGGCTTGCGGGCAATCTGATCAATGCTGCGGGCGGCGATTCTGTGCGGGCATTTGCCGATGTGAATGCCGCACTGGAAAAATTACCCAAGGTGTCTGGCGACGGGCAGTTGTATCTGGATGGCCAGACCAACAAGGTTTTGATCGAGGCTGAAAAAATTGCCGAAAAAGCCGGCGACAGCTTTGTCACCGTTGAACGGTTGTTGACTGCGCTGTGCATTGTCAAATCAAAGGCCGCCGATGCGCTAAAGGCCGCAGGCGTAACCGCGCAGGGGTTAAACGAGGCGATAAACGATATTCGCAAAGGCCGCACTGCCGATAGCGCCAGCGCCGAAGACAGCTATGATGCGCTGAAAAAATACGCGCAAGACCTGACCCAGAAAGCCCGCGATGGCAAGATCGACCCGATCATTGGCCGCGACGAGGAAATCCGCCGCACCATGCAGGTTTTGTCGCGCCGCACCAAAAACAATCCGGTTTTAATCGGTGATCCCGGCGTGGGCAAAACCGCCATTGCCGAGGGGCTGGCCCTGCGGATTGTCAACGGTGATGTGCCGGATTCAATCGCCAATAAAAAACTGATGGCGCTGGATATGGGCGCGCTGATTGCCGGTGCCAAATATCGCGGTGAATTTGAGGAACGCCTGAAAGCCGTGCTGAACGAGGTAACAGACGCCGATGGTGAAATTATTCTGTTTATTGACGAAATGCACACGCTGGTTGGCGCGGGTAAATCCGACGGGGCGATGGATGCCTCGAACCTGCTGAAACCCGCCCTTGCGCGGGGTGAATTGCATTGTGTTGGCGCGACCACTTTGGATGAATATCGCAAACATGTGGAAAAAGACGCGGCCCTTGCGCGACGGTTCCAGCCGGTATTGGTTGAAGAACCCAGCGTGGAAGACACCATTTCCATTCTGCGCGGCATCAAGGAAAAATACGAGGTCCATCACGGCATTCGCATTTCCGACGCGGCATTGGTGGCGGCGGCGACCTTGTCGGACCGTTATATTACTGATCGGTTCCTGCCTGACAAAGCCATTGATCTAATGGACGAGGCCGCCAGCCGGCTGCGCATGGAGGCCGATAGCAAACCCGAGGAGCTGGATAAAATCGACCGCGAATTGTTGCAAAAACAAATCGAGGCCGAGGCGCTGAAAAAGGAAAAAGATGTCGCCAGCAAAGACCGCCTGAAAACCCTTGAGAAAGAGTTGACCAATCTGCAAGACCAATCAAGTGAACTAACCGCTCGTTGGCAGGCCGAACGCGAAAAACTGGCCGGTGCGCGGGATATCAAAGAAGCGCTGGATCAGGCCCGCGCGCGTCTTGATCAAGCCAAACGCGAGGGTGATCTCGGCAAAGCCGGAGAGCTGTCTTATGGCGTTATTCCCAAGCTGGAAGAACAGCTGGTGGCAGCCGAAGAAGCCGAAAAAGGCGATCTGATGGTTGAAGAAGCCGTGCTGCCCGAACATGTCGCCGGCGTGGTTGAGCGCTGGACAGGTATTCCGGTTGATAAAATGCTGGAAGGCGAGCGCGATAAATTGCTGCGCATGGAAGAAGAAATCGGCAAACGGGTGATCGGCCAACAAGCGGCGGTGATCGCGGTTTCCAACGCGGTGCGCCGTGCGCGCGCCGGGCTTTCTGATCCGAACCGACCCCAAGGCAGCTTTCTGTTTCTGGGGCCAACCGGCGTGGGCAAAACCGAACTGACCAAAGCCTTGGCCGATTTTCTGTTTGACGATGATAACGCCATGGTGCGCATTGATATGTCGGAATATATGGAAAAACATTCCGTGGCGCGGCTGATCGGTGCGCCTCCGGGCTATGTGGGTTATGACGAGGGCGGCGCGTTGACCGAGGCCGTGCGGCGCAAACCTTATCAGGTTATTCTGTTTGACGAGGTCGAAAAAGCCCATCCCGATGTGTTTAACGTGCTGTTGCAAGTGCTGGATGATGGCCGCTTGACTGACGGGCAGGGCAGGGTGGTTGATTTCAAAAACACCCTGATTATCCTGACCAGCAATCTTGGGTCACAAGCGCTTAGCCAGCTGGACGAGGATGCCGATGTCGATGCCGCCAAGGCACAGGTGATGGAAGCCGTGCGCGGCCATTTCCGCCCCGAATTCCTGAATCGTCTGGATGAGATTGTTATATTTGACCGGTTAAGCCGCGATAATATGGACGGCATTGTCGATATTCAACTTGGCATTCTGGAACGCCGTCTGGCACCGCGCAAGATCGTGCTTTCGGTTGATGATCGCGCCAAAAAATGGCTGGCCGATGCGGGGTATGATCCGGTTTACGGCGCAAGGCCGCT
>Ga0256839_1005058_pt1 | contig 12430 bp, 10 predicted proteins | sample 354166metaG_FD_185968 | JGI IMG/M metagenome (GOLD analysis project Ga0256839, IMG submission 185968) | Hydrothermal vent microbial communities from Mid Atlantic Ridge, Atlantic Ocean - 354-166 | ecosystem: Environmental > Aquatic > Marine > Hydrothermal vents | place: Atlantic Ocean: Mid...
GTCAAAGAGTAGACCAGCGATATTTAAATCAAACTGTGTATCGAGTTCTCGAATACAAGTGGGGCTGGTGACGTTAATCTCGGTGATGTAATCGCCAATGACATCCAGTCCGACAAAATAAAGCCCTTTGGCTTGGAGTGTGGGGGCGATCTGTTGGCAGAGCCAGCGTTCTCGTTCGGTAATTTTCATACCAACGCCCGTGCCACCTGCGGCGATATTGCCTCGGGTTTCGCCTTGCGCTGGAATGCGGGCGAGGGTGTAGTCGATGGGGTCGCCATTAATCAGTAAAATGCGTTTGTCGCCCTCTTTTATTTCGGGCAGATAGCGTTGCGCCATAATGTGATGTTTGCCGTGGTCGGTCATGGTTTCAATGATGACGCTGATATTGGGATCGTCCTGTTTGACGCGAAAAATAGAGGCGCCGCCCATCGCATCCAGTGGTTTTAAGATGGTATCAAGGTGATCTTGAATAAAGGTTTTGAGCTGGGTAGGGTTGGCCGATACCAGCGTGGGTGGAATGCACTCGGGAAACCAGCTGGCAAACAGTTTTTCGTTGGCATCTCTTAGGCTTTGCGGCTTATTAACCACCAGTACGCCTTGCGCTTCGGCGAGTTCAAGCATGTGGGTGCTGTAAAGATAGTCGTTGGTAAACGGCGGGTCTTGGCGAATTAAAATGATGTCCAGTTCACTCAGTGCCAGATTATGTGAGCCACCAAAACCATAATATTGTGACTCTCTGGCTCTATCCCACACTTTAAGCTCGCTGACTTGCGAAAACGGTTGACCATTTTTAAGGTAGAGGTCTTCGGGTTGCATGTAAAACAGTTTATGCCCGCGACGTTGCGCTTCTAATAACATGGCGAATGAGCTGTCTTTATGCGGTTTGATATGTTGGATGGGATCCATCACAATGCCGACGTTGAGCATAATTGTTTTCCTTTTTTAAATATACCCGTAACCATTAAGATCAGTTCTTAAGTTCGTTAGTTCAAGGCAGAAAATGTGAGTTTACAAGTGTAAATGACCATTTTTGAACGTAGAAATAGCGAATTTAAGAACTGATATTAATGGTTACCCGAAGTGACCATCAATGCGTTTTTGTATTAGCATGGGGGCGAAGGTGATGACAAATACGCCGTAAGCACCGATCCAGAAGAGCTGTGAAAAGCTGATCCAGCTGCTGTAATGTTCAGGCCAAAGCATGGGGAACAGTACACGAATAACGGTGGCGATTAAAATAAGCGTGAGCAAAAAAGTATGGAACCTTGGTGGCTGATTGACATTACGCCCCGTATGCCCAAGGGTAACGCGGGTCATCATACCTAAGGTAATGAGTCCAATGGCGCCGACAGCGAGGGTATGAATCGCAAGGCTTTGTAGGGGGGGGAAGAAAAAGGTGAGTGCAAACAGTAAAAAGCCAATTTGAATAGCAACCATACCTAAATAGAGACTCCAAAGCATCGATTTTTGCCAGATGCCTGCGGTATGCCAATTAAACAGTCGAATACCACCGACCACAACAAGTGCGGAGGCAAACAGGGCGGTGAGTAGCGGGGTATTTAAAAAGACTTCAGAAATGGCGAGCAGTAAAAACAGCACTAAACTACTGTGATCAATCCATTTGGGGTTTTTAAGAGAGACTTTTTCATCGACCCCGCGTTCAATAAAGAAAGGAATCACACGGCGCGCCATGGTTAAAATAATGGCAAGGATAATAAAAAATCCGCCGTAAATACCCCATGTCGTACCTTGCTCTAGCACACCAAACAGTCCTAAATAGAAGAGCAAATTAAGGATACCCATTAACACGACTTTGACTAGTAACCCAATTTGATTCCACTGTTTAGACAGAAAAATAGGGCGGGCAAATGCCAAGGCAAAGTAGAGGTTAAAGGCAAGGTCAAGTACCGCTGAGATGACAAGCAGTGTTTGCGTCATTTCAGGTATAAATGGCAGCAGTAGCCAGCCGATTCGAGCGCCAAGCCAAAGTGAAAACAGTAAAAAGAGGGGGCGACCAGAAGGGGTATCAATGTTGGTCCAGTTTTTAACGGCGGTGAGCAAGAAGCCCGTGACGATCGCCATGGAAAAACCAAAAATCATTTGATGGGTGTGCCAGAGGACGATACTAAGAGAGGAGTCAGCAAGCGAAAGTGTGCCTTGCAGGAGCAGATACCAGATGAGCATACTCAACATCGCCAGCACGCCCGCCCCTAAAAAGAAGGGGCGAAAACCGAGGTTAAACAGGGAGAAATTAGGAGGCACTTTTTTGTGTTGATCTAAGTTTAATACCGTCATAAGAGGGCTCCTAATTTGAATGGTTACGATGAGATTAAATATCGTCTAAGCTCGGTAATTCTTTCTTGGCTTCTGCAATTTCACGTGCCGCCGCCAACAGTGCCAAGCGTGCGACTACGCCATAGGCGTAAAAACGGTTAGGACTGGCATCGGGGGTTTGGCTGCTGTCGGGCATGACGCAGGACTCTTCAAATGAGAGCGGCTCAAAATGCATTCCCGGTGAATTCAAATTATCGGTTGCCGTTTTGCCGGTGTGCACTCGGTAGAATCCACCGACGACGTGACTGCCGATCATATAGACCACAGGTTCTGCGACCGCACCCTCGATCTGCTCGTAAGTGTAAACACCCTCTTGCACCAACATCTGTTCAACCTGTAAGCCCTCTTTTACCGAGGACATTTTATTACGCTGTTTACGGTTAAGGCTTAAGATATCTTCGGGACTGTTAACGGACATGATCGCCATGCCATAGGTGCCACTGTCTGATTTTACGATGACAAAAGGCGTGCAACTGATATCGTGAGTTTGGTAGTACTGTTTGGTGTCGTCTAATACTCGGTTAACCGTTTCGGCTAACTCTTCTAACCCCGTACGCTCTTTAAAGTTAATCGGACCACAGGCGATAGAGGTGGGGTTAATCAACCATGGATCAATGTCGATCAGTTTGGCAAAGGCGTGTGATACATCGGAGTAGTGCATAAAGTGTTCGGTCTTAAAACGATCTGCCCAGCCCAGTTCCATCGGGGGGAGCAAAATTTGTTCAATGCCTTCCAAAATTTCAGGGCGACCGCCCGACAGATCGTTATTGAGCAGTACGGCGCAAGGAAAGAAGTTTGTTACCCCGACACGGTTGTTTTCACGAATGAGAGGCTCTAACGTAATTTGATTGCCAGAGGGGAGATCAATCGGGGTTGGCTCATTTAAATCGGCAATAAGTGAACCAAATCGCACTTCATACCCTGCGGTCTCTAAAATGGTTTGCAGCGCAAACAGGTTCTCTAGATAGAAGGTATTACGGGTATGGTTTTCAGGAATAATTAAGACGCCATCCGCCACAGGGCAGGCTTGGGTAATCACGGTTTGCGCGGCATGAACCGCTAAAGAGCGTAAGTCTGGGTGTAGGTTATTAAAGCCCGCTGGAAACAGGTTGGTGTCGACGGGTGCAAGTTTATAGCCTGCATTGCGTAAATCTACCGAACAATAAAAGGGGGCAGGGGTGTTTTTAAACTGCTTTCGAAACCAAGCTTCAATCTCCATCCGATTGTCTAAAAGGTGTTGCTCTAACTCCAATAAAGGCCCTTTTAAAGCCGTTTTTAGATGGGGAACTTGGCTGGTTGACGGCATGGCGTATTCTCTTGGTATTGTAAAAGCGTCTATTATAATCTCTAATGTTGAGTGATAGATGCAAAAAAAGGGCAATAATGCCCTTTTTTATAAAACACCTACCTCTATTGTGCCTTTAAAAATCAAGTCGCACACCGACTCCAATGAGTTCGGAATCCACTTCGGTGTCGAATCTTAAATACTCTGCATAAATGTCAATGGTATCAAAAATATCCAGTGCAAAGCCTGCGCCTGTAAATGTGTCGAGACCATCAAAGTCTCCTTTCACACCACCGGTATTGGTTTCGCTGCTGACGGAAGCAACGCCCGCTTTGGCGTAGAGTTCAAAAAACGGTCCAATCGGTAGGTAGGCCACACCAGCTAAACTAACGGCAGAGGCATCAACGCTGTTGCCATTTTTGTTGTAACTTCCTAGATCGTAATAACCCAGTTCTGCTGAGAACATCGCAACCCCCACATCCAGCAATTGGTAGCCAATAAAGGCCGCTGGTACCGTGTCATCATCACTTAAAATGTTTGCATCAATACTGGACTTATACACCCCTGCACCAATGTATAAACCATCCGCACTGGCGGTTGAGGTGGATAGCGCCAGTGAGGCGGCTAAGCCGATACCCATTAGGGATTTTAGTAAATTTTTCATGACTTTTTTAAACTCTTAGACGATTTTTGAAGAGGTAAGTTTATTACAAAGTAGGGGGGAAGAAAAGGTTTTCTAAAAATCCCCCCAAAGTGATTGCAAGATGGCAATCACCGCAGGTCCAGCGGTTTCGGTGCGTAAAATTCTAGGGCCGAGTTGAATGGGGGTGAGACCTGCTTGCTTGGCGTGTTGTACTTCGGTTTCAGTCAGTCCGCCTTCGGGACCGATCAGCAGTTGGATGGGGGGGGAGAAATTTGGGTATTCAAGGGTTTTTAGGGTGTGCGGTGCATAAGGGTCTAATACCAAGCCAAATAGGGGGGAAGACTTTTGAGCGGTCTCTTGCAACCAATCTGCATAGGTTTGAATGGGGTGTATGGTTGGAACAGTGGTGCGCCCACTCTGTTCACAGGCGTTAATCGCAATGCTTTGCCACTGTTGTTGGCGTTTTTCAAATTTGTCGTGGGTGAGTTTAACATCACAGTGTTCGGTCAAAATCGGTTGAATATGGGTGACGCCCAGCTCCACCGCTTTTTGAATGCTGTAGTCCATGCGATCGCCTTTGGAGATGGCTTGCACTAAGGTAATATCAAGAGGAGATTCCGTTTGCGGTTGGCTTACGGTTTCAATGTGAAAATCGGCACTGCGCCGACTGGTAACGATGAGTTTGCCCGTGGCAAGTAAGCCTTTGCCATTAAAGGCTTCAATAGCAAAGTTGTTTTTTAAACGCAGTACCGTTAATGCATAGTGCGCTTGTTCTTTGGGCAGAGAAAGGGTTTGATTGGCTTGGTAGTCGCCCTCTAAATAGAGTCGTGAAATACGCATAAAATTTTTCTCCCCCCCTCGCACGCTACCTATTTAAACGTCAGTGCCTTGGTAATTTCTAACGTCGGTTCAACACTATTCATGCTATAAAAATGAATCCCCGGTGCGCCGGCATCCAGTAGCTTTTGGGACAGCTCCAAGACAAAGTCTTTTCCAAAGGCCAGTAGGCTTTCGGTATCGTCCTCATAGCTTTCTAAACGACACTTCAACCAGCGAGGTACTTCGGCGCCACAACCTTCTGAAAAACGAATCAGGTTCTCGTAGTTGGTGATGGGCATAATGCCGGGAATAATCGGGATGTCGATACCATTTCGTTCGCAGTTATCAATAAAATAACGGTAGCTGTCGAAGTTAAAAAAGTATTGGGTAATCGCCGAATCTGCCCCTTGGTCGACTTTATGTTTAAACCACTTCATGCCAATTGCACAGTTACGTGCTTGGGGATGGGTTTCAGGATAGGCGGCCACTTCTAAATGAAATTGATTGCCGCGTTGTTCTTTAATAAAGGCGACCAAGTCACTGGCGTACTTAAATTCGCCCGGATCCATCATGCCCGAAGGTAAGTCGCCACGCAGTGCCACAATACGATGAATGCCCATTGCTTGGTAGGTGTCGAGTAGCTTGGTCACGCTCTCTTTATCTGCGCCAATACAGGTGAGATGTGGTGCGGCGGCAAATTGGGTCTGTTCTTGAATGTAGCGTACGGTATCCAGTGTTCGCTCTTGCGTCGTGCCACCAGCACCGTAGGTGACGGACATATATTCTGGGTTAAGCATGCCGAGTTCTTGAATAACCGTTTTTAACTTCGCCATCCCCTTATCGGTACGGGGGGGGAAAAATTCTAAACTGAATTTTTGCGGGTGTTTTTGTTGTGACTTCATGTAGGTATCCTTTTGGAAATGGTCGATTTATAAGCCAGCGTCGGAGCGCAGTGTCGCGGCTTTATCGGTTTTTTCCCACGTAAATTCAGGCAGTTCTCTGCCAAAATGACCATAAGCGGCGGTTTTTTGATAGATCGGACGGTATAGATCCAGCATGGCAATCAATCCTTTTGGGCGTAAATCAAAGTGTTCGCGTACCAGTTGTTCAATCAGGCTCAGTGCTACTTTTTCAGTGCCGAATGTCTCTAAGCTAATCGAGGTCGGTTCGGCGACGCCAATGGCGTATGAAATTTGAATCTCACACTTGTCAGCCAGTCCCGCCGCGACAATGTTTTTCGCCACGTAACGTCCTGCGTAAGCGGCAGAACGATCCACTTTAGAAGGGTCTTTGCCAGAAAATGCCCCACCACCGTGACGCGCCATGCCACCGTAAGTATCCACAATGATTTTACGCCCCGTTAACCCTGCATCGCCCACAGGCCCTCCAATCACAAAACGCCCCGTTGGGTTTATGTGAAACAGCGTGTCGTTATGCAACCACGCTTCAGGTAAAACGGGTTTAATAATCTCCTCCATCACCGCCTCTCGCAGGGTCTCGTTGGACACCTCTGGGTTGTGCTGGGTCGAGAGAACCACCGCATCAATCGCCACGGGTTGACCGTCTTCGTAACGCAAGGTTATTTGGCTTTTGGCATCGGGGCGCAACCAGTCCAGTTGCCCCGATTTACGCATCTTCGCTTGTTGTTCCATTAAGCGGTGGGCATAAAAAATGGGGGCGGGCATCAACACGTCCGTTTCGTTTGAGGCGTAACCAAACATTAATCCTTGGTCACCTGCACCCTGTTCCCGTTCGGCGGAATCGTCGACGCCCATCGCAATTTCAGGCGATTGCTTTCCAATGGAAGAGAGCACCGCACAGGTATCGGCATCAAACCCTAGGTCGCCATGATTGTAACCAATCTCTTTAACCACTTTACGAACCAATTCCTCTTGGTCAACCCAAGCGCTGGTCGTAATCTCGCCCCCCAGCATCACCATGCCCGTTTTCACAAAGGTTTCACAGGCCACACGGGCGTGCGGATCTTGTTTGAGAATGGCATCCAACATCGCATCAGAAATTTGATCAGCAATTTTATCAGGATGGCCTTCGGAAACGGATTCAGAAGTAAATACAGTGGTTTTAGTCATGGTTGTGCCTCGAAGCAAATATTAGAATAACGAGGTACGGGAAATAGACGGGAACTAACGAAAGAGTAGATCCACGCTTTAGCCGTACTTTTAATGCGCCCGCAAGCTGATGTATCAAATCGGCGCTAAGCGGTCATTATGATAGAAAATGTTTTTTGGGTCAATTCTTCTTTTCTGCGCTATCAAAAATAGAGTTGAGTAAGAATAAGTTCAAAAATTGAATCGCATAGCGTTACCGTGTAAAATAGACGGCTTTTTTATTCTTTAGAAGAGTGTTATGACTGAAACAGCAAACCCCATTGTGGGCGTTATTATGGGGTCAAAATCCGATTGGCCAACGATGCAGCATGCGGTCGAGATGTTAGCACGTTTTGGCGTGCCACATGAAGTAAAAGTGGTGTCGGCGCATCGCACGCCTGATTTAATGTTTGAGTATGCGGAACAAGCGGAAGCACGCGGTTTGCAAGTGATTATTGCAGGCGCAGGTGGTGCGGCGCATCTACCGGGTATGGTGGCGGCTAAAACCGTGGTGCCTGTTTTGGGTGTGCCGGTTCAGTCACGTGCGTTAAGCGGTAACGACTCTCTATTGTCTATTGTGCAGATGCCGGGTGGCATTCCTGTCGGTACCTTGGCGATTGGCGATGCGGGGGCGAAAAATGCTGGTATTTTAGCGGCTCAAATTGTGGGTACAGGTATTCCCGAGATTCGTGAAGCAGTGAAAGCCTTTCGTACCGAGCAGACACAAACGGTTTTAGCGGGCGGCGATCCACGCGATTAACTCTTTTTTTATTGATGCACCTCCGTGCACAGAGCGGTAAATTTCCATGGCAAATGTAGCAAACAAAATTGGCGTACTCGGTGCGGGACAGCTCGGTCGAATGTTGGCACAGTCGGGTGCGCCATTGGGCAAAGAATTTGGCTTTTATGGTGTAAGCGAGAATGAACCCGCGGCACAGTTAGGACATGCTTTTTTTGCTTCTAAAGAGACGAAGAGCTTGGGCGATTTGGTCACATTTTCTGATGTGATCACCTATGAAAGTGAAAACACCGATGTGGCGTTGGTGCGAGAAATTGCAAAAACCACGCCCGTGTATCCTGCGGAAAAATCGTTATATATGTCGCAACACCGTGGTCGTGAAAAGGGGCTGTTTGATCAACTGAATATTCCTTGCGCCCCTTACCAAATAGTGGATTCACTCGAAAGTTTGCAACAGGCGGTCGAGGAAATTGGTCTACCTGCTGTGCTGAAAACCACCACCGAAGGCTATGATGGCAAAGGGCAGTTTGTTTTAAAAGAGAGCACTCAAATTGAACAAGCTTGGGCGGAGATTGGTGGAAAAGAGTTGGTGCTGGAAGGGTTTATTGATTTTCAACGTGAGCTTTCGATGATTGCTGTGCGTAATGCCAATAACGAACACGTCTACTATCCACTGGTTCAGAATGTGCACCATGAGGGTATTTTACGTTACACCATCGCCCCAGCCAGACAAGTCTCTGAAGCATTGCAACAACAAGCCGAAGGTTATATGCAAGGTTTGTTGGATGCGTTAGATCATGTGGGCGTGTTAACCCTAGAGCTGTTTGACACCTTAGATGGCTTAGTCGCCAACGAGATGGCGCCACGTGTACATAACTCTGGGCACTGGACACAAGATGGTGCCGTGACCGATCAGTTTGAAAACCACGTGCGAGCCATTACAGGAATGCCTTTGGGTGATACTTCGGTTTGTCAGCCATTAGCCGCCATGATTAATATCATTGGCAAAACAGGACCCGTAGAGAAAGTGCAGAACATGCCAAATGTTTTTTTGCACCTCTACGGCAAAGAAGAGCGACCCAATCGCAAGCTTGGTCATATTAATATTGTGGCTGACAGCGAAGAAGCGCTGTTTGAAACCTTTAAAGCGTTGTCTGATTTTTTACCATAACCCTTCTCAATCCACATACCTAATCATGGGTTTAGTGGACGTTTAACTCCTTTCTACTCACTTTATAGCTCTTTGTTAGAGCACCGTCACGATGATTTCTCTGAATCGCGTGATGTTATTTGTCGTCCTTAAAAAGACCTCTATTTTTTTCATTAACGCCTTAATTACGCGCTTTCCTTGTCTATTTTTAGAAGTGTGCGTCTCTTTGCGCGTCAGTTTTTTCTATTTTTTTATAAAAAGTATTTGACCCAAGGTCTTTTTGGGAATAAAATCCCAATCAAGAAGTTAAGAAATACTTTAAATTTATTTAAATATGAGGAAAACCCCATGAAAAATTCAATGAAATTAAGCGCAATTGCTTCCGCTATGGCACTCACTCTTGGTCTTACGGCTTGTGGCGGAGGAGGTGGTACCTCTTCTGTCGCTGCACTTGACAGCACTCTGCCTGTTTCTTCTGGAACCATTACAGGTTTTGGAAGTGTTTATGTAAATGGTGTGAAATTTGATACTGAGAATGCTTCATTTGATATCGAAGGGAGTACAGGAACTCAAGCGGATTTAGCGATCGGTATGGTGGTTCAGGTAAACGGTGTTATTAACCCTGATGGGGTAACGGGTACTGCAACAAATATTGTATTTGATGATCAGTTGCAAGGTCCTGTTGCTGATTTTACCCCTTCAGCAGATAATTTAACCGCAACGTTTACCGTATTAGGCGTACCGGTTGAAATTGACAGTAAAACAACCTATTTTGATCCTGATAATGGCGGAATTACATTTGATACTATTCAGAATGGCGATATTGTTGAATTGAGTGGACTCTTTAGAGGAGACACACTGGTTGCGGATCGTATTGAACGAAAAACAGAAACTCAGGTTGAGTTTAAAGGCAATATTACCGGTTTAAATAATAGTCAATTTACGTTAAGAGGTATTTCAGTGGATGCCAGTACCGCAAGATTAGACGATCTACCGAACGGACTGGTTGAAGGGGCGTATGTTGAAGTCGAAGGTGCCTATGATGGAACACAAATTATAGCAACTAAAGTTGAGTCTGAAGAGTTTGAGTACGGCGATAACAATGAGTTTGAGATGGAAGGGTATGTGACCAACCTTAATGGCAGTCGTTTTGAAATGAATGGCATTGTTGTTGACTTCAGTCGTGCAGAGATGGAACCTCGTCGTTTGCAGGTTGCGAATAACTTGCAAGTTGAAGTAGAAGGGCGCTTTAGCAATGGTGTAATGATTGCCGAAGAGATTAAGATGCGTGGTGGAGATGCTGAAGTTTCAGGCTTTATTTCAAGAGTTGATGTCGCCAATAATCTATTTGAAGTAGAGATTAATGGCACTGTGATTGTGATTCATACTGGCATGGAGACGGAGTTTGAAGATGACTATGATCGTGGAATTTACTCGTTCCGTCTTGCGGATTTAGGTCAAAATGACTTTGTTGAAGTGGAAGGCTACTTAAATGATGATGGCTCTCTGTTTGCGGTTGAAGTGGAAGTTACCTCACCGGATGAGATTGAAGTTCAGAGTGTTGTGGATGCGATTGCTGCTGATAAAATTACGGTACTAGGGGTTGATTTCTCTATTGATGTGAATAATACAATATTTGAAGGTACTAGCGATAACCCCTTAACGCAAGTGGAATTTGAAAATGCGATTATCACAGGGCAAACCTGGGTAAAAGTGAAAGATACGAACCGAGACGGTACGGCAGATAAAATTGAGTTAGAGGACTGATTTTGTTTAAAGTATTGACAACGGCTTAATTTGGGAATAAAGCCCCATTTCAAGAGTTGGTTGTTTTACTTACTGGCTCTTAATTACTTGATGAGACCTTTGCATGAGAGGGACGCGAGAGAAAAAAGAGATAAAATTTGACTGATTGAGGCGAAGGTCGCAGGGAATAGCTCGCTATTCACAAGATTTTCAACAAGGATCAGGCATATTTTAGCCTTTTTTATCCGTGTATCCTCTCGTGCAAAGGTCTCTTGATATTTAAAAGGACGATTCAAATGAAAAAATCTCTAAAATTAACTACGCTTTCTTCAGCAGTAGTCTTAGCGTTAGGACTTACCACCAGTTTTGCATCACTTGCTTCTTCAGATGATGACGATTATAAAAAGCAAACCGCTTGTTTTGATACCTCTTATGCCGGCATGGTGATGAGTGCGGTTCGTAATGGTGATTTTGTTGAAGTAGAAGGGTATGTTGATGATAAGGGTTACTTTATTGTTTCAGAGCTTGAACATAAAAAAACTTCTAAGAAAAAAGTTGAGTTGAAAGGTTTTGCTACTGACTTAATGGGCGATACCTTTAGCGTGAATGGTGTTTCCATTGATGCCAGCAATGCGAAGTTTAAAGACTTTTCAAAAGGGCTGTATGAAGGCGATTATGTTGAAGTAAAAGGCTATTTTGACGGTTCTCAAATGATGGCGAAGAAAGTAGAGTCTGAGGAGTTTGAGTATGGCGATAAAAAAGAATTTGAACTGAAAGGGTATGTTTCGGATTACGTTGATAATGGTAGTTTTAAAGTCAATGGCATTCCTGTAAACGCGAGTAATGCAAAAATGGAAGCGCCTAAGTTTAAGGCGCCAGAAAATGCCTACGTGAAAGTGGAAGGGCATTTTGTCAATGGTGTTTTAGTGATTGAAAAAATGGATGTTCAGAGAAATGATGTTGAAATTTCAGCTCCGATTACCAGCATCAATATGATGGAGTATTCGTTTGAAGTAACGCCTTATGACGGGCAAGCGCCTATTGTGATCTATACGGATTCGACTACCAAGTTTGAAAGCGAGTCGTATGATGATTACGCATTTAAGATGGAAAACTTACGTGTTGGTGATTTTGTAGAAGTAGACGGTTATCGTAATGATGATGGTGCGATTTTTGCAAAAGAAGTTGAGATGACTTATGACTATGAAGTTGAAGTTCAAGGCATGGTTGAACACTTTTATAACAATAAGATAACGGTGTTAGGCGTTGACTTTTTTGTGGATGGTTATACTCGATTTGAAGATGACCAAGACAACTACTTGAGCCAATCTCAGTTTGAAAGCATGATCAATGTTGGGCAAACATGGATTGAAGTAGAAGACGAAAACCGAGATGGTATTGCCGATAAAATTGAGATTAAATATTATTAATTTCGAATTTTTTATTTATACCATTTAGTCTTCACCCGCTTAGGTCTTCCTAAGCGGGTTTTTTTATGCCTATTTAACGAGTGAACAGAGCTGTAAAGTCAGCTCAGAAGGCAGTACAGCGGTACGGTTTTTTTGTGCCACTTGATCGCCTGCATGGGCGTGTAAACTCACACCTA
>Ga0256839_1005059_pt1 | contig 12428 bp, 10 predicted proteins | sample 354166metaG_FD_185968 | JGI IMG/M metagenome (GOLD analysis project Ga0256839, IMG submission 185968) | Hydrothermal vent microbial communities from Mid Atlantic Ridge, Atlantic Ocean - 354-166 | ecosystem: Environmental > Aquatic > Marine > Hydrothermal vents | place: Atlantic Ocean: Mid...
CCGTAGAGAGATCTCGGTAGCGCAGGACGCAGTCGTTCAGGTCGCGGTCACGGTTGAGATCGCGATCGGGCCCGGAGCCGAAGGGCAGCTCCGGGGTGGGAAACACCACCACCGAACCCCAAATCGGTGGATCCCCCCCCACCGGCGGCGGTTCGGCGAGGTCGAACTGGGCGACGCACGTCACATCCGCGGTGAGGGTCACTTGACCGTCGGCGCAGTCGGGGTCTCCCCCCCAGCCCACAAAGGCCGAGCTCGAATCGGGCGTCGCAGTCAACGCTACCGTCGTTCCTACGGGGAACGGCTCCGAGCAGTCTCCGGAGGTCGAGCCTGCAGCAATGACGCAGTCGATCCCCGGAGCGGTGACGGTACCGCTGCCCGTACCGCTTCCCGTGATGGTCAACGTAGCCGTGACAGCATCAAACTGAGCGACGCACGTGATATCCGCGGTGAGGGTGACCTGCCCATCCGCACAGTCCGGATCCCCTCCCCAGCCCACAAAGGTGGAATCGGCCGCTGCCCGCACGTCGGCCGCACCCAGGGAAAGGGCGGTTATGGAGAGGGTCAGGGTGGTACCCTCCGGTCCGCTCTCCGAGCAATCCCCCGAAGCGACTCCGGCGTCGATCTGACAGTTGATGCCCGGTGCGTTGACCTCTCCTCTCCCGGTGCCCGCCCCTTGGATCGTTAGGGTGAAATGACGCACTTCATACGCTCCGACGTCGCATGCCGGCCCCTGAGGCCGCAGGACACCTCGTTGATCCTGGGAGACGGCTGCACCCAACGGGTCGGTGCAGTCGGGAGCCGCATCGAGGGCGACACTGCCCAGCGACAGCGCCCGCGTGCGCGTGAACCCCCCGTTGTTCGTCAGCGGCCCCAGCGCCAGCTGAGCGCCGGTCACCGTGGTGAAGTCCGGGTCCAAGGCCGCACAGGTCCCGTCGTCATCGAAGTTCGTCCCCTCGGCGAGGAAGCTCCCCCCTATCCAGGCGCAATTCCCGCCGATGCTGCCGCCTTCCACCGTCACGAGGGTGTTCTTCACCCGCACGGTTCCCCCGGCCACGAGGATCCCATCTCCGATCCCGCCGAAAGGAGCCACGTTGTCCACAAGGGTGGTGAAGGCGATCGTGGAGTCCCCCAGGTTGTACAGGGCCCCTCCATCGGTGTTCGCCAGGTTCCCCTCGAGGGTGGAGTTGACCAGTGTCAGCTGAGTGGAGTCTCCGACGTAGATCCCTCCCCCCTCGAACGCCGACGCATTGAAGAGCAGAGCGCTTCTTTCGACATGCGCCTCTGCGTTGGGGCTCTCCAGGTAGATCCCCCCTCCCGCGCCGTCGGCCCAGTTGTCCCGGACCTCCGTGTCGTAAAGCTCCAGACGGGACGGGACGCTGAACGTCCTCGTTACGAACACCCCACCTCCGTTTGCTCCCGCCAGGTTGTTCTCCACTACGCTCTCCCGCACGATGACCGTGGATTCCCGAACGTCAATGCCCCCTCCGTCTGTCCCAGCCTCGTTGTCAGAGATCACGGAGGAGAGGATCTCTAGCGCTGCTCGATTGGCGTAAATACCTCCCCCTCTAAAGGACGATCGATTGAGCGTGACCGTGACATTGAGTAGGGTGACGTTCGTAAGGACAGATGACCCGCTGATGGATATTCCTGCTCCAGTGGGGGCGACGTTGTTTCCAATGAAGGAGTTCTCGATCAAAGCGTCGTTGCCGATCTCCATGGCTCCGCCCCATCCCAGACCTACGGTGTTGTCCTCGAAGCGCGAATCCGTTATCGTGAGGGATGCCGTTGCATACATTCCGCCCCCGATCCGCCGAGCGGCGTTGTTGAGGACGGAGACTCGGGTGAGGATTAAGCTCCCCCGTAGAACGTAGAGTCCACCGCCCTGCCCGGCCGAGTCGCCGGTGGGAGCATCGACGCACCCGTTGGCTATGGTCACGTCCTCCAAGGTAACGTTTACATCCTCGGCAAAGAGGACACGAAATTCGGAGCTCTCGGACGTCCCGTTGAGGTTGCAGGGCAGCGTAGGATCCCTTTGGATCGTCGCCCCGTTCCCCTGAACGGTCAAACCATCGGTGATGGGCGGGAGCCCCTGAGCCCCGTAGAAGTTGAGATAGGCTGCGGGCGCGTCGGGGAGGGTGTAGGTAGACCCGGCGGCGAGCACGATCGTGTCCGGCCCACTCCCCGCGGGACAGTCTGCATGGATCTGCGCATCGGCGTTGGCGTTCTCGAGGGCTTCTCGCAGCGAGCAAAGCCCATCGGCGGCAATCACCACAGCTCCGGGATCTACGGTAAGGGTAGCCGCTTGACCGATCGTACCCCCGAAGAGCACGACCCCGAGTAGCGCTATCGATGCCCCCGCCCCCCTCAGCCGGATGCACACGGTGAACACACCTCCTGCCCCTGCGTGACCGGTTTTTCGTCGTTATAGCATAATCTCTTTTGCACGTCAAGAGTTTCCCGTTACACTGTCGCTTGTCGGTCCTTAGAGGGCCCTGTTACCGGTCTGTCACCTCGGCGTGATACCGTGCAACGGTTCTCCCCCCCACGAGATTGGGGGGCGATCGTTGGCCTGTTCTCTCTGTGGGGTATAGCAGGAGATGAAGATCGATGAGGACCGTATATCTTCTCTCCCTTTGGCTCCACGTGGTGGCAGCCGGGGTGTGGATCGGCAGTATGGTCTTCTTGGGGGCGGTCATCGCACCTGTGATGCGCCGCCTCGACACGACGCGATCCGAGCTCTCCCGGCAGCTCTGGGAGGAAGTGGGGAGGCGCTATCGGATCGTAGGTTGGATGTCCCTAGCCCTGTTGTTCCTTACGGGGACGATCAACATCGGCTTGCGGGGATACCGCGGATCGGACTGGATCGAGGGGACCCTATTTGCGGGAAGCTTCGGTCGCACGCTGTTGGGGAAGCTCTTGCTGGTTGCTCTGCTCGTAGGGCTTACCCTTTGGCATGAGCGGCGCCTAGGCTCCCAATCCCTGGCGTACGCCTCTCCGGAGGAGTGGAGGAGATGGCGCCGTCAAGCCGCTTACTTGGGGTGGGGCATGCTCCTCCTCTCGTTGCTCATCGCCGGATTCGGCCTTCTGCTCGCTCGGGGAGGCTTCTCCTTCTGAGTGGTTCCCCTCCTTGCCCCCTGTTCCCTGCTGTTACCGGATTGTCACCCCCCGAGGCTATGCTCTCCTTGAGGCAGGTGGTGGATCGGAGCCCGGCAAGCCCCTACCGGGTGGACGGGAAGCGGGCTTGCGGGATGGAGAACGGAAACGGAGGAGAGGAAGGGAGTTGGGTGCGAAGCGGCGGGAACGTGCGGGAGAGGAGGCCGATCGGGGGCGGGATCTCCGCTCTCAGACGACGTCGTTCATCGTGCGCCTTTGGCTGGAGCCCGCCTCGGAGGAGGGGGAGCAGCAGCCGTGCTGGCGAGGACATATTCGGCACGTCCAAACCGGAGAGGCTCTGTACTTCCACGATCTTCACCAAATGATCCGCTTTGTGGAGGAACGGAGCGACCCGCACCTTCCCCCCTTGATCCGGACCGGTTCGTTGGAAAAGAGGACCAGGAGGCAGCGCGCACAGGAGGGTTGACCATGAGCACCGATCTGAGTCGACGACAGTTCTTAAAAGCTGCCGGAATGGCAGCCCTGGGGCTTTCGCTCGATCTGCGCTTCCTGCAGTTTCGAGCCCAGGCCGAGCCCACCCTCATCACGGACTATCGCAGCTGGGAGGACCTCTACCGGCGACAGTGGACCTGGGACAAGATCGCAAGGAGCAGCCACTCCATCAACTGCACCGGCTCGTGCTCCTGGAAGGTATTTGTGAAGGACGGGATCATCTGGCGGGAGGAGCAGGCCGCCGACTACCCCGCCATCGGCCCGGACGTCCCGGAGCTCAACCCCCGAGGCTGCAACAAGGGAGCCTGCTACATCGAGTACGTCCACGGGGACCAGCGCGTGAAGTACCCCCTAAAGCGCGTCGGGGAGCGCGGCGAGGGGAAGTGGCAGCGCCTCTCCTGGGATCAAGCCCTCACGGAGATCGCCGACAAGATCCTCGACATCTTGCAGGAGTACGGCCCCGATTATCTGACGTTCTTCTCGCCCATCCCGGCGATGAGCCCCGTCTCCTACGCTGCCGGGGGGCGCTTGGCGACGCTTCTGGGCGGGGTCATCTGCAGCTTCTACGACTGGTACTGCGACCTCCCGCCGGGGGAGCCCATCACCTGGGGGGTGCAGACGGACACCGCCGAGGCCGCCGACTGGGCCCACTCGAGATACATCGTCTTGTGGGGCTCCAACCCCAACGTCACCCGCATCCCCGACGCCCACTTCCTCTGGGAGGCCAAATACCGGGGGGCCAAGGTCGTGAGCATCTCCCCCGACTACAACCCCAGCTCCATCCACGCCGACTTGTGGGTGGGGATTAAGCCGGGCACCGACGCCGCGTTCGCCTTGGCCCTGGCCCACGTCATCGTGAAAGAGAAGCTCTACGACGAGCCCTACATCAAAGAACAAACGGACCTCCCGCTGCTGGTACGCTTAGACGATAAGCGCTTCCTGCGGGAGAGCGACCTCGTCGAGGGCGGAAGCGAGGAGCGATTCTACGTCTGGGATCGCACCACCCAAAGCGCAAAGCTCGTCCCGGGCTCGACGGGCTCCGACCGAAAGACCTTAGCACTAGGGGAGCTCGACCCCGCGCTCGAGGGGACGTTTCGGGTGCAGACGCTCCAAGGTGAGGTCGAGGTCACGACCGTCTTCGAGCGGCTCAAAGAGTCGCTGGAGGAGTTCACCCCCCAAGCGATGGCCGAGGAGTGCGGGGTCCACCCGAGCGTCATCGAGCGCCTGGCGCGCGAGTTCGCCCAACGCAAGCCCGCGATGATCATCCACGGCGCCGGGACGAACCACTGGTACCACAACGACCTCAACAACCGGGCCATGATCCTGTTGGTGGCCCTCACGGGCAACGTGGGCAAGCGGGGCGGCGGCTTTAACCATTACGTGGGCCAGGAGAAGATCTGGCCCATCGCCGGCTGGAAGAAGCTCGCCTTCCCCCGCCCCAAGAAGCGCTTCCAGAACACCACGCTCTGGAGCTACGTCCACGGCGGGATCGACGATCACTTAAAGGGCACGGAGTGGGACCCCTGGCCCTACATCGAAGAGAGCGTCCGGAAGGGCTGGATGCCCCTCTACCCCAAGGGCCGCAACGGAAGGCTCTACGACGACCCCAAGGCGTTGATCGTCTGGCGCGGGAACTACCTCAACCAGGCCAAGGGGAACGAGCAGTTGCTGAAGAACCTGTGGCCCAAGCTCGAGTTGATCGTCGACATCAACCACCGCATGGACGCCACGGCCCTCTACTCCGACTACGTGCTACCCGCGGCTACGTCCTATGAGAAGTACGACCTCAACTGCTCCGACCTCCACACGTTCATCCACCCGCTCACCCCGGCGGTGGAGCCGATGTTCGAGGCCCGGAGCGACTGGCAGATCTTCCGCGCGCTGGCCCGCAAGATCGAGGAGCGGGCCAAGGCGAGAGGGTTTACGGGCTACCGCGACCAGGAGTTCGGCGTCGAGGTCGATCTCGGCACGCTCGAGGCCCAGTTCACCGACAACGGGAAGCTGGCCGACGACAAGGCCGCGGCCCAGTTCATCCTGGACAACGCCGAGGAGACCCGGGGCATTTCGTTCGACGAGCTCATCCAACAGCCCCGGAGGTTCAAGGCGGCCAGCGAGCACTGGACGAGCGACGTCGAGCCGGGGAAGACCTACGCCGCCTTCCTGCGGATGACCGAGCACAAGGAGCCCTACCCCACGCTCACGGGCCGCCAGCAGTTCTACATCGACCACCCCTGGTTCCTCGAGCTGGGGGAGGCGCTGCCCACCTACAAGCCGCCCCTCGAGATCGAGAAGTACCCGCTGCGCTGGAACACCCCGCACGGGCGCTGGAACATCCACTCCACCTGGCGCGACTCGAAGTACATGCTGCGCCTCAACCGGGGCATGCCCGTGGTGTACCTCAACCCCGAGGACGCCCGGGAGCGCGGCATCGAGAACGGGGACATGGTCCGGGTCTTCAACGACTTCGGGGATCTGGTCGCGAACGCGCGGCTCTACCCCGCCGCTCCGCGAGGCCACATCACGATGTACCACGGCTGGGAGCTCTACCAGTTCCCGGACCGGAGCAACTTCCAGGCGACGGTCCCCATCCGCATCAAACCCACGCAGCTCGTGCGCTATGGGCACTTGAAGTTCGCGCTCAACTACTGGGGGCCGACGGGGGTCAACCGTGACGTGCGGGTGAACGTGGAGAAGGTCCGCTAGCCGAGGCGAGGGGTGAAACGAGAGAGGAGGATGCGAGATGCCCGTTGCACCGCTGGACAAGCAGGAACTCATCCAAAGCGATCGGCAGCTGGCCATGGTGCTCGATCTCAACAAGTGCATCGGCTGCCAGACGTGCACGATGGCCTGCAAGCTGCTCTGGACCCGCTACGAGGGCATGGAGTACATGTACTGGAACAACGTGGAGACGCACCCCGGGCGGGGGTACCCCAAGGACTGGCAGCGCCGGGGCGGGGGCTTCCGGGAGGGTCGCCCCGTCAAGGGCGATCTCCCCGGGCTCGACGACTACGGTCGCGCGTGGGAGTACGACTACCAGGGGGTGCTCTTCGAGGGCCGGAGCCCGAACATTCAACCCGACGAGGACGAGCCGCGCTGGGGGCCGAACTGGGAGGAGGACCAGGGCGCGGGGTTTTACCCGAACAGCTTCTACTTCTACTTCCCGCGGCTGTGTAACCACTGCAGCCGACCGGCCTGCGTGCTCGCCTGCCCGCGCAACGCCCTCTACAAGCGCAAAGAAGACGGCAGCGTGGTGCTCAACGAGGAGCGCTGCCACGGCTATCGCTTCTGCATCGAGGCCTGCCCCTACGACAAGATCTACTGGAACGCCGTGCGCAAGATCTCGCAGAAGTGCATCTTCTGCTACCCGCGGGTGGAGCAGGGGATCCCCCAAGCGTGCGCGGCCCAGTGCGTAGGGCGGATTCGCTTCGTGGGCTTCCTCGACGACCCCGAGGGTCCCGTCTACAAGCTCGTCGAGAAGTGGAAGGTCGCGCTCCCGCTGCACCCGGAGTTCGAGACGGAGCCCAACGTCTTCTACATCCCGCCGCTCTCGCCGCCGCGCTACCACGAGGACGGCACCGTGAGCGACGAGCCGCGCGTCCCCATCGGGTATCTGCTGTGGTTGTTTGGCCCGCGCGTGCGCGAGGCGCTCGATACCCTCAAGCGCGAGCTGGAGAAGGTCCAAAACGGCGGGCGCTCGGAACTCATGGAGCTCTTGGAGGCCCGCAGCTATCGCGATCTCTTTAAGCTCGACAAGTCGCCGAACCCGCGCTTTAACGAGTACGCCTGTGCGAGCTGCGGGGTCGCCCAAAGCTGCACGAGCCCCTTGAAGAGCCGCTTGGCCGGGACCGCTACGGCCTCGAGCCTTCGGGTGCTCAACGGCTCCCGGACCTCCTCGGGGACGCGGACTCCAACGTAAGGCGTCCCCGAGGGAAGTCGAGGGTGAGGGTAAAGTGACGAAGGAAGTTCAGACCGAGCAGACCGTCGACCCGACCGGCCGGTGGGAGGTCGTGGACCAGGACCTCCAGGCCGGAGACGGTTTGGCCCAAGGCCCGCACCTGCGCCACCGTAATCAAAGGAACGTACAAGACGCCGTCGGCAGTAAGAAGCTGGACCCGACGGCGGGAACGCTCGGGGTGATAACCCAGGGCCCGCGCGATCTCCCAAGGGATCAGGGTGTAGGTGGCGCCGATATCGAGGGCCAATCGCAGGCGCCGACGCTGGCCCGGCGAGCGTCCTTGAAGGACGACGAAGACCACGATGGCCGGGGCCGAGGGATCGAAGCGAAACTCCATGTCTCAGAAGGCAATCGCGAAGCCCTTACGGGGGAGGGCGCCCGTGTAGCAGACGGCATAGTCTCCGGTGAACTCTGTCTGGATCGCGTAGATCCGGTCGCGATCCGCGCTGTGGGCGGTGACGTATCCCCGGAGGGGCCGTCCCAGATCGTCCTCCTCCAAGACCTCGATCAGCACCCACTCGTCCGGGAATCGCCGTTGAATCTCCTCAATGGTCAAGGCCTCCTGGACCCTCATCGCACTCTCATCGTAAGAGGCGGTGCGGGGTCTGTCAACGACGGCCACGACTCCTCGGCCGGTCGGCCCCGTTCGGCTCTCTAGGGATCCGATCCGGGAAGATGAAGGACAAGGAGGGAAACGATGCCGCGGATCCGGAAAGCTGCCGTCGAGAAGGAGACGTTGCTCGACCCGAGGGCGGGCGTCTGGCGGGAGGCGGACGCCGTAAAGCTGCCATTACAGCCGACGCCCGTGGCCATGCAGCCCTCGGACTACATTCGGGAGACCTACGAGCAGGGCGCCGTGGGCGCCGTCCAGGAGCTGGAGGTGCGGGTGCTCCACAACGGCTCGGAGATCTTCTTCCGGCTGGAGTGGCCCGACCCCACCCGCGATGTAGACGTCTCGGAGGCCCATCGATTCGCGGACGGAGTGGCCGTGATGTTCCCCTTCGGCGAGGACGCGCCGCTCGTCACCATGGGCTCCCCGGCCCAACCCGTCAACCAGTGGCACTGGCGGGCCGACCTCGAGAAGCCCTACAACCTCACCACGGCGGGGTTGGGGACCACCTACCGCACGCCGGAGTCGTTCGTCGAGGCGAAGGCCGTCTGGGAGGGGGGTCGCTGGGCCGTGGTGCTTGCCCGGCCCCTCCAGACGCCCGATCCCGACAACCACGTGCCGTTTACGCCCGGTGGGACCGTGAAGGCCGCCTTCTGCGTCTGGGAGGGCTCCCATCAAGAGCGGGCCGGCCTGAAGTCCTATAGCCCGACGTGGACGGAGTTCACCCTGGAGGCCTGAGATGACCGAGATCCCGATCACGACGGGTGCGGAGGCCGAGTGGCGGAGCGCTGCGGAGCGCAGCAAGGCGTATGGGGCGCTGGCACGGGCGTTCCGCCTGCCCGACCGCGCGATCCACGAGGAGATCGTCTCCGGGCGCCTGGCCGCGGCCCTGCAGCGGGACGATCCGGCGCTCCGACTCCGTCCCGATTTGAGCTTCGAGGCGCTGCAGGCGGAGTACTTGCGCTTGTTCGAGGTCGGGACGCCGCGCCCGCCCTGTCCCCTGTACGAGGGGGCCTGGCGCGAGCGCGAGTTCGCAGATCGCCGGGACCTCATGGAGGAGCTCGTCCGCTTTTACCACTACTTCGGGCTGACCCTGGGGCCCAAGCCCAAGGAGCTGCCCGATCATCTGGCGATCGAGCTAGAGTTCCTCCACTTCTTGACGTATCAAGAGGCCCGGGCGCTCGAGGCGGGGCGTGACCCCGGGGGCTTGCGCCGGGCCCGGAGGGACTTCCTGAAGCGCCACGGGCTCGTCTGGCTCCCCCGATTGTGCGAGAAGCTGAAAGACCCTTCCCTCAAGGCAGATCCTTTCTATATCATGCTGACGGATGCAGCGGTCCAGGTCATGCGACACGATGCGAAGGGGCTGAAGGCCCATCTCGGCTAGTGGGAGGAGGAAGAAGAAGAGGAAGGAATCGGCACGAGGCGTTCTACGGCGATGATGCCCTCCGCGATCTCGCGGAAGAGGGGGGCCGCCGTCAAGCCCCCATAGTACGCGCGGGTGCCCACCTCGTCCAGCACGACCAAGATCACATAGCGCGGGTCCGAGGCGGGGAAGAACCCGGCGAAGAGCGAGGTGTACTTCCCCGGGACGTACCCCCGGCCCGGGAGGGCCTTCTGGCCCGTGCCCGACTTGCCCGCCACGTCGAAGCCCTTTACGTTCGCATAGACGCCGGTCCCGCCCTCCTCCTGGACGACGCGCCGCAGCATCTCCACGAGCTGCCGGATGCGGGCGGGGGCGGCCACCTCCCCCCGGACCTCCGGGGTGCGGGGGCGCAGCTCCCCGCCGGGGACCTCGACGGCCCGCACGACGTACGGGACGGGGAGGCGTCCCCCGTTGGCGATCGCGGCGTACTGGGCCGCCAGCTGGACGCCCGTGACGGACACCCCCTGCCCGATGGGGATCGCCCCGATCTCGAGGGCCGACCACCTCTCGACAGGGCGCAGCGATCCGGGCACCTCTCCCGGGAGGTCGACCCCCGTCTCCTCCCCCACCCGGAGACGCCTCAGGAAGGCGTATAGGCGTTCCTCGCCCAGGCGTTGGGCGATCCGGATCATCCCCGTGTTGATCGACTTCTGGATCACCTCCGCGGGGGTGACGAGCCCGTAATCCCGCCGCTCGGCGTTGTGAAAGGGATGGCCCGCGATCACCACCGGGCTGTCCCCGTTCACCCGCTCCCCGGGTGCGATCGCGCCGTACTCCAGCGCCGCGAGCATCGCGAAGGGCTTGAACGTCGAGCCCGGCTCGAAGGGCTGCACCACCGCTACGTTCTTGCGCTCCTCGGGAGTGGAGCGGACAAAGGCGTTGAGGTCGTACCTCTTGTCCTGGGCCAACGCCAGGATCTCCCCCGTCTTGGGGTCCAGGACGACGGCGAAGCCCCCCTTCGCCCGATAGCGCTCCACCCCCTTTTGGATCACCCGCTCGGCCACAAGTTGGATGCGGGCGTCGAGGCTCAGGTGGAGGTCCGCGCCGGGACGGCCTTCTTCGAGAACCCGAAGCTCGAGAACGGTCCCGTCCGCGCCCCGCACCACCTCGCGCCGCTCCTCCTTTCCGCGTAACGCCTCGTCGAACGCCAGCTCCAGGCCCTCCAGGCCCCGGTTGTCGAGCCCGGCGAACCCAATCACGTTCGAGGCCAACGATCCCTGAGGGTAGACCCGCTTCCACTCCGGCAGGAAGAGGAGCCCCCGCACGTCGAGGGCCTCGGCGGCCTCCCGGAGCCGCTCCGCGACCGAAGGGTCGACCTTGCGGGCGAGCCAGGTGAAGTACTTGGGGCGGTAGACCCGCCGGCGGGCCTCCTCCGGGGAGAGCCCGAGATGCTCGACCAGAAGCCCCTCCAAGAGCTCCGGCTTCGTCATGTTCAGGTTGTCCAAGGCGACGGATACGGCCTGCACGTCGAAGGCGAGCAGGATCCCGTTGCGGTCGTAGATCCGGCCCCGGGGGTGGGCCTGAACGAGCTCACGGGTCTGGATGCGCTCCGCCGCCTCGGCCCAGCGCGGATGCTCTACCAGTTGCACACGGATAAATTGGGCAGACGCAAGGAGGAAAAGCGCTCCCAGAGCGGCGACCGTGATCCCTAAGCGCAGGCGCGAAGTGCGAGACGCGTTCATCTCCGTTTGTGTGCTTCGTCGGCGTGTCGCGCAAAACGGCTAGCGGCTAGCGGGAGAGCGGCAACACCAAGAACTCCGGCTCCGGACGGGTCATCCCCAGCCGCTCGCGCGCGATCCTCTCCACCCGCTCCAGGGAGAAGGCGCGGGCCACCTCGAAGAGGAGCCGGTCGCGCTCCGTCCGCAGGGCCTCGACACGGGTTTGGGCCCGATGAAACTCGTTCAAGGCCTCGAGATAGCGCCACGACTGCCAGAGCTGCAGAAACGCTAACGAGAAAATCGCCAGCAGAGCGATAAGGAGGCCCAAACCCCGGGGCGTGAGAAACGTCGACTTCTCCTGCCGACGACGCCCTTCTCCCTCTCGAGCCCCTTCGAGCCGAAAGGGCGGAAATCCCCGGATCTCGTAGGGCGGTGAGGGATCCGAAGGGACCTTCCGTCGGGGCGGCGGAGCGATCGCGCGCATGGCCCCTCCATCCAAGCCTCCCATGGGCGTATACGCCAAGGACAGGCGTCTCTTTCGGAGGAGCCAGCGACGGCTCGGCGGAGGAACCCGCGAAATCAGCGGCTCGAGCGATCGACCGGGATCCCCAGCTCTTTGCCGACGGCGACGCGTCCGGCGCGCAGGCGGTATCCCGTGATGGGCGTCCCCTCCGGATCCGCCAGCAGGTCGATCCCCGTCAGGGAGACGGACGAGCGATGGCCGAACCTGCCGACGGCCTTCACCGTGATCTCCAGCACCGTTCCCGTCGTGATGCTCCCTCTGGGGTAGGCCAGCAGGAAGACGGCTTCCCCCTTCGCGTTGTCCACGGAGTGGGCGAAGAGCTCGAACCCGTTCGCGGGCTTGAGCCCTTCGACGCGGACCACCCCGGGGTCGAAGGCGAGCCGGCCCGCCGGGCCGACTTGGAAGACCTGGACGCCCGGCAGGTAGTAGACCTTAAGCTGCAGGGTCCCCGTCTGCCCCGGGGGGAGGGTAAGGTCCGTAAGGAGCACCGTCGGGCCTGCTACCCCCGCTCCCAAGCCGCAGCCGAGGAGTCCCACGGCTATAGCCCACGCGATCCCGAAGAGCGCATATGCGCGATGCTTTCGAATGGGCATTACCCCTCTCACCTCACCTCACCTCACCTCACCTCACCTCACCTCACCTCACTTCACTTC
>Ga0256839_1005060_pt1 | contig 12428 bp, 9 predicted proteins | sample 354166metaG_FD_185968 | JGI IMG/M metagenome (GOLD analysis project Ga0256839, IMG submission 185968) | Hydrothermal vent microbial communities from Mid Atlantic Ridge, Atlantic Ocean - 354-166 | ecosystem: Environmental > Aquatic > Marine > Hydrothermal vents | place: Atlantic Ocean: Mid...
GCACCGCCAACTTCCTGCGCGGCATCCCCTACTGGTCGATCGCCCTCGCCTTCCTGGCGGACGGCCGGGTGGAGTTGGCGCTTACCTTGGATCCGGTGCATGACGAGCTGTTCACCGCCCGCCTCGGCCACGGTGCTTGGGCCGGCTCCCGCCTGCTGCGGGTCTCACAGCGGGCGGAGCCGGGACAGGCGGTGGTCGCCCTCGGCCATCGCTTCGGCGACCGCAGCGCGGAGTACGCCGCGCTGGTAACGGCGCTGCTCGCGCAGGGATTCGAACACCGCCGGTTGGGATCGGTGGCCTTGAGCCTCGCCCATGTCGCAGACGGCCGCTTGGAGGCTCTGATCGCGCCGGCCATGCGCGCGTGGGACGTGGTGCCGGGACTCTTGCTCGTGCGGGAGGCGGGCGGCTGGTGCCGGGACTTTCCCCTCTCCCGGCACGCCTCCGCACCGGTGGCCGCGGCCAACCGCGCTCTCGCTCCGCTGGTGGCCGAGATCCTTGAGGAGAGCAGCCAGGGGAAGGCCTTCGAACCCGCGCCCGCGGCCCGACCGCCTCAGCGCGGCCGGCAGTAGGAGGGAAGCCGGTAGCGGATCCGGATCTCGCCCGCCGCGCGTAACTCGAGCCGGCGATAGCGCCCGCCCGAATAGCGCGGACAGTCGCGCGCAAGCCCCGCCGCCACCAAAGCGGCGCCGAGATCCTGCCCATCCAGGTAACAGCGGGCCACGATCCGGTCCCATGACCGGCTGCCGTCCGGATGGCACACCACCTCCCGGCCCAGCACCAAAGCGCGCAGGAATCGGGTCGCTTCACGGCCGAGCGGCTGGTTGCGCTCGGGCGCCGCCACCCCCTGCAGCCGCACCGGCGTGCGTTCCACCACCAGGGTGTCGCCGTCGCGCACCTTGCTGACCGTGCCCAAAAGCGGCACCTGCTCCGCTCGAAGCGGCCAGGCGGCGCACAGCATCATGCCCAGGACGAGGAGAACCCGACGAGGCGTCACCATGGTTGGACGGTTTGGGTGCAGCCTCATGCTAGCAGCGGCGGCGGGGTGGTGCCAAGCTCCCGCATATCGGAGTGCGCCATCAGGGGCGCGCGGCCGCTCTTGATCCCGGTGCCGGCGCTGGGCTAGCGAGGGGCGGGGGGAGGAGACCCATGGGGTCGGCGCCGGGGGATCATGTGCTGCTGACGCCCGCCCGGATGGCGGAGGTGGATCGCGCCGCGGTGGCGGCGGGGATCGCCTCGCGGGTGCTGATGGAGAATGCGGGCGGGGCGGTGTTCCGCGCCATTGTCGCGCGATACCGGCCGTGTGCGGTGGTGGTGCTGTGCGGCCCCGGCAACAACGGCGGCGACGGCTATGTGGTGGCGCGCAGGCTGCGGGAGGCCGGCTGGCCGGTGCGGGTGGCCGCGCTGGTGCCGCCGGAGCGGCTTTCGGGCGATGCCGCCTGGGCGGCCTCAAGGTGGGGCGGACCGGTGGAGGAGCTCGCTCCCGCCGCGCTTTTGGGATGCGCGCTGGTGGTGGACGCCCTGTTCGGAGGCGGGCTTGCCCGCGACCTCGAGGGCCCGGCGCGGGCGGTGGCGGAGATGGTCAACGCCATGCCGCTTGCGGTGGTGGCGGTGGACATCCCCTCGGGAGTCGACGGCGCCAGCGGGGCGGTGCGCGGTGCGGCGCTGCGTGCCGATCTCACCGTCACCTTCGGGCGCGCCAAACCCGGCCATCTGCTGCTGCCCGGGCGGCTTTACCGGGGCGAGCTGGTGGTGGCCGACATCGGCATCCCGGACGAGGTGGTGGCGGCGCACGACGAGGGGATACGGATCAACCACCCGGATCTGTGGCGTCGGTATCTCAGGGCGCGCGGGCCGTGCGACCACAAGTACCGTTTCGGCCACGCCATGGTGGTGGGTGGACCTGCGTCCACCACCGGCGCCACCCGTCTCGCCGCCGAGGCCGCCCTGCGCGCCGGCGCCGGTCTCGTCAGCGTGCTCACCACGCCCGAGGCCCTCCCCACCTACGCGGCCCATCTCACCGCGGTGATGACGAAGGTCTATGCGACCCTGGACGAGCTCGACCGCTGGCTCGGCGACCGGCGCACCACGGCGGTGCTCTACGGGCCCGGTGCCGGGGTGGAGGAGGCCACGCGCCGGCGCCTAGAGCGGGTGCTTGCGGCCGGTAAGCCGGCGGTGCTGGACGCCGACGCGCTGACGGTGTACCGGGACGATCCCGCCGCCCTCTTTCGCCGTCTTCGGCCCGACTGCGTGCTCACCCCGCACGATGGCGAGTATGCGCGGCTGTTCGCGGTCTCGGGCGACCGGTTGCGGCGGGCGCGGGAGGCGGCCCGGTGCGCCGGGGCGGTGGTGCTGCTCAAGGGTGCGGACACGGTGGTGGCGGCGCCGGACGGCCGTGCGGCGATCCAGCCCGAGGCGCCGGCGGGGCTCGCCACCGCCGGCAGCGGCGACGTGCTGGCGGGGATCCTGGTGGGTCTCATGGCCCAGGGGATGCCGGCCTTCGAGGCGGCGGCGGCGGCGGTGTGGGTGCAGGCGGAGGCGGGACGGTGTGCCGGGGCGCTGTTCACCGCAGAGGACCTGCTCTCCGGCATCGGCTCCGCCCTCGCTCCCCTGTTGGAGCGGGGCTGAAGTTACCCGGGTGCATCGTTCCCTCCCGAGGGGTTCACGTTTCACGCCGCTCGTGTAGGGAGGGGGGTGCCGTACAACCGGCCACCAAACCGGGCGTGTCGGGATTCATCCCCGCGCGTCCGCGGACGATGAGGCTAGCGTGCTGACCGATCCGGCCCTCGCCGCAGTCCTCGACACCGCCCGCGACGGCGTGCTGCTGCTGCGGGCGCGGGGCGCCGCGGCGCCGGAGATCGCCGGGACCAACCGCAGGCTGGAGGAGCTTCTCGGCTATGCCGGGCGCGAGCTGATCGGCCGCAGCGTGCGGGTGCTGCGGCCGGCGGGGGCGCTCAGGGAGGGCTTCGTGCGCTTGCAGGACGCCTGCGCCCGGGGGCGGCCGTTCGAGGGACAGGTGGCGCTGCGCACCGCCGCGGGCGGAGCGGAACAACTCTACGCACGGGGCGAGAAGGCGGCGAGCTCTGATCTCTATGTGCTGTGGCTGCAGGCGCTGCCACGCGGGCAGCTGGCCGCGCCGGAATGGACCTTGCCGGCCGAGGTGCTGGCCCGACTGTCGCGGGAATGGTGGTATGCGCTGGCGGTCGGGGAGGACGGCGGGCTGCGGCCCGATTTCGTGGATGCGCGGCTGCTCGCGCAGCTGGGCCTCGCTCCCGAGCAGGCGGGCGAACTGTTCTCCCGCCTGCTGGACCAGGACCGTCCGGCGGTGCGCAAGCGCAACCAGCGGCTGTTGCGCGGTGAGGCGGCGAGGATCCGCTACCGGCTGGTGGCCGCGGACGGCCAGCCGGTGGAGGTGGAGGACGAGTGCTGCCCGTTGTTGGACGAGGAGGGGTTCCTCACCCGGGTGGTCGGGGTGATGCGGCGGGCGGACGAGGCGCGGGCGTGGGAGGAACGCACCTCGGGCAGTTGCGCGGCTGTGGTGGCGCGCCTGTTGCACCGGCTCACCCTGGTGATCCGGGAGGACGGGGTGCTGGTGTGGGCGAGTTCCGAGCCGGCCACGCCGCTCACCGAACGGTTCTTCGGTCTCGTCGGCCAGGATCTCGCGGTGGCGCTGCCGGCGGAGCTCGCCGACCGCTGGCTCGAGCTCGTGGACCAGGCGCTGCTCGCGGGAGAGGTGCGGCGCCAGCAGGGCGCACTGCCCTTCCCCGAGGCCGAGGGCCTGTTCGAGGTCATGGCGGCGCCCATGAACGGGCGGTTCGCCCTGTTGCTGCTGAGGCCGGTGGAGCCGCAGGCGGAGCGGGAGGAGGCGGAACTGGCCTCGGGGCTCGCGGAAGCACCGGGTGCTTTCGCTCCGGCGGCAAGCGGGCTGCCGGCGCGGCGCGAGGGGCCGGAATCGGGTTGGGCGATGGCGGTGCTGGCGGCGGTGGCGGACGGCGTGGTGGCGACCGACCGCCGCGGGCTCGTGCGCTGGCTCAACGAGGCGGCCCAGGTGATCTTCGGCTACGAGGCCGAGGACCTGGTCGGCCGGCCCTTCCACCTGCTGCTCGCGCTGCCTGCGGAGCAGCGGATCGATTTCGACACCCTCTCGGCCCAGCTCGAGCGGGAGCCGGTCGGCTATATGGAGGTGAGCGGGCGGCGTCGCGACGGCGAGGTGATCCCGCTCGAGATCTGCATCGCTCCCATCGACGTGCCGCCCGGCGGCTACACCATCACCATCCGCGACATCACCGTGCGTCGCCAGACCGAGGAGGCGATCCGGGCGCTTGCCTATTACGATCCGCTCACCGCGCTGCCCAACCGGCTGCTGTTCGTGGACCGGCTCGGCGAGGCCATCGAGCGGGCGCGGCGCAACCGCCAGATCTTCGCCGTCATGCTGGTGGATCTCGATCGCTTCAAGCTCATCAACGATTCCCTGGGCCTGCAGATCGGGGACGCCATGCTCAGGGCGGTGGGCGAGCGTCTGCGCCGCACCCTGCGCAAGAGCGACACGGTGGCCCGCCTCGGCGGCGACGAGTTCATGATCCTGCTCCATGGGGTGGCGAGCGCCGAGGCGGCGGCGCGGGTGGCCCAGAAGCTTCTCGAGAGCCTCAAGCCGCCGTTCGTGGTCAACGGCCATGAGCTCACCACCAGCGCCTGCATCGGCATCGCCATGTTTCCCCACGACGGCACCGACGCCGATGCGCTCATCAAGAACGCGGACACGGCGCTGACCCGGGCCAAGGAGCAGGGCCGCAACCACTACCAGTTCTACACCACCGACATGAACGCCGCCGCCTTCGAGCGGCTGATGCTGGAGAGCCGGCTGCGCCGGGCGCTCGCGCAGCAGGAGTTCGTGGTCTACTACCAGCCCCAGGTGGAGCTCGAGAGCGGCCGTATCGTCGGCGTCGAGGCGCTGTTGCGCTGGTTCCACCCGGACCACGGCATGGTGCCGCCGAGCGAATTCATCCCCCTCGCCGAGGAGACCGGGCTGATCGTGCCGATCGGCGAATGGGTGCTCGAGACCGCCCTGGGGCAGGTGCGGGAATGGCACCGGCAGGGTGTTCCCGGACTGCGCCTCGGGGTCAACCTCTCGGCCCGCCAGTTCCAGCAACGCGACCTCGTCGCCCGCATCGAGGAACTCACAGCCCGCCTCGAATTCCCGCGTGCCCTGTTGGAGCTCGAGCTCACCGAAAGCGTGGTGATGCGGGAGGCGGCGGAGAACGTGCGCCGCCTGCGCGAGCTCACCCAGCTCGGGGTCCAGCTCACCCTGGACGACTTCGGCACCGGCTATTCCTCGCTCGGCTATCTGCGGCGCTTTCCCATCCATGCCCTGAAGATCGACCGCAGCTTCATCCACGACATCGCCCACGAACAGCAGGCGGCGGCCCTGGTGCAGGCCATCGTGGCGCTGGGGCTGAGCCTCAAGCTGCGGGTGGTGGCCGAGGGGGTGGAGACCCGCGAACAACTGCGGCTCCTGCGCGGCTTCGGCTGCACCGAAATCCAGGGCTATCTGTTCTGCCGGCCGCTGCCGGCCGAGGAGCTGGCGCTGTGGCTGCGCGAGGATCGCCGGCTGGATCTGGACGGGCTCTAAGGGGCCATGGCGGCGCCTTGTCGGGTGGCGGATGGGCTCCCATCTCGGCCTGGGCGCGGGCCGATGCGCCCGATCGCGACCTCAGGGGAGGACCGATCATGGCGGTCAGCACACCGGTGTGCAACTTCGGCGAGAAGGCGAAACCGTTCCGTCTGCTCGGCGTCGACGGCCGCTGGCACAGCCTCGACGAGCTCAAGGGCGCGCGCGGCACCTTGATCGTCTTCATGTGCAACCACTGTCCCTATGTGCAGGCGATCATCGACCGGCTGATCCGGGACGCCCGCGAGCTCAAGGAGCTGGGCGTGAATACGGTCGCCATCTGCTCCAACGATCCCGAACAGTATCCCGAGGACAGTTTCGACAACATGCGCCGCTGGGCGGAGGAGAAGGACTTTCCCTTCCCCTATCTGTGGGACGAGACCCAGGAGGTGGCGCGTGCGTATGGCGCCGTCTGCACGCCGGACTTCTTCGGCTACAACGCCGATCTCGAGCTGCAGTACCGCGGCCGGCTCGATTCCTCGGGGCGCCATCCGGCGCCGCCGGACGCGCGCCGCGAGCTGTTCGAGGCCATGAAGCAGATCGCCGAGACCGGCAGGGGGCCGAAGGAGCAGGTGCCCTCCATGGGCTGTTCCATCAAGTGGCGGCCCGCCGCCTGAAGCGCGCGCATGGCCTTCGCCGACCTGCGCGCCTTCGTGGATCATCTCGAGGCGAGAGGCCGGCTCGTGCGGGTGCGCGAGCCGGTGAGCCCGGTGCTCGAGGTGACCGAGATCGCGCGCCGGGTGCTCCAGAGGGGCGGGCCGGCGCTGTTGTTCGAGCGCGTCGAGGGCTCGGACATCCCGCTGCTCGCCAACCTCTTCGGCACCGTCGAGCGGGTCGCCTGGGGCCTCGGCCGCGAACCGGAGGAATTGCGTGCGCTCGGCGAGCTCCTCGCCTTCCTGCGCCAGCCCCAGCCGCCCCGGTCCTTGGGCGAGGCGCGGGAACTCGCGCCGGTGGTCAAGGCCGCCTGGGCCATGCGCCCCAAGCGGGTTGTGCGCGCGCCCTGTCAGGAGGTGGTGCTGGAGGGAGAGGCGGTGGATCTCGGCCGGCTGCCGGTGCAGACCTGCTGGCCGGGCGAGCCGGCGCCGCTCATCACCTGGCCGCTGGTGGTCACCCGGGGGCCCGGCGATGAGGCGGTCGACAGCCCCAATCTCGGCATCTACCGCATGCAGCTGCTCGGGCGCGACCGGACCATCATGCGCTGGCTGCACCACCGCGGCGGCGCCCAGCAGTTCCGGCGCTGGAAAAGGATGCGGCCGGGCGAGCCCTTCCCCTGCGCGGCGGTGATCGGCGCCGATCCGGGCATCCTGTTGGCGGCGGTCACCCCGGTGCCCGACACCCTCTCCGAATACGCCTTCGCCGGGCTGTTGCGCGGCGAACGGGTCGAGCTTGCGGCAGCGCGCACGGTGCCGCTCGAGGTGCCGGCCCGGGCCGAGATCGTGATCGAGGGCTTCGTCGACCCCGAGGAGGAGGCCCCCGAGGGGCCTTACGGCGACCATACCGGCTACTACAACGCCGTCGAATCCTTCCCGGTCTTCCGGGTCACCGCCATCACCATGCGCCGCGATCCCATCTACCTCTCCACCTACACCGGCCGTCCGCCGGACGAACCCTCGGTGCTCGGCGAAGCCCTCAACGAGCTCTTCATCCCGCTCCTGCAGCAGCAGTTTCCCGAGATCGTCGACTTCTGGCTGCCGCCCGAGGGCTGCTCCTACCGGGTGGCGGTGGTCTCCATCCGCAAGGCCTATCCCGGCCACGCGCGCCGCATCATGATGGGGGTGTGGTCCTATCTGCGCCAGTTCACCTATACCAAATTCGTGATCGTGGTGGACGAGGACATCGACTGCCGCAACTGGAAGGACGTCGTCTGGGCGCTGTCCACCCGGGTCGATCCCGGCCGCGATCTCCTGATCGTCGAACACACGCCCATCGACTACCTCGACTTCGCCTCGCCCGAGGTCGGCCTCGGCGCCAAGCTCGGCATCGATGCCACCACCAAATGGCCGCCCGAGACCCGCCGCGAATGGGGGCGTCCGATCCGCATGGACGAGGAGGTGATCAGGCGGGTGAGCGCGCGCTGGGAGCGCTACGGCATCCCGCTCGAGTGAGCCTGGGTTGATGCCGAAGAGGGGCGGCGCGGCCGGTTGCGGCGATGATCCGTGCTTGGAGCGGCAGCTGTGGACCCGATCGAAGCTCTTGGGCGAAGCGCCAGATCCGCACACCGCCCTTCGTGGTTCGCTCAACCAACGAGCGGTTGGCGGCCCCAACGGGACTCGAACCCGTGTTTCAGCCTTGAGAGGGCTGCGTCCTAACCGCTAGACGATGGGGCCTTCGCCGCCGCGGCGCGCCCTCCATCTAGGCGGGCCGGGCCTGGAAATCAAGCAGCGGCGCCGCCCACAGCACCGCATGAAGGAAAGGGGCGCGAGTGCGCGCCCCTTCCCGTTCAGCCTCCCCGATCCGTCCTCAGATCTCGCCCATCCGCATCTGCTCGGCGATATAATCGGCCTGGCGAATCGCCAGGGCGACGATGGTGAGGGTGGGGTTCTCGGCGCCTCCAGTGGTGAAGACGCTGCCGTCCGAGATGAACAGGTTCTTGATGTCGTGGCTCTGTCCCCACTTGTTCACCACCCCATCGCGCGGGTTTGCGCTCATGCGGTTGGTGCCGAGATTGTGGGTCGAGGGATAGGGCGGCACCTCGTAGACCTCGATGGCGCCGGCCGCCTCGTAGAGGGCGCGCGCCTGCCGGTAGGCGTGCTCGCGCATGGCGATGTCGTTGACGTGGTCGTCGAAGTGCACGTTCGGCACCGGCATGCCGAACTGGTCCTTCTCCGTGGGATGGAGGGTGACGGCGTTGCCCTCCTGGGGCATGTCCTCGCCGACGATCCACAGCCCGGCCATGTGGGTGTAGTTCTCGAGCTTGCGGGTGAACGACCGACCCCACGCACCCGGGTCGAGGAAGGCGGCGAGGAAGGGCAGGCCCAGGGAGAGGGTCTCCAGCTCGTAGCCGCCGACGAAGCCGCGCTTGGGATCGTTGCCGGCCTCGTCCATGACGATGCCGGCCATGGTGGTGCCCCGGTACATGCGCACCGGCTGCGGGAACACCGCATACACCGAACCCGTGACGTGGCGCATGTAGTTCTTGCCCACCTGGCCGGAGCTGTTGGCGAGGCCGTCCGGGAACAGGTTGGAGGCGGAGTTGAGGAGCAGTCTCGGGCTTTCGATGGAATTGCAGGCGACGCAGACGATGCGGGCGCGCTGGCGCTGCTGGTTGCCCTCGGCGTCCACGTAGACGACGGCGTTCACGCGCCCCTCTCTGTCGTGCTCGATGCGCAGCACATGGGACTGCGGCCGCAGATCGAGTCGTCCGGTGGCCTCGGCCTTGGGGATGTCGCTGTAGAGGGTCGACCATTTGGCGCCCACCTTGCAGCCCTGGAAGCAGAAGCCGATCTGCTGGCAGGAGGGCCGGTCGTCGTAGGGCCGGCTGTTGATGGCCATGCGGCCGGTGTGCACCACCTTGTAGCCGAGCCGCCTCGCGCCGTGGTAGAAGACCTTGAAGTTGTTGTTGCCGGGAAGACCCGGCCGGTCCTCGGTGCGGGTCACTCCCATGTTGCGCTCGGCCCGGGCGTAGTAGGGGGCGAGTTCCTCGTAGGTGAGCGGCCAGTCGAGCAGATTGGCGCCCGGGATCTCGCCGTAGACGCTTCGGGTCTTGAACTCGTGGGGCTGGAAGCGCAGGCTCGCGCCCGCGAAGTGGACGGTGGTGCCGCCCACCGTCTTGCAGATCCAGGCCGGAAGATTGGGAAAATCCCGCGCGATCCGCCAGCTGCCCGAGGTGGTGCGCTTGTCCAGCCAGGAGAGCTGGAAGAAGGCCGCCCACTCGTCGTTGACGAAATCGTCGATGGTAAGCCGCGGCCCCGCCTCCAGGAGCACCACGTCGATCCCCTTCTGGCAGAGCTGGTTGGCCAGCGTGCCGCCGCCGGCGCCGCTGCCGATGATGACCACCACGTGGTCGTCGTCGAACGCGAACCGTGCCATGCCGAAAGCCTCCCCAAGCCGTGTGCGGTCAGCCGAGATAGGGCGGCGGACTCACGTCCGGCGGCGGATCCGGAAGCCAGCCGAGGTCCTGGAAGCCCCGCCTGAGGTAGCCGCCGAACTCGTAGCTGCTGCCCTCGTAGCCGAAGTACCGCCACACCAGCTTGTTGTTGTAGAAGTGGAAGATCACAGACCCCCGCACCTTCTGGAAGAAGGCATCGCCCTCGGCCTCGAGCTCCTCCAAGACAAGGGTGCGGGTGGTCGGCGAGAGATCGACGAAGGGGATGCCGCGGGCGGCATCCAGCCGCGCCACCCCGTCCGCGAGCAGCTTGCGCACCTCCTCGCTTTCCTTCGCCTCGCCGTCGAGCGCCTCCACCACCACCGCGTAGTATTCATCCCCGAGCGCCGGATGGGGGTAGAGGGTGCGGGTCATGGCCAAAAGCGTGCGGGCGCCGCGTTCGTCGAGCACATCGAGCGCGATCGCCCAGGAGCGATCGGGGTCGTAGAAGATCACCCGTCCCGCGGCGGTGACGGCCAGCAGCGCCTGTCCGGAACGTTTGAGAAAGCGACGCCGGTCCAGAATGTATTTGGGCATGGTGGAGCCTCCCTAGGCCTCGCCTCGCTCAACGGTAGCGGCCGTGGCGCTGCAGGACCTCGATCTTGTAGCCGTCCGGATCCTGGAGGAAGAAGAAACGCGCCATCAGCGCCCCGTCGCGGTGGAACTCCTTGATGGGTTGGGGATTGAGGCCGAGCGCCTGAAGGCGCCGGTGCTCGGCGTCGAGATCGTCGACACAGAAGGCGATGTGGCCGTATCCGTCACCGTGACTATAGGGTTCCGTGCGCCCCTTGTTCCAGGTGAGTTCCACCTCGAAGTCGGATTCCCGCCCGCGCAGATAGACCAGCGTGAAATCATCGAAGTCGAAACGGTCCGCGACCTCGAGGCCGAACGCCTGCCGATAGAATTCGACGGCGCGCTCGAGATCGAGAACGCGGATCATCATATGGATGGGCTTCGCCACCGTTGCCTCCGCGCTCGCCTCCACGCCCCCCAATGTAGGCGCACAGGCCTCAGGGGTGGTAGTAGCGGGCTAATACATGCGCGGCGTCGGCAGCGAACCCATGAGTTGGGGGCCGACGGCCATGCCGCCGGCCCCCGTCTCTGGTGCCGATGAGATGGGCGCTTGCCCGGGGCGTGGTCAGACCAGCTGGGCGAGCGCCCGCTTGGTCATCACCTTGATGAGATGCGCCCGATAGTCGGCGCTCGCGTGGATGTCGCTGTTGAGATCCGCGGAGTCGATCTCCACCCCGTCCACCGCCTGGGGCGAGAAATCACGGGCGAGCGCCGCCTCGATCTCCCCCGCCCGGAACACGCAGGGTCCGGCACCGGTGACCGCGACCCGGATGCCCTGGTCGGTGCGGGCCACGAACACCCCGACGATGGCGTAGCGGGAGGCGGGGTTGGGGAACTTGGCGTAGGCCGCCTGCTGCGGCCTGGGGAAGACCACCTGGGTGATGATCTCGTCCTCGCCAAGCGCGGTCTCGAACATGCCGGTGAAGAAGTCGTCGGCGGCGATCTCCCGGCGGTTGGTGCGGATGCGGGCGCCGAGGCCGAGCACCGCCGCCGGCCAGTCGGCGGCCGGGTCGTTGTTGGCGAGCGAGCCGCCGATGGTGCCCCGGTTGCGCACCTGGGGATCCCCGATGCGGCCGGCGAGATCGGCGAGGGCGGGGATGGTGCGCCGCACGAGCTCGCTGCGCTCCACCTCGCCGTGGCGGGTCATGGCGCCGATCACGAGCGCCCCGCCCTCCTCGCCGATGCCCCGGAGCTCCTGGATCTGGGAGAGATCGATGAGATCGCTCGGCTGGGCGAGGCGCTGCTTCATGGTGGGAAGCAGGGTATGCCCCCCGGCGAGCAGTTTGGCATCCGGCTTCTGGCTGAGCAGGGCCGCCGCCTCGCTCAGCGTGGTCGGCCGGTGGTATTCGAAGGCGTACATCGCAATCCTCCCTCACGCCGCGGCCTTAAGGGCCCGCCACACCTTCTCGGGGGTCGCCGGCATCTCCACCCGCGCCCCAATCGCGTCGCGGATGGCGTTGATCACCGCGGCGGGCGCGCCGATGGCGCCGGCCTCCCCGCATCCCTTGACGCCGAGCCGGTTGGAGCTCGAGGGCGAGCCCGGGGCGAGATCGACGGTGAAGCTCGGCACATCGTCCGCCCGCGGCAGGCAGTAGTCCATGAAGGAGCCGGTCAGCATCTGGCCGGATTCGTCGTAGACCGCCTGTTCGAACAGCGCCTGGCCGATGCCCTGCACGAGCCCGCCGTGCACCTGGCCTTCCACGATCATGGGGTTGATCACCCGCCCGAAGTCGTCGACGGCCACGAACTGCACGATGTCCACCTTGCCCGTCTCCGGGTCCACCTCCACCTCGCACACATAGGTGCCGGCGGGGAAGGTGAAGTTGGGCGGATCGAAGTAGGCCGAGGCCTCCATGCCCGGCTCCAGCCCCTCGGGATAGCTGGCCGGCACGTAGGCGGCGAACACCACCTCCTGGATGGTCTTCTGGCGATCGGTGCCGCGCACCCGGAACACCCCCTCCGCGAACTCGATGTCGGCCTCCGCCGCCTCGAGCAGATGGGCGGCGATCTTCTTGCCCTTGTCGATGATCTTGTCGCAGGCCCTGAGGATCGCCTCGCCGCCCACCGCGAGCGAACGCGAACCATAGGTGCCCATGCCGACCGGGG
>Ga0256839_1005061_pt1 | contig 12423 bp, 22 predicted proteins | sample 354166metaG_FD_185968 | JGI IMG/M metagenome (GOLD analysis project Ga0256839, IMG submission 185968) | Hydrothermal vent microbial communities from Mid Atlantic Ridge, Atlantic Ocean - 354-166 | ecosystem: Environmental > Aquatic > Marine > Hydrothermal vents | place: Atlantic Ocean: Mid...
ACTCCTCTTCTAACCTGATCTATCCTAAGCTCGTCGCTATAGAAGGTTAAAGGAGTCTCATTTCCTTCCAGTCTATTGTCTCCATAGACAGCATCTCCTTTCAAGTCAACAAAGACATCAAAGCTAACCCTATCTCCCTGTGCCTTCTCAAGGTCTCTAATGATCTGAATTGGAAGTTCGGGACTGGTGGAGACAACTGAGGGTCTTTTACCTCTGTTAATGAAGTTTGCTCCTGCAAACCTTGAAAGCCAAAAGCTACTTCCAAGACTGTAATGGAAGAGCGCCACCGAAAAAAGTTTAACGGCTAAGGGACTTCCAACAGGCACATTGGTTACAGCCATTTCCACTTACCTCCTTTGCATTAGTCTAACTGAGCAAGAATCTGGTCTAAGTCCTCCGGTTTCATCTTGGAAACCAATTGCTCCAACTTCACAGGGTCTTCCGCAACCCTTTCAAGCATTTCCAGAGGACTGGTTTTCGGAGGGACTCCTCCGCTCAGGTCTCCAACGGAAGGCGCAGGTCTACTGCTCCCTGTGGAAGCACTGGAGGAAGGTCTTAGTTTCTTGATGTAGTCCTCTATTCTCTGGAGGTGGGACTGGAATTCCGTAGGCGTAAAGTCCGTCCAGTCCTCTTTCCCAGCCTCCTCCATCAAAACCCTGTCCAAGCCTAAGGCTACCTTCTGAAGAACCTCGTCTTGGAGAAGTTCCTTGTTGCGGTCTGTCCAGTCAGCAAGCATTTTCTGAAGGACGGGTTTGACGGACTCCCTCCTAAGAGAGTCCAGTTCCCTCTGGAACTCTAACCTTTGGAGTTCAAGGAGTTTCAGGACGCCTGCTGTTCCGTTCTGGATAGCCCAAGCCGTCCTCTCTTCCTCCGACATGACAGCTAACTGGCGCAAGATGGGATCTTCCTTCCTTTCTTCCTCTTCCTCCTCTTCCTTCTGAGCTTGCACCACAGGCTCTGGTTCAGGCTCCGCCCTTCGTTCTTCCTTCGACTCAGGCTCAGGCTCAGGCTCACTGGACTCCTTGAGTTCAGCGGTCTCAAGCTCCGATAGCTTTGCAAGGTCTTCTTCGGTCAGTCCTTTCATCAGCTCCTCAATTTCCTGCTCCGACTTAGCCTCTTCCATCTGTTTCGCAAGTTCCTCCAACTTCCTAACTGCCTCTTCAATCTCTTTCTGTTCCTCTGCCATTTCCATCACCTCCTGCAGTTTGCACAGCAAACTGCATTCTAAGTTGGATTAGCTGAGCAAGTCTGCTCTTGATTGTCTCCTTCTGTGGAAGATCAAAGGCGTCAAGGAGAACGTCAATGGACATTGCTACGAGGTCAGGCGGAAGGACTTTCATCAGCTCTACGAGCTGGATTAGCTGTTCCTGACGCTCTGTGAGTCCTCCCTGTGTCACTTTCACAACGATGTCTGCTCTGAGAGCAGCCAAAGTGTTGCGGATCTGCGGGACATCGGTCTGCCAGTTGATCTGAGTTCTGAAGTCCTCAGAAATGTCTACGATCTGTCTAATGCGGTCTGAATGATAGTATTGCTTTGCAAGAGCAAGGACTCTTTCCGCCACCTGTTTGAGTCCACGCTCCAAGGCGGAAAAGTAACGTTGGACTGAGTTCTGAGACTGGAGAATCCTAACACGAAGTGCAGCTCCCGTTCTGGCATTGGTTGGCTGTCCGAGGAAGTCAGGATAAATGCCTGTGATAAGGGACATTTCGTTGACGGCTTCCTGCATGAGAGTGAAGTGCTGGACTGAAAGGTTAAGGTCGTCTTCTATGCGGACTGAGTCAAGACGGCGAACTGTCAGGAAGGCATCGGGTCTACGGAGTTCCTCCATGAAATCGTCTGGGTCTGCAACTGCACCTTCCAAGGCAATGACACGCTTGGCTTGGAGGTAGTGAAGGGTTTTTGAACGGCGCTTGTTGATTTCGTCCTGAATGTCCTTAACTATGGAAACGAGAGAAAGGGGGTAGCCAGACAGATTGCGATAGGCTACGAAGGGAATGAGGGTAAAGGACTGGAAGGCGTAGGGAAGAGGCTCATCTAAGATGAGTCTGCCCGCAACGAGGACTGCTCTTCTGGTAACTGGAATAACCATGGTCTCCTTGGAAAGGAGTCCAAGCGCTATGAGGTCATCGTGAAGCTCCGGAATGTATCTTTCGGCTTGGACTCCGTCCCAGACAACCTCCTCCGCACTGAAGTCACGGTATTGAGCCTCCAAGACGAAGACAAGGTTTCTGGTGGTGTCCAGCCAAAGGTCAAGTGGAGCTGGGACTGAGGAGGAAGGCAGGGAAAGGACTTCCTCTACATGGCGCCTTGCTTGCGGGTAGTAGCGAGGGACAAGGTCTTTCTCAATCCACCTGCCTCTGAAGACGAACCTTGCGTCGGAGAAGTCGGTTTTTCGGGAAAGGGGATCAAAAATTACCTCATCAAAAGGGACGTGCTCTACGGTGATAGGATCGTGGGAAAGGAATGGGGTTATTCGGACTTCCGCCCAACCAATGCCTGTGGTGAGCATGTCTGTCATGATGTCAGTGAGAGACTGTTGGAACTGGTTTACGTCAAGGACGTAGCGAATGACAGAGGTTGCAATGGAAGCAAGGAGAGTGTCTGCCTTTCCTCTGGGAAGGCATTTGATTGTAGGCTGTTGCTGGAGCATCATTCCAACCAAGGAATTGATCTTGCTCCAGAGGTGGTTTACAGTTATGACTGGCTGTCCAAGACGCTGGAGTTCCTCAGCTTCGGAGGAAGTCCACTGGACTCCCTCATAGTATTGGCGATCTCTGTAGGCGGTCTGCCTCCACGTGTTCCACTTGTGGACTGAATCAGTGAACCAACTAAGAAGTTGCTGTTCCCTTTCTTTTACCGTCATAGCCTTCTCCTACGCAAGGTCATGTTAGATGATCCAACATGGACTTTGCTCAGCAAAGTCCATTAGGCTAACCTCCAGTTCGCAAGTCTCCTTCTCCTTGGTCTTGCCTCTCTTGGAGGCAAGATGGAGGAAGGATCAAGGTAGTAAGTGAGGCAAAGTGCGTCTGCAAGGTCGGGACTGGGAACTTTCCTTCCCCTCATCTCCTTCTTGGACTCTACTCTGAACCTTCTGCCTGTCCTGTCAAGCACTTTCCTAACCGAAGCCAGCTGTCTAAGTAACTTCTCATTGGGAGGAAGGAACAAAGTTCCGAACTCAAGTGCGTTTCGGACAGCGAACCAAAGTTCGTCTCTCAGAAGTCCAAACTCCTCCAACTGCGAACTCACTCCGACATTAACTTCAATCACTGGAATGCTAAGGCGATGTCTTAGCATGTCCGCAGGTCCAATTCCCATTCCTCCACTCACATCAATGCAAATGGCTCTGATCTCATGCGGATAGTGATTGACTTCGTCAATTACCCAGTCTACAAGCTCTGAGGGAGTAAGTCCGAAGCGGGATTTCACAAGATCAACATAAGCTCCCCTTCGGCTTACGATGGCGGACTCATCGTTTCCAAGGTAAGCAACATCAACTCCCCAGATGGCAGGTGCCTCCAGATCTGGAGGCACTTCGGAGTAGACTGCCCGCCTGAGCCACTCCATCGGAATGAGACTCTCCTCCGCCACTGGAGGAAACTCACCTTTCACCCTGATCAGGAACTCTGCAGAGTCCTCTCCATACCTTGCCTTCATAAGCTCAATCCAGTCCCTACTTACCAGCGGAGACTCCATAGAGTTCCAGTGCAACTTCAGCCAGCCTTCTCCGAAACTCCTCTCATTGAAGACTTTCCAGAAGAAGCCCTCACTCCGAGTCGGGTTTGAGGCAAGGATAATCTTCGGATTGGCTGTCGTGCCGTAAGTCTCAAGGGGTTTGAAGACTGGATCGGGAACGCCTGAAGCCTCGTCAACTACTACCATGATGTTCTCTGCGTGATAGCCTGCCAACGCCTCTGCCTGTTCCTCTGGAGTCTGGGAAACGGACACCGAAACAGCTCTGGCGAACCAGTCCTTCCGACTTCCGACTCTGATGACTTCGGACTGGATCTGAAGGAGGGAAGTTAGCTCAGGAAATCGGGATTTCTTATGCCAGAGGGAGATTTCAGCCCAGAGGACGTCAAAGAGCTGTCTGCGGGAGGGAGCAGTGCAGACGATTTTGCTCTGCGGAAAGCAAAGTAGGAACCACATGACTGCCCACGAAAGGCTGGCGGACTTCCCAGTCCCATGCCCAGATCTGATGGCAATCTGCCTCTCACGAGGCAGAAGGGAAAGGAACTGCTTCTGTTGCCATGTAGGCTCGGCGCCGAAGACTTCCCTCACGAAGGAGATTGGGTCTTCCTTCCACTGGAAAAGCTTCCTCTGCAAGGCTGAGAAAACCGCACTCTGGTTCATAGCTCCTCCAGAACAGTCAGAAGTCTTTCCCACTCACGTTTTGCGAAGGCAAAACGTTGGTCTGCCTCCGAAACGAGCTGGAGAAGGAATTGCTCTCCAGTGGAGAGCAATTGGGTGGGAGTTTCCGAAGGAAACTCCTTTGTGGGTTGAGGAGTTGAAAGAGGGACTGTGATTTTGATCTCCGCCATTACTTCCTCCTTCCAGAGCGTTCTAAGAGCGTTCTGGCGAAGACAGCTCTTTTCAGAAGAGTCTGGTCTCCCGTTCTCCTTGCGATCCTGATGGCTTCCTCTATGCAGGATTTCGTTACCTTCTTGTGTCCCCGTGCTTTGCACCAAGCTCTGAAGGCGCCCTTAGTTCCCTTGCGTTCCATCTCTGCTACGGCTGACTGGATCCACTTCTTCCTTCTTCGTTTTGCCATGGTTAGCCTCCGGACTTTCGTTTGAGGACTTCGGTTAGCGAAGGGAGGGTTTTCTCAAGGGATCTGCCGACGATGTAGCCTCCCAGCCCGAAGTGGATTATGTCAAGGAGTTTCAGGCGAATCTCAGGCGGAATGTGAGGAGCTGTGAAGCCAAGCCAGTCCGCAACCATTATGCTGACTAAGGTCAGCATGGTTATGGGTCTCCAGCTACGGGTGAGCCAGCTTTCGGACTTAGCCTCCGCAACTATGATGTTCTCCTTTGCCTTGAGGAGTTGGTTTTGCTGTTGGAGGAGAAGGGATTGGAGTTCGGACTGGAGGCGAAGTCTGAGATCTTTGTCCTCTATGAATTGATCAAGGAGGGAGGAAATGGACTGGGAAAGGGAAAGGAAAAGGTTTAGCATGCTAAACCTCCTTTCGGACTTCGGTCAGTCCGAAGGACTGCCTCTCGGACTTCGGTCTGCGTTGTATACCAGTGCATACCAGCATACCTTGACACAAAGCATACCAGTGCATACCAGCATACCATTTTAAGTTATAGGAGGGAAGTAATTTTAGGAGGCACGGAGGTGGAAGCTTGAGGTTACGAAGGCTAAGCATTTGGGTTCTCCTCTTCAAGAAGTTTTAGCCAATTGTTGGCTGCTGCGTTTGAAGCTGGGTTGGGAGAATAGACTCCGATAGCCCCCAAGAACCCGAGCCACTTCTTCACGAAGGTGTCGTAAGTGCCTGTGATGGTAAGCTCTTCTTCGGAAGAAAGTCCCTTGATGACTGCCAACGCCGATCCTTCGGAGTTGAGCATTAGTTTGACTCTGAAGCCTCCGACTTTCTCGTCCAGCACAGTTTCATAACTCCTCACGATTCCTCTTCCTCCTGAACTTCCTCTGGGAAGTCCATGTTGGACGATCCAACAGAGCCTTCCGCTGTGGAAGGCTCTGGCTGAAGAAGCTCCAGCAGACGATCTTCGTTCAGAATCAGGTGCTTGGAAATGTCCCTGCCAGCCAACCTTTGAGCCACCTTCGGCAACTCAACTGTAGCCTTCAGAAGCTCCCCTGCGGAAAGCTCTCCTTCCCTCATGGCGGAAACCAGTTCCTTCAACGCAAGTAGACTCGCACTGTAGTAGCCCGCCGAAAGAAGCCTGTCCAAACTCCCATCTCTCTCCAAAGCCTGCACTTCCTCCAGACTCAGCCCCGTCAGCTCCGCCAGCTCCCGGAGGAAGTCCTTCGGACTTCCTCCCACGAAGCCCAGAGGATTTCCACTGGAAATCCTCTGAAGGCTCCTCTCTGGCGTCTCCACCCTGGGATCTTCAGGGAAGATCCCCTCCAGATCAAAGCTCTCCATTTTTCCACTCCTCTACTTCTAATAATAATTGAAAACCCTCAGGTTTTCAACCATTCCCGCGTCGGATTCCAACATGGACTTTCCAGTGGAAAGTCCATAAGGAATTTCGCATATACGAAATTCTGAATTTTCAGGGTTTCAAGTTGAGTCCGATGGACTCAACTTTTTCGGAAGTCGTTCTCCCGCAACAACTTGGGAAATCCTGCAGGATTTCCCAAAGGGTCTACCCTTGGAATGCGATTTTTGGGCTCTGAAGTCCTTGCGTCCCAATGGGTGTTTTTGAGAATGGATTTTTCCGACTGGAAAAATCCGAAGAGGAAATCCCTGGGAATTCACGGCATAGTCGTAAATTTGGGTTGGGGTTTGGGGGTTGTGGGTTGTGGGTTGTGGTTTGGGATTTCGTGGGATTTCGTGGGTTGTGGTTTGTGGTTTGTGATTTGTGGTTTGTGGGAAGTTTTCCCACACACCCACACGCCACGGGGACATATACCCCCTACCTGAGATTGCGAATCATTCTCAAATAGGTAACGGGAAATAAAAAATGGGAACGGCATAGAGCCGTTCCCAGAAGGAAACTACCGATTCGTTACCTTATACCACTTGTATAAGGTAACGCTCAGGCTCCTTATTATGTTCCAAATATCTGCAAACGTATCTTCGCTGAGCCTGTAAATGTTTAGCCTATCTTCCAGTCGCTCGCCTTCAAGTTCGTAAATAATCTTTAAACCATCACTACGAATTTCTAATGCAACAACCATATCAAATTCTTCCAACCACATCTTTAACTCCTCCACTGTTTCCGACTGTAATTCCTCTATTCCTATAAGAATGCTGTCCACTTCCTTTCCAAAATACTCGGAGAGGAAGTAGCATACTTCCTCAACCTGACAAGACCACCTAAGCCCGATAAACCCTCTAACCTCTGAAATTAAATCCTTGATCTTCATCTTACTACCTCCTAAAGTTTTTCATACCTATAAATATAAAATATTCTATAGAATATGTCAATATGATTTAGATCATATTCGGAAGCACTTCCCTTGCGAATGGTTCGCAAACGCAAACTATTCTCAACAAACGGAACTAAAAAACTATGACATAGGTCATAGAATAAGGCTTGATAGTATATGTCTATAGGCTTATATTATATGAAAATCTTTTAAGGAGGTAAGTCATGAAGAAGGACATGAGATTCGAGCACAAAGTGCTTGGTGTGGACTTGAAAGTCCACACCAAGATAAACAAGGACACCGTAACGGTGTCCTTGAAAGCTGGCAGTGAGGATATCCTCACTGCCAGTGGTGAGCTTGAAAGGGTAGTCAGCTACGGAATCCGGCAACTTCTGTCGGATTCCATCGCTGGAAAGGCGAAGAAGGAGCACGGCAGAGAAGCCGTGCTCGAAGCGCTGAGGGAGAACTTTCCTCAGCGCCTAAGAGGAAACTCTTCAGACAATATAGGACAGAGGACACGAATACTAAACCAAATTTCGAAGCTGTTGAAAGAAGGAAGGGTAGAGGAGGCTCAGGAGCTGGCGAAACAGCTCTGAGCCTCACATTACATTGAACCCGATATCCCGTTCTGGGATATCGGGTTTTTATTTTGCCTACTCAAGACATAAGTAAACGTTTACTTACCGAACCGCACAAAATCCGAAATCCCAAGATCCTATTCCATATGGAATATTCCATATTCCATATTTTTCCTTTTTCCTTTTCCAAATCCCAAATCCCAATCCAATGGACTTTGCAAGGCAAAGTCCATGTTGGACGATCCAACACGATCTTCACAGCTTCCAGTCCATTCTCCCATGATCTTTCCGTAGGAAAGATCATTTTCCTTCCAGTCCACATATATAGTATCATATTCTCCATATTTTTCTATCCATTGAAACACAACAACTTCAAACATATATGCTATTAGCATATTTTATTTATAAAATACACATATGTTCTTACATATGTAAATAGTTATTTAATATAAATATAAAAGAAATAATTTATATCTATAGACATATGTCAGGGCATTACTCAAAACATAAAAATAATATATGCTAATAGCATATGGGTTTCAAAACGTTGTGGCAGTAGGCGTAGAAAATTCGGGAGCATAGGATATGAACATACGGTGTTTGTGCTTTCGGAGAAAGCACTGGAGGTAGGGAAGTGCTTGTTGGACGATCCAACAGGACTTTGCGAGGCAAAGTCCGAACACGGAAGTCGGAACGGGATTCGGAACATGGATCGGTGCACCGGTTCGAAAATCGGGGTTCGGACATCGGAACGGGCTTCGGAATTTCGGAGCTTCGGAAGTTGGAAGGTCGAAGAAGAAAAGGGGATTCAGAACGGGAGCTGGGCTTTCTCAGCTTCCCAACAGAGAGGGGAGTTTCGGATTGGGGATTCGGTGTTCGGTGTTCGTGGTTTCAGATCGGAACATGGAACGGGGATCGGAAGTTCGGGGATCGGTGCGGGAATCGGAAGGTAGGTTCGGACATCGGGGTTCGGAATTACGGTTTTCGGGTTTTCGGATCGGAATTTCGGAACGGATTGGAGGATCGGGTTTTCGAAGGGGTTTTCGGGGTTCGGGGTTCGGAATTTCGAATCGGATTTTCGAGGAGGGTTCGGAATTACGGGGTTCGGAATTTCGGAAACCCTTGACAAAATGAAAAAACGGTATATATTGTATACTTATGGATATGGAAATTTTCCGGATCTTGCGGAAAAAGGCTAAGGACAAAGCTTTGTCCTTGGCTAAGAGGACTTCTGGAGATCCGGAAGTCCTCAGGATATTGGAAGTCCTTCAGGAGGAGGACTTCCATCTTGAGTTGGAGGATCTCCTCCAGCTTCTCCTCGATCTGGAGGAGTTGGAGGAGAGCCTCAGCTCTCCTCCGAAAGTTTACAAAAGGAGGAGAGCAAACCTGGGCTGGACTCTGTCCAGCACCGCTGGTTCAGTGGCAAGCTGGGCAGGGTCAAGCACAGAGAAAGGTGAACTCCCTCAAAGGGAGTTCGCAAGCTGGAATTTCTCCAAGTCCTTCAGGAGGGAGGACTGAGAGAAATTCCGAAGGGAGGTGATTGCGATGGAGAAGTGGAGTTGGAGAGACGAACAGAAATTCGGAGATCCTGTGGAGAGGGAGCTCCACAGGAGGAGATTTTGGGGAGCGGACTATCGTCCGTTCTCCAGCTGGGCGTCTCCCGAGGAATCGGGAGACAGCCAAACCCTCTTCCTTAGCATTTTCGCTGAGGAAGAGGACTGTCCCGCGGAGGATCTCTGGGACTGAGGTTCTCTGCGGGTTGGAGTCCTTGTTGGATCGTCCAACACGGACTCCCTTCTTTAAGCTTCCTTCTTCGGAAGCTTAAAGAAGAAAACTTTAAGGAGGTGAAGGTGATGATGAAGATTGACTATGAGGGCTGGGAATACTTAGAGGATTGGAGGGTAGACTACTTCGTGTGCAAAACAGAAAAGCCAGAAGAATGGTGGGTAGAGGTAAGAAGCAAAGGAGAGGGAGAAAAGATAATAATTGAAGTGGAGGGGGTCAGGACTGACGAAGAAATGGAAAGGGTGCTTCTCGCATGGGTGGTAGTTAGAAGGCAACAAAGAGGGAGGGCGGAAGCTGAAGATTGAAGGCTCCGCTCTCCCTCCTCTCCCTCTCCCTTCTTTCCTTTTTGGAGATCCCTTCAGGGATCTCCAAGGAGGTAAGGGCAATGGAAAGAGCAATGACAGAAAGACTGGCGGAGATCCAGTCCCTCTGGAGAGCTTTTGTAGAAAAGCTCTCCGAGGAAGGTCTTTCAGAGGTTCTCCTCCCGAAGGAGAACCTAAGTTCCCTCGCAAGGGAACTTTTGGAGGCGAAGTTCCTCTCCGAAGAAGAGAAGAGGAACTTCAAAGGAATCAAGCTTGAGAAAGAGGAGGTAAGGCTGGTCTTCGAGCATTCTGCCAGCTTTGCAGTCCCTCCAAAAGAACTTCCTTTAGTAACTTTCGGGGAAATCGTCTTCCAATTCGCAATCCTGTGGAAGACGGACTTCCAGGCAAGACTCCTAAGGGAGGTCGTAGTGCAGATGGAGGCTTCCGAAGGAAGTTCCCTCGCACTGTAAATTTTGGGACTGCCTTCTGGCAGTCCCAAGGAGGTAAGTCCAATGCCACTGATTCTCCTTCTGATCAGTCTTGTGGTTGGAGGCTACCTCGGTAGCCTCCAACTGGCAGGTTTTGAAATTCCGCTTGCCATCGGAGTGATGGCGGGCGGAGCTTGGGCAAGCCTGAGGCTTGCCTTCAAAGAACTCTTCTAAGGAGGTGCAAAATGAAAAAGGACGAAGCCATAAGGACTATCATGGAAGCCTTCCTTCTGAAGGGAAGGCTTTTTGAGGAACAGCTTGATTTCTATGGTTATTGCACACAGGAAGATGTTCACAGACTGAAGGAACTCCTGCAGGAGCTGTCCGAAAGACAGCTGGAATGGATCATCAGTAAGTTCAAAGAAGGCGTAGAAGAGGAATACTTCGTTAATTGGAGAACCTGTCCTTTTTGTCTTGTTATACTTGAGCTTTATGAAGAGTTCTCTTGTGAGAACTGTCCTTACGGAGAGATCCACGAAATCTGCCAGAGTGCAAACTCAACATACAGCGATCTTGTCAGACACTACGAACAGAACGACTTTGACACGGAGTATGCAAAGAGGAGACTTTTGGAGGTTCTCCAGCCTAAGGAGGAGGTGCGGAATGAGGTTTGAGGTTCAAACAGTCGAAAAGGAAGGGAAGAAGTTTCATTATGTGGACTTCGGAAGGGAAGTCCACGACAAGCCAAGCTTCAGGCTCTGGATCAACCCGAAGTGCCTTCCTGAGGAAGGCACTTTGGACTTTCCACTTCTTTCGGTCAAGCTGATCATGACGAAGAAGGGAACTCCCGTTCTTACACCCTCGGAGGACTCCTTCACAGTGATTGCGGGTTGGCAGTGCGGATTCAGAGGAAGGTCTTACTTGGAAGTAATCACGCCAAAGGAAGCCACGGTAAGGAAGTTTTACCAATACCTTTCTCCCAGAGGAAGCTTGGGGATTTCGGAGTATGCTGTCGTATCAGCACCAAAGGACAAAGTCCTTAGGGTAAGGATATGGAGAGACGGAAGGCTTCACGGAGCGCCAGCGGAGCTGATTCAGGAGTGGACTGTGGTAGGAGAGCAAATCCTCTACACAGAATATCCTCCCGAACTACTGGAACTGGACTTTGCTTCGCAAAGTCCATGTTAGATGATCCAACACTTCCTTTCCTTTTTGGAGTTCTGCTCAGCAGAACTCCAAGGAGGTAAGTCCAATGAGAGTAGAGCTTTGTAACTACGCAAGTGCAACTACAATAGGAAGCTTTCCACTGGAAAGCTTCCGCAAAGAAGCTTCCGCCATCTATCCTCTCACTTGCGTTTTCCAAGGAAAACGCTATCGCTGGCTTCTGATCATGGAGACGAAAGAGGACAGGAAACGGATAGCAGAACTTTTCCACAATTTCCTGAAAAAGCGGAAGCTTCTGGAAACCTTCCACCGCAACAGCGGACTTCCTGCCAAGTCCTATGTCCTATCAACTCCCATCACCACAGCGCAACTCCTCATAGCTACCGCCTTCCCATGGGCTACCGCTGAAGGAGGCTTACCCTTCTGGGAAAGGAAATCCTACGCATGGCAAGCTGAGCTTGCCAAGGCAATCAAGAAGGGGATCCTGTCGGATTCCCAGCACGAAGGACTGGAGTCGGTGTTGGAATCCGACACTGAAAACCTTGAAAACCTACCGAAATAGTCCTATTCTATTCTATATGAAAACTTCCGAACAAAACTGAGGAGAGAAGGAAATGGGAAGGAAGCCGAAAGAAAACTTCAGACTAACGCCTGTCTTGGAGGAGGAGGTTCTGAACCTCCTCCCCGGGCAGGTTATTTTGGTGGAGTGTAAAAGTGCAGTGGAGGCAAGGGAACTTGCCTTTGAGCTTAAGAGGTTCGTTTACACAAAGACGGTGGAAGGGACTCTTGCCTTCAGTTACGACGTTCTCAGGCGGGATACGATCAGAGGACATCAGGTTATAGTCAGGTGCTACGAGAGGGCAAAGGTGAAGGTGCTGGAGAGAACGGAGGAGGGAGTTAAGCAGTTGAAGGAGGGAAATCTTTGAAAGGAGGTGACTGAGATGGCTGGAACTTACATTAGGACTTTTGCTTCGGAGCTGGAAACCGGTTACTTGGAAGAGATTGGTAGGGAGCTGGGAGTTGGAAAGAATTCCGTTCTGAAGGCGATTCTGAAGAGGTTCGTGCAAGAGAACTTGCACAGGAAAGTGGAAGATGTGGCGGAGGAACTTGCT
>Ga0256839_1005062_pt1 | contig 12423 bp, 24 predicted proteins | sample 354166metaG_FD_185968 | JGI IMG/M metagenome (GOLD analysis project Ga0256839, IMG submission 185968) | Hydrothermal vent microbial communities from Mid Atlantic Ridge, Atlantic Ocean - 354-166 | ecosystem: Environmental > Aquatic > Marine > Hydrothermal vents | place: Atlantic Ocean: Mid...
CAACACTAACTAGTCGTGGTGTCTCGAACTTAGTTAGGTATTGGTTAGGCGACCATGGTTTTGGTCCTTATTTAACAAAAATGCGCTCTACGCTGGAGAATGAATAAATGGCAAGTGAGATTAAGTCAAGTGTAATTGACCCACTTATTGATAACAATCCTATTACCCTGCAAGTGCTAGGTGTATGTTCGGCTCTAGCGGTTACCACCAATATGATGGCCGCACTTATTATGAGTATTGCACTGACCACCGTGACGGCATTTGCAAGTGCTTTTATCAGCTCAATAAGGAATCATATTCCATCTAGTATTCGCATTATAGTGCAAATGACTATTATTGCCTCATTAGTCATCATTGTTGATCAAATTCTTAAAGCCTATGCCTATGAGGCAAGTAAACAATTATCTGTATTTGTAGGCTTAATTATCACTAACTGCATTGTACTAGGTCGTGCCGAAGCCTTTGCAATGAAAAACCCTCCCGTATTAAGCTTTTTTGATGGTATTGGTAATGGACTGGGCTATAGCCTTATTTTAATGGTTGTTGCATTTTTCCGTGAATTACTTGGTGCTGGTAAGCTCTTTGGCCATCAAATTATTCCTGTCGCAAACGAAGGTGGATGGTACATTCCTAACGGACTGATGCTTCTTCCTCCGAGTGCATTTTTTGTGATCGGTTTATTGATCTGGGCAATCCGTAGTTGGAAAAAAGAACAAGTTGAAGAACCTGATTATCAGATCCATCAAGTTCATCGTACGGAGGTCTTGTAAATGGAACATTATCTCAGTCTTTTTATTCGTTCGATTTTTATTGAAAACTTAGCACTGGCATTCTTTTTAGGAATGTGTACATTCCTTGCAGTTTCTAAAAAAATTGAAACGGCACTAGGTTTAGGTATAGCAGTTATTCTAGTGCAAATGATCACCGTTCCTGCAAATAATCTGATTTATCAATATTTATTAAAAGATGGAGCGTTAGCTTGGGCAGGATTGCCAGATGTTGACCTTAGCTTTTTAGGCTTAATCAGTTATATTGGTGTTGTAGCTGCCATCGTACAAATTCTAGAAATGGCGATGGATAAGTATGTCCCTGCACTTTATAATGCTCTAGGTATTTTCTTGCCGCTTATCACTGTAAATTGTGCCATTTTGGGGGGAACATTGTTCATGGTTGAACGTGACTATAATCTAGCAGAAAGTGCTGTTTATGGTGTCGGCAGTGGCTTAGGTTGGGCAATGGCAATAACAGCTATTGCTGGTATTCGTGAAAAATTAAAATATTCTGACGTGCCAGATGGTCTACAAGGACTGGGCATCACCTTTATAACTGCTGGGCTTATGGCTCTCGGCTTTATGGCGTTTTCAGGAATTCAATTATAATGGAAATCATACTCGGTATCGTCTTATTCACGCTTATCATTATGAGCTTAGTACTAATTATATTAAGCGCTCGTTCTAAACTGGTCTCTACCGGTGATGTTAGCATTACTATCAACGATGAAAAAACAGTGCATACACCTGCAGGTGGTAAACTTTTGGGTGCATTGGCTGATTCAAATTTGTTTGTATCCTCAGCATGTGGAGGTGGGGGAACCTGTGGTCAATGCAAAGTTACGGTGCTTGAGGGTGGAGGATCGATTTTACCTACTGAGCTCTCACATATTACAAAACGTGAAGCCGCAGAGGGTGAACGTTTATCCTGTCAGGTTGCTGTCAAACAAGATATGAAGATTCAGGTACCTGAAGAAGTATTTGGTGTTAAGAAATGGCAGTGCACGGTGCGCTCTAATGATAATGTTGCAACTTTTATCAAAGAGCTTGTTTTAGAGCTTCCTGAAGGCGAAAATGTAGATTTTAAAGCGGGGGGGTTTATCCAAATTGAGTGCCCGCCCCATATTAGCGAATACAAAGATTTTGATATTAGTGATGAATATCGTGAAGACTGGGATCGCTTTGATATGTGGAGATATATTTCTACAGTCAATCATGATGTAACGCGGGCATATTCAATGGCTAATTATCCGGATGAAAAAGGCATTATCATGCTTAATGTCCGTATCGCTTCCCCTCCTCCTGGTGCTGGAGACGATATTCCACCGGGTCAGATGTCATCCTATATTTTTAATTTAAAACCAGGTGACAAAGTCACTATATCAGGTCCATTTGGTGAATTCTTCGCCAAAGAAACTGATAAAGAAATGGTATTTATCGGTGGCGGTGCAGGTATGGCCCCCATGCGTTCACATATATTTGATCAATTACGGCGCTTAAAATCAAAACGAAAGATTTCATTTTGGTATGGAGCACGCAGCAAACGTGAAATGTTCTATGTAGAAGATTTTGATATGCTACAGGCTGAGAATGATAATTTCGAATGGCACGTTGCCCTTTCTGATCCAATGCCAGAAGATAACTGGACCGGTTATACTGGCTTCATTCATAACGTATTACGAGATAATTACCTTAAAGATCATCCCGCACCTGAAGACTGTGAATATTATATGTGTGGACCACCAATGATGAACTCAGCCGTAATCGCTATGCTAGAAGATATGGGTGTAGAACGTGATAATATCTTCTTAGATGATTTTGGCTAATGTCTATTTTTATTGCTACTTTCATTATAATCAGTATAGCTGTAATAGCTATGGCAATCGGTGTTATTTTAGGTCGACCCGCCATAAAAGGTAGCTGTGGCGGTTTAAACCAAGTAGGCTTATCAGGAAGTTGCGGAGGCGCATGTTCTGCTAAAGAAAAAGAAATATGTGCTAAGCGTAAAGCTGATAAACATAATGAACCCCGCTAGTTATTGTATGGAGAACGCTTTATGCTCGCATCACTCAAAGTAAAAGACTATATGGCTGTTAATAAATGTACATTTAGTCCTGATATGGATATTTTACGTGCAATCCATAAAATGCTCGAATCGAGGATATCAGGTGCTCCCGTCCTCGATGAGCATGGCAATATGATTGGTTTTTTATCTGAAAAAGACTGCATGAAAGTCGCGCTAAATACAGGCTATCAACAACAAGGAGCTGGAGGACGTGTCTCAGAATTTATGACTAACACAGTTGAAACTATTGATGTTGACACTCCAATTCTTGAAGTAGCCGAATTGTTCTTAAAAGGCTCATACAAACGCTTCCCTGTGGTTATGGATAACCGCTTAGTAGGCACTATTACCCGCCAAAATATCTTAAGAGCACTCCAGCATATCTCCTCTCCTGATAATAGTCATAAACCTGACAAACAAAGTACAAAGCAACATGTTCACATTTAAAACCACATAAACTATTTGTGTAAATCTAGCTTGCACTCTGGATAATGGATATAAAAAAACCGGCCAAAGCCGGTTTTTTTATATCTTCTTTGAGGTAGAGAATTAAGCTTCTGCTACTTCATCCTGCTGCTGTGGCTTACGGTCAACAAGCTCAACAATTGCCATAGGCGCTTTATCACCTGCTCTTAAGCCTGTTTTTAGTATACGAACATAACCACCAGGACGTGATGCTGAACGAGGACCTAAATCGCTAAATAATTTTGCCACGATCTCCTTGTTACCAAGACGAGAGAAAGCCAATCTACGGTTAGCAACAGTATCTACCTTACCTAAAGTAATTAATGGTTCAACGACACCGCGCAACTCTTTAGCTTTAGGCAAAGTTGTACGAATGATTTCATGTTCCATTAAAGAAGCGGCCATATTTTTAAACATAGCTTTTCTATGGCTTCCGTTACGATTTAATTTACGACCTGAATTACGATGACGCATGATAATAACCTTATTTGTTTTGTTCTATTGATGCAGGTGGCCAATTATCAAGGTGCATGCCCAGTGATAAGCCTTTTGACGCCAATACATCTTTAATTTCTGTTAATGATTTTTTACCTAAATTAGGTGTTTTTAACAGCTCCATTTCGCTTCGCTGAATTAAATCGCCAACATAATATACATTTTCTGCTTTTAGGCAATTTGCTGAGCGTACTGTGAGGTCAAGTTCATCGATCGCTTGCAATAATGCTGGATCAATCATTACTTCAGGCTTTTCCTCAATAACAGGCTCTAATACCGTAAAGTCTACAAATGCAGACAACTGATCACTCAAAATTGTTGATGCAAATTTAATGGCATCTTCAGCATCTAACGTACCATCAGTATCAACATCAAGTATTAAGCGATCTAAATCTGTGCGATTCTCTACACGTGCACTTTCTACATTATATGTAACCATATTAACAGGACTAAAAGATGCATCTAAATATAGCTGACCAATTGTACGCTCGTCATCTATATCACGTGTATTCGAAGGTGAGTAGCCACGACCTTTTTCAACCTTAAAAGTCATAGATATACTACCACCAGTAAGATTAGCAATAACATGATCAGGATTAACGATCTCAACATTATGAGGTAGCTGGATATCACCAGCAGTCACTGGTCCAACACCTTCTTTATTAAGTGTTAACACAGCCTCGTCAAGTTCAAACAATTTAAATGCTAAACCTTTCATATTTAGAAGGATGTCAATAACATCTTCTTGAACGCCTTCGATTGCCGAATATTCATGAACAACGCCATCAATCTGTGCTTCAACCACAGCTGCACCTTCCATTGAAGATAACAAGATACGGCGTAATGCACTACCCAATGTATGTCCAAAACCACGCTCTAACGGCTCTAATACAAGACGAGTGCGGGTCGCACTGATCTTTTGTATATCAACCATGCGCGGTTTAAGAAAATGACTCATATAAGTCGTCATGTAATTTCCTTTAAGTTAAGTCTTAAATAGTAGTCAGTTAAGAACTAAAACTATTTAGAGTACAGTTCAACTACTAGGTTTTCGTCAATATCTGACGCCAGCTCATCTCTTTCCGGAATACGTTTAAATACACCCGAAAGAAGACCAGCATTAACTTCAACCCACTCTGGTAGACCTAATTGCTCAGCAACTGACATTGCATTAACAATTCGTTGCTGTTTTTTAGCCTTTTCACGCACTTCAACCTTATCACCAGCTTGAACCAAGTAAGAAGCAATATTAGTCACTTTGCCATTTACAAGAATGCATTTGTGTGAAACTAACTGTCTTGATTCTGCGCGTGTAGAACCAAAGCCCATGCGGTATACAACATTATCAAGTCTTTGCTCTAACAAGAACAATAGGTTTGAACCTGTTGCACCCTTTCTTTTATCAGCTAAGGTATAATAATTTCTGAATTGCTTTTCTAATATGCCATAAATACGACGAATGCGTTGTTTAGCACGCAATTGAACAGCGTATTCAGATTCACGTCCACGACGCGCACCGTGCTGACCAGGCTTCTGATCTAATTTACATTTATTTTCTAAAGGATTCCCTCTACTTTTCAAGTAAAGATCTGTACCTTCTCTACGGCTTAACTTACAAACTGGGCCACGATATTTTGCCATTATGGTTTCTCCTTACACTCTACGTCGTTTAGGTGGACGACAACCATTATGAGGAATAGGTGTAACGTCTGTAATATTATTAATTTTGAAACCCAAGTTGTTCAGTGCGCGAACTGCTGATTCACGACCTGGACCTGGACCTTTAATTTCCACATCAAGATTCTTCATACCAAAACCTTGTGCTATCTCACCCGCCTTCTCAGCTGCAACCTGTGCTGCAAATGGGGTGCTTTTACGTGAACCACGGAAACCACTCCCGCCCGCAGTTGCCCAAGCTAAAGCATTGCCTTGACGATCGGTAATTGTAATAATGGTATTATTGAATGTTGCATGTACATGAGCAACACCATCTACCACATTCTTTTTTACACGCTTACGTTGACGTGCTGTCGAATTTGCCATCGATAAGCCTCTTTATTTAATCATTCTACGAGGACCTTTACGAGTCCTTGCATTTGTTTTTGTTCTTTGACCTCGTAGTGGAAGCCCCCTACGGTGACGAACACCACGATAACAACCTAAATCTCTTAGGCGCTTGATATCCATTGTTACTTCACGACGCAAATCACCTTCAACAGTGAACTTTGCGACTTCAGTACGAAGTGCTTCTACTTCTTTTTCTGTCAAATCTCTGATCTTTGCATCTTCTGCAACACCCGCTGCCGCACAGATCTGCTGTGCACGAGTAAGACCGATACCATATATCGAAGTTAGAGCGATTACCGTGTGCTTTTGCACGGGTACATTTATTCCAGCAATACGAGCCATTGAGCTACCTTAAATCCTTCACAAGTGAACAGAGAATTTTAACACATCAACCCTCTACTCATCAATAGTTAATTTATTAACGTCTTTTAACCTTGACGTTGCTTATGACGTGCTTCTTTACAGATAACACGAACAACACCCTTACGTTTTACGATTTTACAATTACGGCAAATTTTCTTAACCGAGGCTTGAACTTTCATCGAATTTCTCCACAAAGACTACTAATTATGGTTTTAGTTTAAAAAACCGGACATACCTTTATTCTTCTTGTTTGATTTTTTCATCAAACCTTCATATTGCTGCGACATCATATGAGACTGGATTTGAGATACAAAATCCATCACCACCACAACAATGATCAGCAAGGAAGTACCACCAAAATAGAAGGGTACACTCCAATAAAGAATTAAAAATTCGGGCAACAAACACACAGCGGTAATATATATCGCACCAGCTAACGTTAATCTGCCCATTACGCTATCAATATAACGTGTAGTTTGTTCACCTGGACGTATTCCAGGAATAAACGCACCTGACTTTTGTAAATTCTCGGCTGTTTCTTTTGGATTAAAAACCAATGCCGTATAGAAAAAACAAAAGAATATAATCGCAATTGCATAGGCCATAACATACATTGGCTGCCCTGGGGACATCAACGTTGAAATGTTTTGCAACCATCCCATGCCTTCCGACGTACCAAACCATCCCGCTATGGTTGCAGGGAACAAAATTATGCTCGATGCAAAGATAGGCGGAATAACACCTGCCATATTCAGTTTCAGTGGCAAGTGAGTGACTTGACCTGCCATCATCTTACGTCCTTGCTGACGTTTTGCATAATGCACCGGGATCCGCCTTTGTGCACGCTCAACAAAAACAACAAATGCTGTTACAGATAAGGCTAAGAACAATATCGCAATCACTAAGAAAGCATGAAGCTGTCCAGTCCTTGCTAATTCAAGCGTACCACCAATAGCAGCAGGTAAACCCGCAACAATACCAGCAAAAATAATGAGTGAGATACCATTACCAATACCACGTTCGGTAATTTGTTCACCTAACCACATCAAAAACATCGTTCCTGTAACCAATGTGATCACGGCTGTTATACGAAACAACATACCTGGATCAACCACCACACCAGTTCCACCTGCACTTTGACCTTCTAAAGCAATTGCAATACCTAAAGCCTGAAATGTGGCCAATACAAGTGTGCCATATCGTGTATATTGAGTTATCTTACGCTTGCCTGCCGCACCTTCCTTTTTCATTTGTGCCAATTTGGGATGAACGACCGTTAATAACTGCATAATAATAGAAGCAGATATATAGGGCATAATTCCCAATGCAAATACAGATAACCGTGACAGTGCACCACCTGAAAACATGTTAAACATGTCTAAGATCGTGCCTTTTTGTGACTCAAACATGCTGGCAAGCGCAGCAGGATCGATACCGGGAACAGGAATAAATGTCCCCATTCTATAGACAAGTAATGCACCTAGTACAAAAAGTAATCGGCTTTTTAATTCCGCATACTTACCACCACCTAATGCATTTTGTTTGTTCTCTGCCACTTTATTCTTCTACTTTTCCGCCGGCCGCTTCAATTGCTTTTTGAGCGCCTGCAGTTACAGATAAACCTTTAACGGTTACTTTTTTCGTAATATCCCCAGAAGCAATTATTTTTGCTCTCAGTACATTCACCGATACAACACCTGCTGTTTTAAGTGCTAATAAATCTACAACACCATCAATATTGGCAATCGTATCTAAACGAACTTCTGCAACCGTTGATGCTTTCCGTGATTTAAAGCCAACTTTCGGCAAACGGCGCTGCAAAGGTTGTTGTCCACCTTCGAAACCACGCTTACTAAAACCACCAGAGCGAGATTTTTGTCCCTTATGGCCTCGACCACATGTTTTTCCCAAACCAGAACCGATACCTCGGCCAACGCGTTTGGCTACTTTCTTTGAACCTTCAGCAGGTGCGATAGTATTTAAATCCATCTTATGCTTCCTCAACCTTTACCAAATATGAAACATGATTAATCATGCCTCTATTTTCAGGTGTATCAATAACAATTGCACTACTGCCCGTCTTTCTAAGACCTAAGCCAGCAACACATGCTTTGTGTTTAGCTAAGCGACCAATTGTGCTTTTAACTAGAGTAACTTTTAATTTAGCTTGTGCCATTTTATTTATTCCATAATCTCGGCAACTGACTTACCACGTTTGGCAGCAATTGCTTCTGGGTTATGCATATCAGTCAAACCTTTAATTGTAGCGCGAACTACATTTAATGGGTTTGTCGAGCCAATAGTTTTTGCAAGTACATTGTGAACACCCACCACATCAAAAACTGCACGCATTGCACCACCGGCGATAACGCCTGTACCTTCAGATGCGGGCTGCATAAACACTTTAGCCGCACCAAACTGTGCTGTTAAAGGATGTTGAAGTGTGTGACCATTTAACACAACTGTTTGCATATTCTTTCTAGCTTCATCCATTGCTTTTTGAATTGCAACAGGCACTTCACGTGCTTTACCTTGACCGAAACCAACACGGCCTTCGCCATCGCCGACCACTGTTAATGCTGAGAAACCAAATACGCGACCGCCTTTTACAACTTTAGCTACGCGACGAATGCCTACTAATTTTTCAATCAAGCCATCAGATGGTGCTTGTCGTTGATCATTTTGTGCCATGTGATAATACCTTTTAAATTAGAACTGCAAACCGTTTTCACGTGCTGCATCAGCCAACGCTTTCACGCGACCATGAAACGGAAAACCAGAACGGTCAAAAGAAACCTTTTCAACACCTTCTTTAACGCTACGTAAAGCAATGGCTTTACCTACCGCTTCAGCTGCTGAAATATTACCTGTTCCTTTTAGTGACTTTTTAACATCGCCATCTAAAGTTGATGCAGTCGCAATCACCTTAGAACTATCATGAGCAAGTACTTGCGCATAGATATGACGCGGTGTTTTATGAACTGTTAATCTATAAACACAAAGCTCTTTTAATTTAGCTCGCGTTCTTGCAGCTCTTCGTAATCGTGAATCTTTCTTATTCATTATTCGGCCTACTTATTTTTTCTTAGCATCTTTACGAGCAACATACTCATCTGCATATCGAACACCTTTACCTTTATATGGTTCGGGTGGGCGGTATGCGCGAATGTCTGCTGCAACTTGACCAACTATTTGTTTATCAACACCTGATACAACAATTTCAGTTTGGCTTGGTGTTTCAACTTTAATACCTTCTGGTACTTCATATTGAACAGGGTGAGAGAAGCCAAGTGTTAAATCTAATTTACTACCTTGTGCTTTCGCTCTATACCCCACACCAACGAGTGTAAGCTTCTTTTCGAAACCTTGCGACACACCCGTCACCATGTTATTAAGTAACGCACGGGTTGTTCCCGCTTGCGCCACTGCTTGTTTTGATTTTTTCCGTGCAACAGTAGTCAATGTACTACCTTGCTGCTCAACATTTACATCTGCATGAACCGTACGACTCAGTGAGCCTTTTGATCCTTTAATAGAAATTTCTGAACCATTCAGAGAGATTTCTACGCCAGCAGGTATTTCTACGGGGGCGTTTGCTATACGTGACATCTGTTCTCTCCTTAACTAACTGAGCAAAGGACTTCTCCGCCCTGACCCAATTCTCTAGCTTTACGATCGGTCATCACACCTTTCGATGTTGATATGATAGCGACACCTAAGCCACCGATTACTTTTGGCAACTCATTCGCTGCTTTATATACTCGCAAACCAGGTCGACTAACACGATCTATTGATGAAATAACTGCTTTACCATCAAAATACTTTAACGCGATAGACAATACTGCTTTACCATCAACTTCTGTTGCATTAAAGCCTAAGATATAACCTTCATCTTTTAATACTGTTGCGATATTTTTCTTTAGTTTTGATGCTGGCATCGTCACTTCAGTTTTGTTTGCTTGTTGTGCGTTACGGATACGGGTTAGCATATCTGCAACTGGATCAGTCATACTCATTTTATCTTTGCTCCACTCTATATAGGTTGGTATTTACCAACTCGCCATTACCAAACCAGGAATATCACCTTTCATCGCATGTTCACGCAGCTTATTACGAGACAAGCCAAACTTGCGGTAATAACCATGCGGGCGACCCGTGATTTCACAACGGTTTCTCATACGAACAGCACTCGAGTTACGAGGTAAGGCATGGAATTTTTTAGCAGCAGCTTGACGTTCATCAAAACTCAATGACATATCAACAATTTGCTTTTTAAGTTCCGCACGCTTTGCAGCATATTTCTTTACTAATTTAGCTCTTTTAATCTCACGATTAACCATGCTTCGTTTAGCCATAACTTATTCCATCCAACCTATAGTTTTCTAAAAGGAAATTTGAAAGCCGCGAGTAATGCACGAGACTCTTCAGCTGTTTTAGCTGTCGTCGTAATCGTGATATCCATACCGCGCAACTTATCAATCTTATCGTATTCAATCTCAGGGAAGATAATTTGTTCTTTAACACCCATACTGTAATTGCCTTGCCCATCGAATGATTTTGGGTTTAGCCCGCGAAAATCACGAATTCTTGGGATTGCAATCGTCACAAGACGGTCAAAAAAGTCATACATACGCTCACTGCGCAGTGTCACTTTACAGCCTACCGGCCATCCTTCACGTAACTTAAACCCTGCTATGGATTTCTTTGCTTTAGTAATTACAACTTTCTGACCTGAAATCTTTTCCATATCAGCAACTGCATTTTCTAAAACCTTCTTGTCTGTCAAAGCTTCACCCACACCCATATTCAGGGTTATCTTAGTGATCCTCGGCACTTCCATAACTGACTTATAGCCAAACTGTTCGGTTAACTGTTTAACTACAGTATCACGATAAAAATCTTTTAATCTACTCACTGTCTATACCTATATTATATATAGCGTTAAGCGCCAACAACTTCGCCGTTTGATTTAAACACACGAACCTTGCGACCATCTTCTAAAATTTTAAATCCAACTTTTTCACCCTTGCCGGTTGCTGGATTCAGCAATGCAAGATTAGAACCTTGGATAGGCATTTCTTTTTCAACAATACCACCCGAGGTTCCCATCGCAGGGTTAGGTTTAGTATGTTTTTTCACAAGATTAATACCTTGCACTAAAAACTTACCATCCTGTCCGCGACTTAGGATTTCACCTTGTTTTCCACGATCTTTGCCAGTTAACACAACAACTTGATCGCCTTTAATTAATTTTTCCACTTTAGCACTCCTAAACTTATAGCACTTCAGGCGCTAACGAGATTATCTTCATAAACTTCTCACCGCGAAGTTCACGTGTTACTGGGCCGAAGATACGTGTACCAATAGGTTGCAACGCTGCATTCAAAAGAACTGCTGCATTTGCATCGAAACGAATCACACTTCCATCAGGACGACGTACACCTTTGCGCGTTCTAACAATAACTGCGTTATGCACTTCACCTTTCTTAACTTTACCGCGAGGCACAGCTTCTTTAATGGTGACTTTAATCACATCGCCAATCCCAGCATAACGACGGTGCGACCCACCTAATACTTTAATACATTCTACGCGTCGTGCACCGCTATTATCTGCGGCATCTAGACTGCTTTGCATTTGAATCATGGTCTAAACTCCAATATAACGGTTTAAATTACTTCGCTTTGTCGATAATTTCGACAAGCTTCCAACATTTGGTTTTTGATAATGGACGTGTAGATGTAACGGTCACCATATCACCAACATTGCACACATTCTCTTCATCATGAACGTGTAGCTTAGTAGAACGTTTCACATATTTTTTATAGATAGGATGAGCCACTTTGCGTTCAACCATAATAGTAATTGACTTATCCATCTTATCGCTAACAACACGACCAGTTACCAAACGTATACTGTTTTCCTGTTCACTCATTTTCGCGCCCTATTTCTTTTCGTTCAGTACAGTTTTAATACGAGCAATATCTTTACGAACACGTCTTAGTTCACTCGGACGTGCTAATTGACCTGTCGCATTTTGCATTCGCAAATTAAACTGTTCTTTATGAAGAGCCTCTAGCTCTTTCGCCATATCTTCAGCAGATTTTTCTCTAATCTCACTCGCTTTCATTACAGTATCGCCCGCTTCACAAAAGTTGTTTTAACAGGAAGTTTTGCAGCAGCAAGACGGAACGCTTCAC
>Ga0256839_1005063_pt1 | contig 12421 bp, 8 predicted proteins | sample 354166metaG_FD_185968 | JGI IMG/M metagenome (GOLD analysis project Ga0256839, IMG submission 185968) | Hydrothermal vent microbial communities from Mid Atlantic Ridge, Atlantic Ocean - 354-166 | ecosystem: Environmental > Aquatic > Marine > Hydrothermal vents | place: Atlantic Ocean: Mid...
CTTCGTAACTTCCATCTTCTCAGAGTTGGGGCAGGATGCTCTACCCCTGTAATCAGGTAAATCTGCTTCTATATCCGCTAATCGGCCGTATTTTTACCCACTAATTTTTCCGAAGAGCCGAATTTTTGTTGTTTTTATCTTCTCCATAATCTTAGTGATAAAGAACGTTGAATGGAAAAAAGGGCGGGCATTGTTGAAGGATTAGAATGAATTACTAATATAGAACCCCTAAAGGGGTCAGAAGAATTTTCGACTAACAGAAAAGGCTATCGAAGGTGCGTTAGATAATATAAAGCCTTACATAGAATTGGTGTTATGCAAGTGAGATTTGTGGGGATGCCTCAGGGTCAGAGCCCTTTATTTGCAATGAATTCAACGGCGGAGCAAGGTGGTGTCGCGCAGCCCCTCTGTTAAAGCAGAGCAATTGCGCCTACGCTTGTGGTGGCTAACATTGCAAGGAGTCGATCGATGAGTCGTTATGCTCGCCAGGGCCTGAGCAGTAAAGAGGCGGCCGGGTTGCTGCGCCAATACGGCCCCAACGCGCTGGAGGAGCGGCGCGTCTCGGTATTGCGCCGTTTGCTGGGTTACTTCTGGGGGCCGATCCCCTGGATGATCGAGATCGCCGCCGTGCTTTCGGCGCTGGTGCAGCACTGGGCTGATTTCTGGATTATCTTCACGCTGCTGATCTTCAACGCCGGGATCGGTTTCTGGCAGGAGTACACCGCCGGTAATGCGGTAGCGGCGCTGAAAAAGCAGTTGGCACTGAAGGCGCGGGTGCTGCGTGATGGCCAGTGGCAATTCATCGATGCCAAACAGCTCGTGCCGGGGGATGTGGTGCGATTGCGGCTGGGCGATGTGATTCCCGCCGATGTGCGCTTGGTCGAAGGGAGTTACCTCAGCGTCGATCAATCGGCCCTGACGGGTGAGTCTCTGCCGGTGAGCAAACGCCCAGGGGACGATGCCTTCTCCAGCACCATCGTCAAACAGGGTGAGGTGGTGGCGGAGGTGAGTGCCACCGGCTCGCGCACCCGCTTCGGCAAAACCGCCACCCTGGTGGAGCAGGCGAAAACGGTCTCCCATTTTCAAAAAGCGGTGCTCACCATTGGCGACTACCTGATCTACATCAGTCTGGCGTTGGTGGCGCTGTTGGTCATCGTTCAGCTTCAACGCCAGGCTCCCTGGTTGGAGGTGGTGCAGTTTGCCCTGATTTTGACGGTCGCCTCCATCCCCGTGGCGATGCCCGCCGTCCTCTCCATGACGATGGCGATGGGGGCCAAGGCGCTGTCGCGCCAGAAGGCGATCGTCACCCGGCTGGAGTCGATCGAAGAGATGGCCAGCATGGATATTCTCTGCTCCGATAAGACCGGCACCCTGACCCAAAATAGCCTCACTTTAGGAGAGGTGGAGCGCTTTCGCGCTGAGGATGATCAGGATGTATTGTTGGTTGCCGCTCTGGCTTCGCGCGGGGAGGACAGCGATGCCATCGATGAGGCGGTGCTGAGTAGTGTGAGTGATAAGGCGTTGCTGGCGTGCTACCAGCAGACCAATTTTATCCCCTTCGATCCGGTTCACAAACGCACTGAAGCGACGATTCAGACAGCTGATGGTACTACCTTTCAGGTGGCCAAAGGGGCACCGCAAGTGATCATGGAGCTGACCGCGCTGCGGGGCGAAGAGCTGGGCAGAGCGCAGCAGGTAGTGGATGAGTTTGCCCGTCAAGGTTATCGTGCGCTGGCGGTGGCCCGCAAAGAGGGTGGTGCCATGGGGTGGAGCTTTCTCGGCATGCTCTCCCTGTTCGATCCACCGCGGCCCGATTCGGCCCAGACCATTGCTCAGGCGCGGGCCTATGGTGTCGATGTGAAGATGGTGACCGGGGATAACCTCGCCATCGCCAAACAGATATCGGCCAAGCTGGGGCTAAAGGCGAATATTCTCAAGGCGGATGCACTGCGGCTCGATGAGGGCAAGGCGCATCCTGGTAGCGCCGAGTTGGTGGAGCAGGCGGACGGTTTCGCTCAAGTCTATCCCGAGCACAAGTTTGCCATCGTCAAAATATTGCAGCATCGTGACCACATCACCGGCATGACGGGAGATGGCGTCAACGACGCCCCGGCGCTGAAACAGGCCGATGTTGGCATCGCCGTTAGTGGTGCTACCGATGCGGCCCGCGCCGCTGCCGATATGGTGCTTACCGCGCCGGGGTTGTCAGTGATTATCAACGCCATTGAGGAGGCTCGGCGCATCTTCGAGCGCATGAACGCCTACGCCATCTATCGCATCTGCGAGACGGTGCGCATTATGCTCTTCGTGGTGTTGGCGATGATCTTTTTCGACTTCTACCCCATCACGGCGGTGATGATTATTTTGCTCGCCTTTTTCAACGATGTGCCGATCATGACCATCGCTTACGACCGCACCGGGTTGGCGCAGCAGCCGGTACGCTGGAATATGCGCGAAGTGATCACCGTCGCCACTGCCATGGGGGTGGTGGGGGTGGTCGGTAGCTTCGGTATGCTGCTGCTGGCAAGAGACTGGATGGTGCTCGATGTGGCGCAGATCCAGACCTATGTCTTCCTCAAAATGGCAGTGGCCGGCCATCTGGTGCTCTTCGTTGCCCGTACCAAAGGCCATTTCTGGCAGCGCCCCTGGCCTGCGCCGATCATGATCTGGTCCGCCGTGGTCACCAAGCTGGCTGCCACGTTATTGGCCGCCTATGGCTTTGGCCTGATTACGCCGATCACCTGGCCCGAAATTGCTCTCATTTGGGGTTACTCCTTTGCGTCGGCTTTTCTCACCGACTGGGTCAAAGTGCAGGTCTACCGCCATCTGGCGCAGGGTACTCCGCGCCATCGCCGCTTTCTCGACCGTTTGCAGCAGCCGCTGCACCTGTTTGGGCGGCGTAAATGAGGGGGTCGTCAGCATTAACAATCAATGTTTTTCAACCAGCAATCATCAAATTCAGAACCACCAATATAGGCAGGGCTTTCTTCTATTGTTAACTACCGATCTTGCCCGGCTCACCAACCAAGTAATACTGTATTAGATAAGCCTATCCGACGTGATCTAGGTTTCAATCTCAGAATATCGAAAACACGACACCAGATGGTCATTCACCATCCCCACGGCTTGCATGTATGCATAACAAGTGGTTGGGCCGATAAATTTGAACCCCTTTTTCTTGAGTCCTTTACTCATTGCTTCAGCCGCTGGCGTACATGCAGGAACATCCGACATTTTTTTCCACCTGTTCTGAATTGGTTTTCCATCAACAAATGACCAGATAAAAGCATCAAAACTGCCATACTCTTTTTGCACCGCCAGAAAGCATTTTGCATTCTCCACGGCAGCGTTCACCTTCAGTTTGTTTCTTACGATGGCTGGGTCTTGTAGCAACCTCTCTTTTTTTGCATCGGAATAGCGTGCCATCTTCCGAGCATCGAAATGATCGAATGCGTTAAGGTAGCCTGCCCGTTTTTTCAGAATGGTTGCCCAGCTCAGCCCAGCCTGCGCCCCTTCGAGAATCAACATCTCGAGCAGTAGGCGATCGTCATGCACTGGCACACCCCACTCTTCATCGTGGTAGTGAGTTTCTAACGGATTTGAATTTGCCCAGTCGCATCGTTTCATTAGCGGTATCCTTATTGGTGTCGTTAACCCTTTCAGCCCGGCATTTAATTCTCTGGACCGCTGCCGGAATAGCTGTCTGATGAATTAAAAATGCTACTATATTTCATTTGTCGATATCCATCCTAAAAACGCTAAAGGGGTCGAAGCTAGGCTGTCGAAATTAGGCGTTTTTGGTCATTAAGCAGCAACCCGGTTTTTGGATGAAGCAATCCTTGGAAGTGGGACTTTAGTCCCGCAATACGGCGGGACTAAAGTCCCACTTCCAAGTTGTCAGAGTATCCATAAACTGAAGGAACAAAACGTTCGAAAATCAGTAGATTTCGACAGCCTAGGTCGAAGCCCTTTAATTGCATCAATCACATCTACGGTACGAGTGGCAGCCCTTGGGAAGGGCGCTTGTAAGGCATCGCTGATTAGTGATGAGCAACATTTGTTGACCTGTATGCGCTATATTGAGCTGAACCCGGTTCGCGCAAACATATAAGATAAGAGCCCAGTTTATTTTTCAAGCAACAGTCGAGCGCTTACGAATGTCCTTGGTGCATTTTCATCTTGAAATCAACACATTTAAGTTTAAACTCAAACTCGTATCGGTACTACATCTTAAGACATCCTCGCTACAGAGTTTAACGATCCTCTTGTCGTTCAACGTGCCGTCGTTTGACGTTGTATCTTTTTTAATTTCCTTGCTGCCTGCTCTGGTGTGAGTTGGGACGCTTTGCTCAGTGCCGTCAGGGTATGTTGGCGGAGATTAAGTTTGCCGCTGCCGTTTTCCCAGTTATTCACGGTTGGCAGGCTCACTCCAAGCAGCTGCGCAAACTGGGTGCTGCTTATTTTAAATTGCTTGCGCAATCGGCGGACGGCGGCAGTGGTGGGTGTGAAGGGTTTTGTGACGGTCTTTTTTGCAGCCGCTACAACCTTCTTTTTGACGGTTTTCTTGCTGGTTTTTTTAACGCTCTTTTTACGGGTGATCGCTTTCCTGGCGCTCGGTTTTTTACGGGCTGTTTTTTTACGAACCGGTGTGACGGGTTCATCCATGTCAATATCAAATACGTCGGAAAGATCAGCCGTCGCCAGTCGCCGCCCTTTGCTTTTCCCTGAGGTGGCTGATGTTACATCCAGTTCTGCGGTAATCAGTGCTTCATGATCGACATTGCGTAGCAGAAAAAGCAGTTCAGGCTGTTGGTCTAGTCGGACACCGACACCGTACAAAACGGCGGCGATATGTTTGCACATGTCGGCCCAGTCGGGGCAGTCGCAGTCAAGCTTTATCTCATTGGGTTGGGGGAACAGGCCGTTTTCCTGGTCAGTGACAATGCTCATGACGTTATCAGAGAAGCGCCCTTGCAACAGCTCCAGCATAGAGCCGATTTTGCCAGCGCACAGTTCGCGCAGCTTTTTCCATTTTTTTGCGGGCAGGGGGTTGATGTCAATCTCAATTTCGTAGAGTGCCGAACCGCTGACGATGGCTTCGATTTTGCCCTTTGAAAGGGTGAGATGGCATACCGAGCCGTTGCGCACATAGGTGCGCCCGCGTGGCAGACGGTTTTCATAATCACTGAATTTTTCCAGATGGCTGCACCACGCTTCACCCCAGAATGTATGCGCAATTTTGCGTCCTTTGCCGGTCTTGACGGGTTCAATTTTCACTCCCATTTTTTCCAGTCTTTGCATGGCTTTGGCGGCTTTGGTCTGCCGTTGTGCAACCGGTACGTATGGAGCCCATCTATCATAATACGCCATTTTATTTTCCCCTTGTCATATCAAAGCTGGCTCTTCTCAATGTCCAGTGATACCAGATCAATCAGTGCCTCGTTATCCAGTTCTGTTAGCAGTGTCTCGGCACCGCCTTCGAGTAAATCGGTGGCGAGCGCCTTTTTCTCGTTAATCAGTGCATCGATCTTTTCTTCTATTGTCCCCTGACAGACGAATTTATGCACCAGTACATTTTGCTTTTGGCCAATACGAAAGGCGCGATCCGTGGCCTGGTTTTCCACCGCAGGGTTCCACCAGCGGTCAAAGTGAATGACGTGTGATGCCTGAGTCAGGTTAAGGCCGGTGCCGCCTGCTTTGAGAGAGAGTACAAAAAAGGGCGGCCCTGCTTCGTCCTGAAATTGTTCGACCCGTTTTTGCCGTTGTTTGACCGATGTGCCGCCATGCAGCGTTAGACCCGGGCGGCCAAATTGCTCGGCTAAAAAATCGGCCAGTGGCCCGGTCATCTCACGGAACTGGGTAAAGAGCAATAGTTTTTGCTGGCGTGCGGCGATCTCTTCACAAAGTTCGGCCAGGCGCTGAAACTTGCCGCTGTGTTTGGGATTGTATTCGCCATCTCCCAGTAGCTGAGATGGGTGGTTGCAAATTTGTTTGAAACGCATCAGGTAAGCCAGCACCTGGCCGCGCCGTTTCATTCCTTCCAGGTTTTCGATGATGCTCGCAAGTTCAGTGACGGCGTGTTGATAATGCGCTGCCTGGGTTTTACTCAAACCACAATAGGTGGAAAGTTCGGTTTTGTCAGGCAGGTCGCTGATGATGGAACGGTCTGTTTTCATGCGACGCAAGATGTAAGGACTGACCAGATTACGCAGTGGTGCATATTGATCACTTTCACGCTCAGAGAGTGATTTTACAAACCCTCTGAACCGTTTGGCGGATCCCAGCAGGCCGGGGTTAAGAAAGTCGAACAGCGACCAGAGGTCAGAGATACTGTTTTCAACTGGCGTTCCGGTCAACGCGATGCGCGCCGCAGCATTGATCTGTTTGACTGCTTTGGTCTGGCGGGCCGAGGGGTTTTTGATCGCCTGAGCTTCGTCCAGCACCAGCAGTTGCCAGCGCTGTTGTTGTAGCCACTCCTGGCGCATCAGTGTGCCATAGGTGGTTAACACAACATCGATGTTATTCAGGGCATCAGGATCATCCGCAATGCTCGCCAATGTTTTTTTACTGTGTTGAGAACTGTGCAAAAACAAACAGCGTAACGATGGTGCAAAACGCGCTAATTCACTTTGCCAGTTGGTTAGCAGGGAGGCGGGCAGCACCAGCAGGGCAGGGTGTTCACGAAGGCGTTTTTTCTCAACCAGCAGCAGCGAAATGACCTGCATGGTTTTCCCCAGCCCCATATCATCGGCAAGGCAGGCACCCAGGCCAAGCCGGGAGAGCAGCCGCAGCCAGTTGACACCTTCCTGCTGATAAGGGCGCAGCGATGCTTTGAGTGCAGTACCCGGATTAGCGGCTTTCATTTGGGCGGGTGAGCGCAATGCTTCCAGTTGTGACGCAAGCCATTTACCGGGCTGCACAAAAGACCACTCCCGGCTTTCTTCGATGTCGTCATGGCTCAGATCAGCGGGGGCACCGGCCAGCAGGCGCATGCCTTCTGCAAAGGTGAGCCCGTCCATGCCCGCTTCGGCTTCCACTTTTTTCCAGTGGGCCAGGGCTTCATCCAGTTTTTCCTGATCCACCTCAACCCATTGTCCTTTGATAAAAGCGAGGCCGTTTCCTGTCGCCATCAGCTTCTTCAGCTCGGCTTTACTGAGAGCGGTATCACCCAAGGCAATATTGAGTTTGAAATCGAGCAGTGAGTCGGCATTAAAGCTTTTATTTTTGTGTTCACCAATGGTGATGCCGACTCGGGGTCGGCTGCGCTTTTTCCACCAATCTGGCAGGCGAACCACCACACCGCACTGTTCGTACAGCGCGGCGTCTTTAAGAAACGCATAGGCTTCACCGGGAGACCAGGCGAGTGGATGATAAAGATCACCAGTGTCCACCAGCGCCTTAATCACGGGGCTGGATTCAGCCGCGAGCTGTACTGGCGACAGCAGGCGGATCAGCGCCTTTTTGTTTTTGGCTCCGGCGTAATCCTGCAAGGCGCGACTGAGTGGCTGGTGACGAACCCGTCCATGTTCGGACAGTTCGGGCGCGTAAGTCGCCATGAAGGCAAAGGGGTAGTCGGGATCATTTTTGTTTTCCGCCAGATGAAAACAGACACGGCCCACCTGATGCCATCGTGGGGCTTTTTGGGTCAGCAGGGCATCCAGCCCGCCTGTATTTTGAATTGCCTCACAGACCCAGGTATCCAGTACGGTGCGGATCTCCTGTAACACAGCGGCAGAGAGATACTCGGCCCCCCGCATGGGCGGCATACTGAGCAGCAGCGGCATGGTTTCAGTGGCGGTAAACGGTGTGATGGGATCAGGAGGATCAGCCGGAGGTAGCAGGCAGCGTTCACTCATGTAATGGCAAGCGATGTTTCGCCAATACTGTAACGACGGGGAGAGGTCTGCCCCGTTTTTCAGGGATGCGAGAAAAAACAGACCCTCGCCTACACTGCGCGAAAATGCACGTTCGATAGCTTCGGCGTAACGGGTAGTGTTGGTTTTTTCATTGCTGACAAATGAAAAACCGTGTAGGTGTCCGGAAGGCAACAGGCCTATATTAAAAGTGCTCATATTTGATTTTTAATCTGAAGCCATGCGACTCCATCATAAGCTATCTCCAACGGTTGCAGCACGTTGTTGCAGTTTGTTTCAATGGTGTTAGCACCACAGCTACTCATTTTGTCGGGCCTAAGCGGCGCAGTAATGCAGCGTAGAATACCGCATGTTCGTCACCATATGACTCCTCGGGCCACTCGAAGCGAGGAAAAGTACCTTCTGCAGACGATGTGAAGATCATTGCTGGATTTCCCGGATAGCGCCGTGCCAAGCAAGTTGTAAAAGGTCTTTCACAATACTTTTCCTTCGCATCCTTTGCCGTTAACTGGGTGCTGGCTCGTGCTTAATGACGGAGCAGGGGCAACAAATGTGGCCACACTGTATCCAGTAATCGGCCTTGCGCGGCGGCATTGGGGTGCAGACCATCGTTTTGCATTAACGTGGTGTGTGTCGCAACCCCTTCCAGGAAAAAAGGTACAAGGCCGGTTTTGTATTGCCGGGCAAGTTCGGCAAAAACCTGTGTAAAGTTTCGCGTGTAACGTGGCCCATAATTGGGCGGCAGGCGCATACCTAGCAGTAAAACGCGCGCATTGTTTTGTTGCGCGGCGTTGATCATCCATCGCAGATTTTCCCGCATTAATGATAAGGGTAATCCGCGCAATCCATCGTTGGCACCCAGTTCAATGATGACTATTTCCGGTTGATGTTTGCGCAAAGCCTGGGGTAGCCGGTTGCGTCCTCCGCTGGTGGTTTCACCACTGATGCTGGCGTTAATCACACGATGTGGCAAATGCTCAGCGGCCAGGCGTTTTTCCAGTAACGCCACCCAGCCTTCTGACAGGCGTATTCTGTACCCGGCGCTCAAGCTGTCGCCCATGACGAGGATGACTGGCGTATTTTTATTTGCGGCATTTGCCGTGTGACAGGGTACACTGAGACCGATGCTGATCAGCAGCAGTAAACACGAAACGGATAAATGTGAGAAATTATGTATCATGAATGAGAGTGTGAATCAGCCCATTCTGCTTGTCGAGGGTTTGGGGAAAACGGTGGCCAATCATGCGAGCCACAAAGGCCCATCATCGGACGATGAGACGAATGATGAGTTGATTATTTTGCATGATATTGATTTGAGTATTCAACGCGGTGATTCAGTCGCAATAGTGGGGCCGTCCGGTTCAGGTAAATCGACATTGCTGGGTTTGATGGCTGGGTTGGACGTGCCGACCTGTGGCACAATTTATCTCGATGGCAAAAATATTTTGCAATTGAATGAAGACGAGCGCGCGGCATTGCGCGGCGAAAAAATAGGTTTTGTCTTTCAGTCATTCCAGTTGTTGCCATCGTTTACCGCATTGGAAAACGTCATGTTGCCTCTGGAATTACAGGAAAACAGTGGTACTTATTCATTTGCGCGAAAACAGGCTGAACAATTGTTGGCGCGGGTGGGTCTGAGCGAGCGTGAGCACCATTATCCTGGTCAGTTGTCCGGGGGGGAGCAGCAGCGCGTGGCTATTGCTCGTGCTTTTGTCAGTAAACCATCGTTGTTGTTCGCTGATGAGCCTACGGGTAATCTGGATACACACACTGGACAGCAGGTTATTGATTTTATGTTTGAGCTGAACCGCGAGCAGGGCACTACGCTGGTGCTGGTAACACACGATCATGTGCTGGCAGATCGTTGTGTGCGGGTTCTGGAATTGCAGGATGGGCAATTTTGTACCACCGCTAAAACGGAGCAGGGATAGTTGGCTTTTTCTTCGGGGTTTTTCTCACAAAGTACTTGGCGGTTATCGCTGCGCATGTTGGGTCGGGACTGGCGGGCCGGGGAGTTACGTGTCTTGCTTGTCGCGATCATTATTGCGGTTGCTTGCGTCACCTCGGTTAGTTTTTTTACTGACCGTATTCAGCAGGCGCTGAATCATCAAAGTGGTGAGTTGCTGGGGGCGGATTTGCGGGTGGCGGCTGATCATCCCTTGTCTGCACGAGTGATTGCTAGTGCGGCACATTATGGCCTGCGTTCAACAGAAACACGTTCTTTCCGCAGTATGGTTCAGACGGGCGAAAATGATGTTCTGGGACAGGCACGATTGGCCGAAATCAAGGCGGTGGGCCTGGATTACCCGTTGCGCGGCACATTAAGAATCGCACCAGCACGGTCGGCGAAAGATAGTGTCACTCATGACTTACCGCAACCCGGTGAAGTCTGGGCCGGGCCGCAATTGCTACAGCAGCTGGGTGCCAAAGTGGGTGAGCAATTACAGTTAGGTTATTCACAGTTTCGTATTACGGCGGTGCTGACGTATGAGCCGGATCGCAGTGGCGACATGTTCAGTATTGCGCCGCGCTTGTTAATTAATTTAGGTGATCTGCCTGCAACGGGCCTGATTCAGGAAGGCAGCCATGTGCAGTACCGGTTTTTGGTGGCAGGAGAAGCCGCAGCGGTTGCTGATTATCGGCAGGCATTGATTCCGAGCTTGCAACGCGGGGAAAATATCGAGGGCGCAAAGGATGCGCGTCCCGAGGTGCGGGCAGCCATGCAACGCGCACAACGGTTTTTGGGTCTGGCGGCGGTGGTAGCGGTAATGCTGGCTTGCGTGGCCATTGCCATGGCAGCCCGGCGTTATGCCCAACGGCATTTGGATACTTGCGCGATGTTACGGTGTTTTGGTGCCAGTCAACGTCGTATTAATTACATTTTTCTATTACAGCTTGTGTTATTGAGTTTTGTGGCTGGGCCACTTGGCGTTTTGTGTGGTTTTTTGGCGCAAGAAGGTCTTGTGGTGTTATTAGGACAGCTGATTGTTGCCGAGCTGCCTGCACCGTCGTGGACACCAGTGTGGGTGGGTTTATTGGTGGCTGTGGGAGGGGTTTTGGGTTTTGCTTTGCCTCCGGTGTTGCAGTTGCGTGATGTGCCTGCGTTACGGGTATTGCGCCGGGTGGTCGTTCAGTCGGCAATCACCTCGCGCTTGCAGCCAGCGACGATATTGGCCTATTTCTCCGGTTTTATGATGCTGGTTCTATTGGTGATTTATCAGGCGGGTGATGTTGAGTTAGGTGGTATTTTATTATTGGGTCTGCTGCTGGCAACATTATTGTTGTGGCTGGCGGCAACGCTGCTGACTCGAAGCCTTGAGTATTTTCGGCATTATTCATTGAAAAACTTTTCGCAAGGCAAGTCTTCCGCGTGGCATTTGGGGTTGGCCAATTTGACTCGGAATCGTCGTGCTTCCACGTTGCAGGTGATGGCTTTTGGTGTGGGTTTGATGGTGTTGCTGTTATTGACCATTGTGCGTGGTGATCTTTTACAGGGATGGGCGACGGGCTTGACGGAAGGTGCCCCCAATCGTTTTGTCATTAATATTCAGTCACAGCAAGTGGCAGAAGTACGGCGTTTCTTTGCACAAAAAGGTATGACCGATGTTGAATTGTTTCCCATGGTGCGTGGGCGTTTGGTGGCAATCAATGGCGTGTCGGTGTCTGAACAGCATTATACCGATTCGCGCGCCAAGGGGCTGGTGACTAGGGAATTTAACCTGTCCTGGGCTGATAAACTGCAAGCAGACAATCATATTGTGCAGGGTCGCTGGTGGCGGGCAAGCCCTGTTGGCCAAGGCCGTTTTCCGCGCGAACTTTCGGTGGAAGAGGGTATAGCAAGGACATTGGGGCTTACGCTGGGTGATCAACTAACGTATCTGATTGCAGGCGAACCTTTTACGGCGACAGTGAGCAGTTTGCGCAGTGTGCAGTGGGACAGTTTTCGCGCCAATTTTTTTGTGTTGACGCCGCCAGGAATGCTGGATAGTTATCCAGCAAGTTACATCACCAGCTTTTTTCTGCCTGCGGAAAAAAATGATGCGCTGGATGAGTTGGTTAATGCCTTTCCCAATCTGACGGTGATTGATATCACGGCTATTATGGATCAGGTGCGGTTGATTATTGAGCGGGTGTCCATGGCAGTGGAGTTTGTGTTTTTGTTTACACTGGCAGCGGGTTTGCTAGTGATGATGGCTGCTATCCAGTCTACGCTGGATGTGCGTCTGTACGAGAATGCCGTGTTGCGTGCTCTGGGCGCACGTCGTCGTCGCTTATGGCAAAGTTTGGCGGTGGAGTTTTTTTTGCTGGGAGCTCTAGCCGGGTTGCTGGCGGCGTTTTTTGCCAGTGTCCTGGGGTTTGTTATTGCTCATGAGGTGTTGGGGATGGATTACCAGGTTAATCCGTGGCTGTGGGTTATGGGCTTACTGGGCGGTGGTGTGGGTGTGGGGTTGGCAGGTATTATCGGTACACGGCGGGTGGTGAACAGTCCGCCGTTGGCGGTGTTGCGGAAGCTTTGATTGTGGGCCAGGCATTGAAACTGCTTCAGT
>Ga0256839_1005064_pt1 | contig 12420 bp, 7 predicted proteins | sample 354166metaG_FD_185968 | JGI IMG/M metagenome (GOLD analysis project Ga0256839, IMG submission 185968) | Hydrothermal vent microbial communities from Mid Atlantic Ridge, Atlantic Ocean - 354-166 | ecosystem: Environmental > Aquatic > Marine > Hydrothermal vents | place: Atlantic Ocean: Mid...
TGCGATATCAGGGTTTCCACCTCCGCCTCCATCCTGACCACTAATTGCATAGCTCGCATAAATTTTAGCTAAAGCCTGCTTATAGGCCGCCTCGTCTTTAAAAACATTATTAGACGTACTCACATTAGAATCAATTGGCTCCACGTCCAAGTCTTTAACACATGATGAGAACATAATGGTTGCCATCAGCATTATTACATAAGATATTTTTATATTTTTCATATTTCTTTTTTTGGAGGTTATTAGAAATTAAGATTTAAACCGAGCATATAAGTTGTTGGTCTTGGATAAATATTATTATCAATCCCTCCACTTACTTCAGGATCCAACCCGGAGTACTTAGTAATTACAAAAGCATTTTGAACAGTAAATGCTAAACGACCATTTAATTTTTCAGTTAAGAGCTTATCAAAGCTGTACCCTAAGCTTATATTATCCATACGGAAAAATGAAGCATTTTCTAAATAAACATCTGACCAATATTGAGCTATTGTAAATTCTGTTTTCCGAACATCTGTTAAAATATTGGCATTGAAACCTGACTGATTATACAGGTTTTGATACAACGCCATGCTTGATGCATTATTATTATATACGTAGTTGTTAAGATTAATTCTACCTGAGAATGAAAAATCAAAATTCTTATAATTAACACGTGAAGATAATCCTATCAAGAAATCTGGAGCTGGATTTTTTAAATAAAATTTATTCAACTCATTACCAGCTACATTTCCACCTTCGCCCGTTTTATCAACATATAAACCTTCAATTGGCATTCCATTTTGATCAAATACCTGACTAAATAGATAGAAAGTATTTGCAGCATGCCCCACACCATTAATCTGTACATTATTACCTACTCCACCTGAAATTCCACCTGTATTATAACCAGGATAATCAGGGTCATTTACTAAGGTTAATTTAGTGATTTCATTTTGGTTGTAAGTTAAATTTCCAGAAACTTCCCAACTCAAATCTTCTTTAGAAACTAAAACTCCTGTTATTCCTAATTCAATCCCCTTATTCTCCAACGAACCTACATTTGTAGTTAAAAAGTTAGAAAAATTAGTACCTGCTGGAATTGGGACTTCATTTAAAAGGTCTTCTGTTGTTCTTTTATATACATCTATAAAACCTGTTAATCTACCATTATAAAAGCTGTAATCCAATCCTAAATTAAGCGTAGTGGTTGTTTCCCACTTGATATTTGCGTCATAAGCATCTGGTCGCTGGGTTGGATAAAAGTTGCCTCCAAATTGATAATATGCTCCAACTTGGCTTATCGTGTAGGTTGGAATATAAGGATAAAAATTGTCTCCTATATCTTGCTGTCCTGTTTGACCCCAACCAACTCTTAATTTTAAAAGATCTAATGATTCGACATTAGTTAAGAATGCTTCTTCATTAATTTTCCATCCTAAAGCAACTGCAGGAAAAACACCCCACCTATTATCTTCTGAAAATCGTGATGAACCATCATTTCTAACAGTTGCTGTTAATAAGTATTTATCTTTATAGGTATAATTTACTCTTCCAAAAAATGAAACTAAAAAATTTTCATTTTTGTAAGCTACAGTATCAGCATTCAGATACTCACCTGCAGTAGCATTTTGGGGTCTATTGCTGTTTTCTCCTTCATTATAAAAATGCTGATAGGAGTAACCACCTGTAACATCTAATTTATTATCTGAATTAAAGTCTTTACTATAGCTTAAGTAAAAATCTAACAAACTATTCTTTTTAGTTTGAGAGTATTCTCTAACCTGATTTTCTGGTTCTCGGTACGTCCAAGAACCCAAGGTATCAGAAGCATCAACACCATCAGAAGTATATAAATCGTATCCTAAATTAAGGGTTGCCTTTAACTCTGGTAAAAAAGGCATTTTATAATCAAACTTAGCTCCCAAGATATACCGCTGAGCTTTAGATGTATTATCTCTATATGCTAATTGCGCTACTGGATTATGAACTGCAATATTATTAGGTACACCGTTAATAGGGTCGCCTGAGGTAAGTTCTGTAGAAGCTGTATATCCACCAAAGCGCGTATTACCGTTTCGAATAGATTGAGTAGGATCAAATCGAATAGCCGACCCTATTGCATCATTATTTGAAAAATTATTATCTATAAATGACCCTTTTGCATTTAAGTTTATGACTAAATTATCGTTTAAAAGAGATGGGGTGGCTGCAACCGTAAAACTAGTACGTTGCATATTATTTTCTTTAAGGATACCATTTTGATTTGTATAACCAACAGATACTCTAAATGGAGTAGATTTAATTGACCCACTTAACGCCACATTATGGTCGGTAGATATTGCATTTCTATAAATTTCATTTTGCCAATCAGTATTTGCTGTACCTAAGCCATTTAAAGCTGCTGCATCAAAACCGTGGTTATCAACTCTATCTTGAACTAAATTTCTATATTCATCTCCAGTAAAAACTTCTAATCTCTTGTTTGCTACTCCAATAGAAACAAGTCCATTATAGCTTACAACCATTTTACCTCCTTTTGTACCTTGCTTAGTAGTAATAATAATTACACCATTAGAGGCTCTTGAACCATATATGGCAGTGGCAGAAGCATCTTTAAGTACTGTAAATGTTTCAATGTCATTCGGATTGATTGTTGAAAGTGGATTAGCCATTCCTGATATCCCAGCACTTTCAAGTGGAATTCCATCAATTACTACTAATGGATCATTATTCGCCCGCAAAGAAGAACCACCTCTTATACGAATTGTCTGACCAGAACCTGCTGCTCCTCCTGCTGATGTAATAACCACGCCTGCAGCTTTTCCAAGTAATAATTCCGATGGAGATCCAATCGCACCTGGGTTAAAGTCATCCTTTCCAATAGAAAGTACTGACCCAGTAGCGTCATCTTTTTTAATTTCTCCATACCCAATAACTACAACTTCTCCCAACTGAGTAACATCAAACTCCATTGAAAGGTTAATGGTAGTTTGGTTGCCAACAGCTACTTCCTGGGTATGATACCCTACAAATGAATAAACCAATACTGCATTAGCAGGTACAGTAATTGTGTAGTTCCCATCTATATCAGTTACGGTACCAGTAGTGGTACCTTTAATAACCACATTAACTCCAGGGATGGGGTCTCCAGAGTCTGTGTCTTTAATAGTTCCAGAAACTGATGCTTTTTGTGCATAAGCTTGCGAACTTAAAAATATAAGCCCCAAACCAACTGCAAATAGCATTCTGGACATTAACCGGTAATACTTTTTCATATGTTAAACTATTTAATTGGTTGAAATTAATTGTATTATTCTAATTTTAACTAAACTCAACAGCAAATTCAAAACGGCTATTTAACTACTAATTGGTTTTATCCGTATGATAAAACCGAATTAAAAGTGCAATTCAATTAATTAACCAAGTATTTAATGCATAAACGTCATTTCTAACATTTTTAGCTAAATTCCGTTTGAATTTTACCATTGTTACCTCTATGTTAACAACCAAAAATGGCACTACAAAGCTTTTTTTGCAGTTTTTTTAACGAAAACGAAACCGCAAACGTTTGCGATAAGCCCTCCTTCAATCTTATATTTTATATAACATTATAAAGTAACCAAATAACAAATAACTTAACATATAACATTTATGCATTTCTTATAATTGTATTATTTAAAGATGATGGGATTTGCTCGAAAAAATATAAGAATTTAAAACCAAGGGGTAATTGCAAGCAATATTCACGTGCCAATATAAAATATTTCAGTAGTTTTGACCTAATGAAAGCCCATATCACAATTAAAGACCTTGCCAAGGAATTAAATATTTCTCCATCCACTATATCCAGGGCTTTAAAGGATCACCCAGATATTAGCCCGGAAACCAAACGCATTGTAAAAGAACTCGCTCAAAAATTAAAATACCGACCCAACCTACTGGCGCAAGGGTTACGAAACAGCAAAACCAATACCATTGGCGTTATAATCCCTGAGTTTATCCATTTTTTCTTTTCAACCATTGTTTCGGGCATTGAAGACATTGCGTATGCTAAAGGCTATAATGTTATTCTTTGTCAATCAGCCGAAACCTACGAGCGCGAGGTAACCGATACCAAAGCACTTTGGAATAGCAGGGTGGATGGCATGTTGGTGTCTATTTCAAAAGAAACCACCCAATACGATCATTTTAAAGAATTATTAAACGAAGGGTTACCCATAGTGTTTTTTGATAGGGTAGCAAATCAATTGGAGGCAAGTCAGGTAATTGTAGATGATTATTTAGGAGCGTATAATGCGGTTGAGCATTTAATTTCGAAAGGTTGTAAAAAAATAGTGCATTTGGCTGGGCCTAAAAACCTTGAAATCTCTAAAAACAGGTTAAATGGTTATAAAGACTGCCTTAAAAAATACACTATAAATTTTGATAAAAATCTTGTGGTGCGTTGCCCCGAAGGCACTTATGAAGAGAGCAAGCGTTTTACAAATATCATACTAAATACACATAATGATATTGATGGCGTATTTGGGTGTAATGATATGGCCGCACTCGGTGCAATTCTTGCCGTAAAAGAAAAAGGGATGAAGATTCCCGAAGAAATAAAAATTATCGGCTTTAGCGATTGGCAGTTATCTAATCTTATAGAGCCTCGCCTTACCACAGTATCGCAAGCAGGCTTTGAAATGGGGCAGGCAGCAGCTACCATTTTAATTGATGAGATTGAAGCCGAAGAAGGTACAGTTACCCATGTTAAAAAAATAATATCTACTAAGCTTATTGAAAGGGATACGACTTAACGGCTTTGCGAAGGAGGAACCCCGTAATTATCGGAGAAATAATCTCTTACAAGTATGTACAGATTGCTTCGTGCCTCGCAATGACGATAACGAACCGTCATTGCGAACCCTATCCTAAATTCAAAAATTTCAATAATGTATATGGGGTGAAGCAATCTCTTACAAGTATTACAGATTGCTCCATCCAATTACCTATCCTACTACTATTGATAATAGCAGGAATGGACTCGCAATGACGGCTCGTTATCGTCATTGCGAAGGAGGTACGACTGAAGCAATCCCAATAGATTTAGCAGTTTTTTTACTGCGCCTACCTTACCCGCTAGAAATTAATGTATAGTTTTTGTAACTTAGAACGATGAACATCATTGGCAAAGGGGGATTTGTCTATATCATTACCAATAAAAATAACACTACCCTTTATACTGGTGTTACCTCAGATTTAACAAGTAGATTAATACAGCATAAAGAAAAATTGTATCCTAACAGCTTCTCTGCGAAATACAATTTAAACAAATTGGTTTATTACGAAGCGTTTGAGTCAATTACATCTGCCATTGAAAGGGAAAAGCAGATTAAAGCTGGGTCACGAGCAAAAAAGGTTAAACTAATTGAATCTCAAAATCCTAATTGGGGCAATCTTGGAGAAGAAGTTTTTAAGGTGGTAGCCATCCATGGATTATCGATATTTCTAGTGGGCATGCTTTCCCAATAGGGTAAAAAAGCAATAATCCTAAACCCAGCTTTGCTAAAAATTACAAATCTTTACTTAGTGCTAAAATCACTTTATAAAAACTTAATCATTCCTAATTGCTCTGCAATAATCACCGCAAACGTTTGCAATTATTAACCTCCAAAGAATTGCAAAATTCTTTTATTTTTCTCCGCAAACGTTTGAAACAACCCATTTAATAAAATAGAAGCACGTTTCTTACCAAACTCTTATGGCATCTGCCCTCCCTCTTTTTTATCCTTCAATATTTTAACTTAGATTAGATTAACTGACACGGAAATACGGAACAAAACCGATCCACTAAGCAATGATAAAATATTTGAATAATACAATTATCTACAGGAGAGTAAAAGGAATTATACTGGTTTCAGCCATTTTCTCTTTGTCTATTATTCTTAGTTCCTGTTCGGGGGTAAATAAAGAGCCAATCTATGCTGAAAGCAACTCCAATTTAGTTGGTTTGGCTTCCTTTTACCAAATGAATACCGAAGTTGACACCCTGTTAATAGAGGATTATTTCCTTCATCCTTTACTAATTGATTCCATTTCTTTTTTTAATCAATCCATTGCGCTAACCAACGGCAAATTAGTCCTAAACTGGAAAAATTCTAATCCTTTAACAGTTTTAAAAGTTTATTCAGGCGATACTACCTTTCGTATTATTCTTAAAAAATCATTAAAAAAAAGGCATAAACTAAGGCTGATTGACGATGGAACTATGAAAGTGGTAAAAGTAAAAGGAGAATTTAACAGTTGGAATCCCGATAATGGGCTTTTGAAAAAAGAAGGTGATGTTTGGAAACTCAACCTTTACCTATCGCCTGGCCAATACCAATACATTTTTATGATAGATGGAGCCGAGGTATTAGACCCCGTAAACCCAGATAAGGTAAGCAATGGAATGGGTGGTTTTAACTCACTTATTAAAATTTTAGATAACAGTGCCACACCACAACTTACTACCCACTCTTTTAAAGAAGATAATTTTACCATTAAAGCAATCAATACAACTCAAATAATAGCACTTTGGCAAAATCAAGAAATTAAAAGTAACCCCATCCATGAAGATGAAACAGCCTATCGCATTGCAATACCTCAACAGGCAAAAAAGATTAAAAGGTCGTTTATTAGAATAATTGGAGCTAACGGAGATAAACCTAGCAACGACCTGCTCATACCTTTGGAATATGGAAAAGTGCTTGACGACACAAAAAACATAACCAGAACCGATCGAGAAGCCAGCATTCTTTATTTTATGATGGTCGATCGATTTAAAGATGGTAACCCTACCAATAATCACCCCCTCAACATACCAGAAGTACATCCAAAAGCTGATTTTCATGGAGGCGATATTGCTGGGGTAACTCAAAAAATTAAAGACGGTTATTTTAAGTCATTAGGCGTATCAACAATTTGGCTCTCCCCTATTGTGCAAAATCCAGAGGGTCGCTATGGGCTTTACCCAAGTCCTCAAACAGAATTTTCGGCTTACCACGGCTATTGGCCAATTTCGTTTAATAAAATTGATTACCGATTTGGTACACCCGAAGAGCTCCAAGAATTGGTTGAAACAGCTCATACAAATGGAATGAATGTTCTGCTCGACTTTGTGGCCAATCACGTACATCAAGAACACCCGATTTACAAACAGCATCCTGAGTGGGCAACCAATCTCTACCTACCAGATGGCAGCCTAAATACCGAGCGGTGGGACGACCACCGACTAACCACTTGGTTTGACACCTTTCTGCCAACACTTGATTTATCCAAGCCTGAAATTACCAATATACTTACCGACTCTGCAGTTTTTTGGATTAATGAATATGATTTGGATGGTTTTAGACACGATGCTACCAAGCATGTACCTGAATATTTTTGGAGAACACTTACCCGCAAGATTAAAGAACAAGTAATTATACCTCATAATAAACAAGTCTTTCAAATAGGCGAAACCTATGGAAGTAGAGAGTTAACAGCCAGTTATATTAATAGTGGTGAACTCGATGCACAATTCGATTTTAACCTCTACGATGCCGCCTTGCAGGCTTTTGCCAATCCTGCAACTTCATTTACATCGTTGGCAACTGCGCTCCACGAATCTGAAAAATATTATGGCAGCCATCATTTGATGGGTAACATCTCGGGCAACCAAGATAAGCCACGTTTTATGGCCATGGCAGATGGCAGCATTCGATTTGATGAAGACTCTAAATATGCAGGGTGGAACAGAGACATTCAGGTAATAGATACCACAGCATACAAAAAACTAGAGGCTTTTATGGCCTTTAACTTAACGGTGCCGGGCATACCCGTTATTTATTATGGCGATGAAATAGGCATGACGGGTGGTAACGACCCTGACAACCGAAGAATGATGCGGTTCGATAACCTTAACCTTAATGAAGCAAAAACACTGAGCACCATTAAAAAACTAGCTCAATTCAGAAGAAAAAACCTTGCGCTTATGTATGGCGATATGGATATGTTAGAAGTTACAGACTCAACAATGGTATATGCCAGAACTTATTTTGGCAAAACCACCTATGTGGTTCTTAATAAATCAAACGCAGAAGTTGTGTTAAACATAAGCACTAATACAGCCGAATTACGTGACTTAGAAGAAAATAAAATTAAAACTAGTAATACATTAACAGCAGTAAAAATCCCTGCTTATGGATTTAAAATACTTTATAATGAGTAAACAAAAAAATATATTTCTCCCCCTAGCAATAAGTATTTTGCTATCCGTTAGTTGCAACTCTGGTACAGAAAAAACGGAAACGGTTAAGATGCCCACATTTGAAAATCCTAAAGAGTGGAGTAAAAACGCCACCATTTACGAAGTAAATATCAGGCAATATACGCCTGAAGGAACGATTAATGCGTTTGCAGAGCATTTGCCACAATTAGACAGTTTAGGTGTTGATATTTTATGGCTTATGCCAATTTTTCCTATTGGCGAAGAAAATCGTAAAGGAGGCATGGGCAGTGCTTACTCAGTTAAAGATTACCAAGCGGTAAATCCTGATTTTGGCACACTCGAAGACTTGCAAAATTTAGTGAGCAAAGCGCATAAATTAGGAATGCACGTAATTCTTGATTGGATAGCAAACCACACGGCCTGGGATAACCCATTGGCAAATGAACACCCTGATTGGTTCAAAAAAGACTCCCTAGGTAACTTTACACCTCCGGTACCCGATTGGGCAGATGTTATCCATTTGGATTATGACAATAAAGATATGCGTGCCTATATGATTAATTCATTAAAGTATTGGGTTACCGAAGCTGATATAGATGGGTTTAGGTGCGATGTAGCTATGATGGTACCCACTGATTTTTGGGAGGAAGCAAGAGTAGAATTAGACAGCATTAAACCTATGTTTATGTTAGCCGAAGCCGACCAGCCCGATCATTTAGTAAAAGCCTTTGATATGAATTATGGATGGGAATTACACCATATTATGAATGAAATAGCAAAAGGTGAAATGGGAACTCAAGAGTTGGATACTTACTTCCACAAAAACGACTCGCTTTACCAACCCGATGACATTAAAATGAATTTTACCAGTAACCATGACGAAAACTCTTGGAACGGAACCGTGAAAGAGCGCATGGGCGATGCCGCAGAAATGATGGCTGTATTTAGCTATATGGCACCTGGTATGCCGCTTATTTACAGTGGGCAAGAAGCAGGATTAGATAAACGCTTGGCATTTTTTGAGAAAGATACCATCCACTGGATCGATTCAAAATGGAGAGAGCTTTACACCCAATTAAACCAACTCAAAAAAAGCAATAAAGCACTCTGGAATGGAGCTAATGGTGGCAGGTTAAACAAAATAGAAGTAGATGCTAAAACTGTATATGCTTTCGAAAGGGAAAAAGAAGGAGACAAGGTTATTGCCATTTTTAATATGTCGTCAGAAGCACAGCAAGTATCTATTACCAGTGAAATTAAACCCGCAACACTTACTAACTACTTTACAAAAAAGAAAATTACACTTGAAAAAGGTTCAGAACTATCTCTTGCTCCTTGGAGTTATTTGATACTTTCTAATAAATAAGTATGAAGGCAAAACCACGGTTAAGTTTTTGGCAAGTTTGGAATATGAGTTTCGGTTTTTTAGGAATTCAGATGGGTTTTGCATTGCAAAATGCGAATGTGAGCAGAATTTTTGAAACACTAGGTGCCAGTATTGAAGATATTCCAATCTTATGGATTGCCGCACCCGTTACCGGCTTAGTCATTCAGCCCATTATTGGGCATATGAGCGATAATACCTGGAACCGATTAGGGAGAAGAAGGCCTTTCTTTTTGGCAGGAGCTATTTTGGCTTCGATAGCTCTCTTGATAATGCCCAACTCTCCTACTATTTGGATAGCAGCAGGGATGTTATGGATTATGGATGCATCTATCAATGTTTCGATGGAACCATTTAGAGCATTTGTGGGTGATATGTTACCTAATAACCAAAGAACATCTGGCTTTGCTATGCAAAGTTTCTTTATTGGCACAGGGGCAGTAGTTGCCTCTGCCCTCCCCTATGTAATGACAAACTGGTTTGATGTTAGCAATATGGCCGAATCCGGACAGGTGCCACCATCTGTAAAACTTGCTTTTTATATTGGAGGAGGAATTTTTCTGATTGCGATACTTTGGACTGTTTATTCTACTAAAGAATACTCCCCTGAACAATTGCAAGAGTTTGAAAATGCTAAGAATACGCTCAAAAATATTGAAGAAGTTAAAACCAAAACAGATGTTAACTATTTTAAGCAAAGCTTAATATGGGTAGTTTTAGGAAGTGGGTTTGCATACTTTGTATATTTTAAAAGCTTAGCCAAAGAACTCTACATTTTAGGTTTTGGTATTGCAATTTTCGGAATTATACTATTAATTACCTATTTTATTAAATCAAAAAAAACCTCTAATACTGCATTAGTTTCTATTATCGATGACCTTTTCGATATGCCAAAAGCAATGAAACAACTTGCATTTGTTCAGTTTTTTTCGTGGTTTGCATTATTTGCTATGTGGATTTACACCACCTCTGCGGTTACAAGCCATATATACGAAACTACAGACACCACCTCTAAACTATATAATGATGGGGCCGATTGGGTTGGTATTCTAATGGCAGTTTATAATGGCTTTGCAGCTATTATGGCTTTCTTATTACCCGTAATTGCAAAAAAAACAAGCAGAAAAATAACACACCTTATCGCTTTAATATTTGGGGGTATCGGGTTAATTTCCTTCTATTTTATTAAAGATCCCTATATGCTAATCATTTCTGAAATAGGAATTGGCTTTGCCTGGGCTAGTATTTTATCCATGCCTTATGCCATCCTAACAGGGTCATTGCCCTCAAATAAAATGGGGGTCTATATGGGAATATTTAATTTTTTTATTGTTATACCCCAAATTTTAGCAGCTAGTTTATTAGGCTTTATGGTATCTGGCTTGTTTAATGGCAATACCATATATGCGCTGGTTTTAGGTGGAATTTCGATGATTATTGCTGGCTTACTCACATTAATTGTAGAAGACAAAAAAGATGAATAAAGGGTTTATATTCGATTTAGACGGAGTAATAGTAGATACTGCAAAATATCATTATGTAGCATGGAAAAAAATTGCCAACGATTTGGATTTTGATTTTACACTGGCACAAAATGAACTGCTCAAAGGGGTAAGTAGGCTAAAATCGCTTGACATACTTCTTAACATTGGTGGAATAACTAAATCCGACTCAGAACGCAATATGTTAGCTACCCAAAAGAATGAGCTGTATTTAGAATTGATTGAAAAGTTAGATTTCAACGATTTATTGCCAGGAAGTAAAATTTTTATAGAAAATGCTAAGGATCAAGCAATTAAAATAGCCTTAGGTTCTGCCAGCAAAAACGCAGCTTATATTCTTAAAAAATTGGGCATAGCTCACTTATTTGATGCTCGTATTGATGGCACGATGGTATCAAATGCCAAACCTGACCCTGAAGTATTTACAAAGGCAGCTAAATTATTAGACCTTAACCCTACAAATTGCCTCGTATTTGAAGATGCACAAGCAGGAATTGATGCTGCAAAAAATGCAGGAATGAAATGTATTGGCATAGGAGACAAACAAGTGCTGCATAGAGCAAATTTAGTAGTAACAGGATTAGATAAAATAACGGTGCCGCAAGCACTTGAAATATTAAAAAAATAAAACACTCAGTATGAACAAATTTATAAAACTCAATGAGTGGAGCATTATTGAAGAAGGATTTCATCCGGAGAACAATAAAGTCTCAGAAAGCATATTTAGCATTGGCAATGGCTATATGGGTCAACGTGCCAATTTCGAAGAAATGTATTCAGGCAACTCCTTACAAGGCTCCTACATTGGTGGCGTGTATTACCCTGACAAAACTCGTGTGGGTTGGTGGAAAAACGGATACCCCGAGTATTTTGCTAAAATTATTAACTCTACCAATTGGATAGGCATACAGATTAAGGTTGAAAACGAAGTTTTTGATCTTAATAATTGCACGCTTCATGAGTTTAGAAGAGAACTAAATATGAAAGATGGCCTTCTTCTTAGAAGTGCCACCGCCACGCTTGTTAATGGCAAAAAAATTCAAATAGATTCTAAGCGGTTCGTTAGTTTGGTAGAAAAAGATTTAGGAGCTATTGAATTTTCTATAACCCCCCTTAACTTTAGTGGTTTTATTGAACTTGAACCTTATTTAGATGGTGATATTATAAATTCAGATTCAAACTACGATGAAAAGTTTTGGATAGAGCTAGATAAAAAAGCTACTACAAGTTTTTCTTTTCTGAAATCTCAAACTAAAAAAACAAAATTTGAAGTTTGTATGGGTATGAAATACAGCCTTCTCCTCGATGGAAAAGAGCTAACA
>Ga0256839_1005065_pt1 | contig 12420 bp, 12 predicted proteins | sample 354166metaG_FD_185968 | JGI IMG/M metagenome (GOLD analysis project Ga0256839, IMG submission 185968) | Hydrothermal vent microbial communities from Mid Atlantic Ridge, Atlantic Ocean - 354-166 | ecosystem: Environmental > Aquatic > Marine > Hydrothermal vents | place: Atlantic Ocean: Mid...
CTCCATCCGCCCATCGAAGCGACCTGTCCGAAGATCCTTCATGTCGAAAACAATCCCCGAAATCCGCGCTGGCGCCCCTTCTTCGCCCGGGGAAATGCCCGGCGCGCCGCCCCTACTCACCCGCGTTGGGCTGTCCGGCAAAACCGTCTCGGCGCAGGCCTCGGCCGCCTAGACGCCGGCGATCGAGGCGCCCCCGTCCACGTCGATCACCTGGCCCGTGACGAAGGCGGCGGCGCTGCCGAGGAGAAAGAGGGTCGGGCCGACGACGTCCTGCGGTTCGCCGAGTCGTCGAAGCGGCGTCATCCTGGCGATCCAGCCCAGCGTCTCCGCAGAGCGCTGCCTCCCCATGGAGGATAGAAGCAGCCCGGGCGCAATCGCGTTCACACGCACTCCCGCCGGGCCCAGTTCCGCTGCCAGCGCGCGAACCGCTCCCTCCAACCCCGCCTTGGAAGCCGCGTAGCCCACCGTCCCCGCCACGCCAAGCCGAGCGAGGTTCGAGCTCACGAACACGAGGCTCGCCCCAGCGCGCAGTACGTCGGCTGCGGCCAGCGCCTGCACCAGTCGCAGCGGAGACTCCAGGTTTGTCTGAATCTGCGCCGAAAGGTCCGCCGCTTCACGAGGTGCCTCCGGATCCACGAACGGCCCGTGTCGAGCGATCCCCGCGCACAGGACGGCGCCGTCGATCCCGTCTTCGCAGGCCTCGACCACCGCCGCGCGCCCGGCCTCGGTCGCAAGGTCCGCCCGCACCACGGACCCCTGGCGCGCCAGCGAAAGACGAAGGGCCGCCGCGGCCTTCTCACTCGACCGGTACACCCCCACGACAAACGCACCCTCACGACCCAGGGCGAGGGCCAGTGCGCGCCCGATCGCCCCGGAGGCGCCCGTAAGCAGGATCCGCCGCCCCTTCAAGACATCCCCTCCCCGGCACCATCCACCCGGATCTCATCGGCCGGGTCGAACGGCGGCACGTCGCAACAAAACAAGGTCGCCGGGGCGGTGCCCAGGTTGCGGTACCCGTGGACGTGGCCCCGCGGCCACTCCATCGGAGAAAGCCCCGTCATGGGGCGCCCACACCGCTCGAGATCCCCGGCCACGCGCCACTCGAGCTCGCGCATGACCTCATGCCGATGGGGCGGGATCGAGGCTCCGGGGTCGATGTGCAACAGGTACAGGCCGGCGTCCTGGGTTTCCAACAGGACCTGCGCTCGCCCGAAATCCGTCCGTTCCTCACGCAACGCGAGGTCTTCGGTGCGACGGCGAATCTTCACCGAGGCGCCCTGCGCGCGCCCGAGAAGAGCCCGGGGTTTTTCCAGGCGAACCTCGACCTGTAGGACCGTCCGATGGACACCCAGCAACATGGCGGCGATCTCCTCGGCCGCAGCCTCCAGCAGACGATACCGACGAAACTTGAGCAGCGCGTGGACTTGCTCGGCTACCTGGTCGTAGTCGCAGGTGTCGCCGATGCGCCCCGAACGCCCCGCACGCCGAAGGTCCAAGAGAAGCCGAAGATCCAGATCGAGCGGCTGCTCCCCGAGGCGCTCGTCGGGCCGCACGCCCACCACGCATCCCACGCGAAGCCCGCGGATCTCGATGGCGTCGAGAGAAGAGCGGAAGGACACGCGCCGAGCATAGTCGCGCTCCGGGGCGGCACAAGCCACGACCTGCGACCGGCGCTGCGGCCGTGGTAGAACCCGCCCGTGTCTTCGTCCCAGCCCGGCACGGCCCGCCCCGTCGTACTCAAATTCGGCGGCAGTAGCCTCGCAGATCTCGACAAGGTCCGCGCCGTGGCCCGCGTCGTCGCCGCGCGTGCCGAACGGCAGCCCGTCGTGGTGGTCGTTTCGGCCATGGGCGCCACCACGCGCGAGTTGCTCGCCCGCGCCGAAGCCCTGACGGACACCCCGACGCCCCGCGAGCTCGACATGCTGCTGTCTACGGGTGAGCGCGCGAGCATGGCCCTGGTGGCCCTCGCCATCGGGGCCCGCGGCGTGCCGGTCGTGAGCCTCACCGGTTCCCAGTGCGGGATCATCACGGACCACCGCCACGGCAACGCGCGCGTCCTCGAGGTCCGCCCGTACCGTCTGCTCGACGAGTTGGCCGATGGGCGCGTCGTGGTGGTCGGGGGATTTTCCGGTGTGAGCTACCGGCGCGACGTGACCACGATCGGACGCGGCGGCTCGGACACCACCGCGGTGGCGCTCGCGGCCGCGTTGGACGCCGACTGCGAGATCTACTCCGACGTGGACGGGGTCTACTCCGCCGATCCATCCGTGGTCCCCGGCGCCCGCCGCTTCGACGCCATCGACGCCGACACGATGCTGGCCCTGTCCAGGGCCGGTGCCCGCGTCCTGCACGCCCAGGCGGTCGCCCTGGCGGCCGAACGAGGGATCGCACTCTATGCCCGCCGCGCCGACGGACGCGGAGGGCAGACGGAGATCCGCACGAACCCGGCCCACGCAGCCCCCGCCGTGCGCGCCGTGGCGACCGCGAACCCCGTGCACACCGTGACCGTGCGTGCAGCCGGAGGTTGGGCGACGCGTTTGCCCGTCATCGGCCGGCTCGGACTGTCCTTTGTGCGCGCCCGCGAAGATACGCTCTTCGCCCTGTGGATGCCGGGCCGCACGAGTGACCCTGCCTCGGAACGGGCGGCGATCACCGCCCTGGCCCATGAATCCGGCGTCGAGGTCACGGTGGGCCCCGCCCGCGGCCTCGTGTCCATCATCGCCCCCCGCGCCGAGCAGACCCCGGAGTTCTTCGAGGCCCTCGCTGCGGCGTCGGCTGCCGTGGGCGTCCGTCTGGAGGAGCTGGTCACGGACGCCAGGACCGTCGGCGCCGTCGTGCCCTCGGACCTCACGAAGGCGCTGGCGGCCGCGGTCCACGAGCGCGTGGCGGTGCCCGCCTCGGCATGCGGGCGTTTCCCGACCGACCCGGCCTAGATCGAACGCGCCGCCGACGCCCGAACGCCGCAGGGGCGACCCCTGAGCGCCCTCGGCGCCGAATGACCCTCGCGGCCCGCCGGCGTCCGGCCGCCGCGTGGGCGGCCCGGCGGGTGCACCACCGTGGCTCCAGGCGGCGACCCGCGGCGCGAAGCTGGGGCCCGAGACGGCGTGTCCCCCGAACCCCGCGACCCGACCGGTGCTCGATTCGAAGCACCCACCACCGCCAACCGCGCGCGCTTGCCCCTGAATCGACCGCGGGAAACACTCGTCCATGGAATCGACTCGAGGGACCTGCGCCGTCCCCGCCTGACTACGTGATCGCCCGAAGAAGGACACCCCATGCCACGATGGACCCTCCCCGCGTTCGCCGCCCTCCTCGCCGCACCCGCTGCGGGCTGCATCATCATCCAGGATTCGGGCGACGGTGGGTCCCCCACGACGGGTCCCGCCCCCGGCCCCGGTACCCTGGGTCCATCGACGGCCGGGAGCACCGGACCCGCCTCGACCTCCACCTCGACCTCGACCGGCGCGTCGGACACCGGGACGGCCGGGTCGGGGGACACGGCCGGCACCGCCGGGACACCCGCCTGCGGTTGGGGCCCGACGGGGGTGCCCGACCCCGCCGAGGGTTACGTGTGCGGCGGGCAGGGCAGCGACCCCGACGGTGTCTACCCGCTCGCCTGCCCGGACGGCCTTGCGGAAGGATCGCCATGCGGCGAGGTCACCGGGGTCGGCTGCTGCGATGCGGCGGGCGACCTTTGGTACTGCACGGCGACGGGCACCCTCTACCGGCAGGCCTGCGAGTGAGCACCCGCAACACGACGGGCCCCCTGGTATAGTCCGCGCCCCGTGCGCCGCCCCGTCCTCGCCGTGGCCGCCCTCCTGGCCGGCTGTAGCCCGAAGATCGGCGATCCGTGCACCGTGAGCACGGACTGCTCCCTGCGGGGGGAACGTACGTGCGACCTTTCGTACCTGGTCGGTGGAAAAGGCGAGTGCACCATCGAAGGGTGCAGCCGCGGCACCTGCCCCAAGAAGTCCGAGTGCGTGAAGGTCTACACCACGAAATTCCTGTCGGTGGCGTGCGATCCCGAGCGGGAGGACGTGGCGACGTTCGGGGACGACCCGGACTGCATCGACGGTGTGTGCTCGCCGCTCGACGCGTGCACGCCCGAGGAGGTCTGCCTGCCGGAGGGTGTGTGCGCCGACGAGGTCTCGGCGCGCACGTCGTGTCGTCGCACGTGCAACAAGGACTCGGACTGTCGCGACGGCTACCGGTGTGCACGCACGGGCGCCGAGGGCCTTTACCTCGCCCCCACCCCGGAGGACCCGCGCTCCGAGGACACCGCGAAGATCTGCGTCCCGGCTCCGTAGCCGTCCGGTTCGCCGGGCACCTGTCCGGCCGGGCGGACGGTGCCCGGTGTCGAGGTGGCGCAACACCGCAGGATCGCGGAGGTTTCGCAGTGGCCCGCGGGTTGCTTCGAAGCCGGGGCATGGAACGCATCAAACGCATCGTCACCACCTGTTGTCTCCTCGCCGCGACGCAGTTCGGCCTGCCCGGGCCCGTCGCGCAGGCCGCCCCGCGCGCGCCGGTCTTCGCGGCCGCGGTGGTCCTCGAGGGGACGATCAACATCAACACGGCCAGTGCCGAACAGCTCGCCATGCTGCCGGGGATCGGTCCGACCACCGCCGAGCGGATCCTCCGCTATCGTGCCCGCCACCCCTTCAAGAAGGCGATCCACCTCATGCGGGTCAAGGGGATCGGTCGCAAGAAGTTCGCCAAGGTCAAGCCCTACGTACGGGTGGAGGGGGAGACCACCCTGCGGCCCGCCACGGGCGGCGCACCCGAGGCGGCGGGTGCCGGCGGGGCGGCGAGCTTCGTCAGCGACCCACGACACTAGGTTGACGGGCCCGAGCCCGTCGTCCGGCGAGACCGCGGGCCATCCGCGCGGGCGGCGAGCCGGTTCTCGGGAGGACTTGGGCATCCCGGGGCCCGGCGCGCCGCCGGCGTTGCGGATGGGGGCCCCCGGCCCGGGGCCCGGGCGGCCCGACCCGCCCGGGTCCGTGCCGTGGTGTCCCGCGGGCCTGGTGGCCGGTGTCTGCCGGGTGGTGGGCCACGCCGACGGGTTCCGGAGGCGTGTTGAGCCGCGGTCGTGGTGGGCCACGCGGGCGGGTTCCGGAGCCGTGGTCTGGCTGCGGCGTCGGCGAGTGGCACCGACGGCGTGCGGTTTGCTCGGCGAGCCTCCAGGAGGCGGAGGCGGGGCGTTGGGGAGCGAAGCGCTGCGGCGGGGCGTCCGCGGGGGCTGCTATGGTGCGGTCGTGACGAGGGCCGCGTCCGCGAACCCGGGAGGCGGGGCAAGCGCCCGTCGCGATGGCCTGGCCGGTCCTCGCCCGGTGGACCCCGAGCGCGCCGGGCCCCGCAGTGGCCCGGCCGTGTGCTGCGGTCGCCGTCGCTTCGTGGTGGGGAGCGCCGCCGGGCTCCTGGCCTCCGCCTGCAAGCCACGAGGGGGCTTCCATTATCCGGGGGGGCGCACGGTGCCCGCCGACCGGCTGAGCGAGGTGGTGGGGCCGCGGGTGTCGGCGGTCCGGGTGCCGCTGGCGAAGATCCGGATCGGCGGTCACCGGGGGCGGGTGTCGTATCTGGCCGAGTGGCCCGGCCGCTTCCGCGGGACGGTGACCGTCGCCGGCAACGAACTGCTCAGCCTCGCCTTCTCGGAAGCCGGCTACCAGCTCGTGGACAAGCTCGCCGACCCGCCGGGGTACGTCGAAGGAACCGATGCGCGCTGTGCCATCGCGCGCCTGTTGGGCGTGTCACTGGCACCGGAGGCGTTCGTGTCGCTGGTGTGCGGCGGGGCGCCGGTTGCAGCGGACGTCGTCTTCCACCCTGCTGGGTACGACGGGCGGCGCCAGGCGGAGCGGCTGCGTGGCGTCACCGCCGCCGGGCCCACGGAGGTGTGGATCCGTCCCGTATCGGAGGCACCCGACGCGCCGTGGGTTCTCGTCGGCGCGGTCGTGCCTGCCGGCGGTGGAGGCAGGGCAGAGGTTCTCTACGGCGGGTGGCACACGATCGAGGGCGTTTGGTTCCCCACGCAGTGGACCGCCCGTTCGCCGGGGACTGGCAAGGACGTCCACATCCGCCTCGATCAGGTGGACCTCTCGCCGCCATGGGCCCCGCCGAAGGACGAGGACCGGCCCGAGCCCCCGCCGAGCGTCGCCGATCCCGGCAAAGACCGGGACCGGACCGAGATCCCGGGGTCGGCCTCGGCGGAGGACCCGGACGAGGGCTGGGAGGAGGGGGGTGCGTGGGAGAACGAGGACGCGCCCGGCGTGGGGCGCGCGGGGCCGGATGCAGGCGAGGCGGGTGAGATCTCGGGGTCCGGCGTGGGGCACGGGGGAAGCGGCCCGAGTGGCCACGCGCGGGCTACGACGGGCACCGGAGGGCCGGGCCGCAAGGCGCACCGGGGGCCGGCCGCCCGATCGGTCCCGGCCCGCTACCGCCTCGCACCGCCGCCGGGGTTGCCGCGACGCCCGGACCCGTGCGAGCGTGGGGCGCGGTAGGTACGCATCGCCGTGGGACCATGCGGCGCGAGCTCACGGGCCCGAGACCGGACGGACCGGCCCTCGGTCGGTCCCGGGCCGGAGGTGTGGAAGGGCTCGACGTTGGCGCACGGGCCGGAGGCTTCGACGTCCGGTCCTCGGTCGGGATCGTTGCCGTGCGGGCGTCCGAAAAGACCCCGCGCGCCGTACCGAAACCGTGACGCCCGGCACCAACGCGTCGTCGCGCCCGGACGCCGTCACCGTGTGGGCGTTCGGTGTGAGCACCGGGGCCGGACGTACCGCCGTACGGCCGCCGGTCGGGGTTCGCGGGCGTATGGAGCGTCCGGAACGACCCTGCACCGGCGTGCCCGAACCGCTACGCCTGGTACCCGCCCGGTCTCGTGTGGTGACGTGGTGCGGGGGGCGTCGCGGGAGCGTTCGCGTTCGCGTTCGTGGCCGGGTGTGCGGGCGCGTCGTACGGGCCGTACGGTTCGGTCATCGGTGAGGCGGCCAGGGGTCATGGAACCCGCGGTGCCGCACGGGCAGGGAGCGGGGCAGGCATTTCGCGCGCGGGTCCGGACAGGGGCCGACCCCTTTGGGCCCCGGGAGGCCGGCACAGGGCCGGCTCCCGGGGCCGCACCACCTACGGAGGGCTGCGAAGCGCCTGGTGCCGCGAGCCCCCCGGCCGGTCCGCGGTGGCCTGCCCGTGCCACCCGGCAGACTCGCCGCGGCCGACCCCACCGCCTCCGGTGCGCCCCGACTCGCCCCACCCGCCGGGTGACCCACCGAGATGCCCCTTGCCGCGCAGAGCGCAGGTTGCGCAGAGCTTGGCGGGTGGGGTGGGGTCGAGGTGCATACACCGATCGAGGTCGGCCGTCGCGCCGACCCTGTGCACGTGGCCGAGGGCCTGGGTCGGGTCGTCGTCGTACGGCGGGTCGGGCGCGGGCCGCGGCCGCCCGGGCCCACGGCCGTGGGCAGGTGCGGTCGCCGGCCCCGAGACGGCGCAGAATCCGAACGACGGGTCGTCGCGTGTGTGCCGGTCCGCGGATGCATCGCGGGCGCCCATGCGCGCAGCCGGGAGGTTCGGTGGCGAGGGCCGCCGCGGACTCCGGCCGGCCGGTGGGTCGGGGCGTCTGGCGGCATGAGGGTGGACGCGCCGAGCGCGACTGGATCGGCTGACGCCGGCCGTCCGGGGGCTTCGGCGGGGGCGCCTCCGGCCCGAACCGCGCCATGGGCAGCCAGTCGCCGGTGCGGCCACCCTGCTATGGTGGGGGGACGATGCGACCCCGAACCGTGACGCAGAGCGCCGGCCGGGCGCCGCGATGGGTGCTCGGGGTGTCGTCGTTCGTGATGCTCGCGGCCTGCGACCGTCCCGGTCCCGAGGCGGCGGGGTCGAAGCCACCACCCATTCGGGGCGAGTCGGAACCGATGGACCAGGATGCACCCTCGAAGAACACACGGAAGCCCCCGCCCGCCCCTGCCGAGGCACCGGCCCACCCGCGGCAGGCGGAACGCGAGCGCATGATCGCCGAGCAGATCGAGGCTCGGGGCGTCACCGACCCGCGGGTGCTCACGGCGATGGCGAAGGTGCCCCGCCATCGGTTCGTCCCCGAGGCCTACCAGGCCGAGGCCTACGCGGACCACCCCCTGCCGATCGGGCACGGGGTGACGATCTCCCAGCCGTACATCGTCGCCCTCATGACGGAGCTGGCGGACGTCCAGCCGGGGGAGAAGGTCCTCGAGGTGGGGACCGGTTCGGGCTACCAGGCCGCGATCCTGGCCGAGCTGGGCGCACGCGTCTACACGATCGAGGTGCTCGAACCGCTCGCCACGAAGGCCCGGGCCCTGCTGCACGAGCTGGGGTACGACCGTGTCGTCGTGCGGCACGGCGACGGCTACGGGGGCTGGCCCGAGCAGGCCCCGTTCGACGCCATCGTGGTCACGGCGGCGCCGCCGAAGGTTCCCGAGGCGCTGCGGGTCCAACTCGCCGACGGCGGCCGGCTCGTGATCCCCGTCGGGCGCGGGGCGCAGGAGCTCAAGGTGATCACCCGCCGCGGGGATCGGTTCTCCGAGCGGACGGTGATCCCCGTCCGCTTCGTCCCCATGGTGCACGGGGACCCCGGCATGGAGCCGTGAAGCGGCGGGCGAGGCTCCTGCTGTGGGCGGCCGCGACGGACGCCACCTTCGAACGGGCGACCGTCCGCGGGATCGACGCCCTGTGCGGCCGCTGCATCCACTGCGGCCGACCCCTGGCGATCGATTGGGAGGGTCGCTCGATCGGGCCGCCGGCCACGCTCGAGCACCTGCTGCCGCGCAGCGCCGGCGGGGACGACCGGCTGGAGAACCTCGCGGTTGCCTGCGCGCGGTGCAACCACCGCAAGGGCGCCCGGGAGGACGCCCGCCGGGCCCGGCGGGGGACGGCCGACCGTGCCCTGGCCGCGGCCCTCGACCGCCGCCGGGCGCGGTTTCGCTCGCCGCCGCGGGCTTGGCCCCTGCCGGGTCTTCCGGCGGACGTCAACCCACCGATGGGCAGCGACATGGAATAGTGCAAATAGGCTCAAACCCCTTGGTCAACGGGTGTTTTCCCTTTACGTGCGGGGCGGGGTCCCCTAGGGTGGGGCCATGCGGAAGATCATCGACGACCGAAACGCGCGCTGGCTCCCCGCCTTCGTGGGGGCGTTTGTCCTGGCCGGGTGCGGTGGAGACGACGGCGGCTCGGGGACGGGATCGGCCAGCGCCACCGGCACGGCGACGGCGACGGCCACGGCCACGGGTTCTGGCACCGCGACCGGCGGGACGGTGACCGGGACCGCCACGAGCCAGGGTAGCGACTCGGCCGGCAGCGGGTCGTCGGGGACGGCGACGATGGGGTCGGCCGGATCGACCACGAACGGTTCGACGACGGGCGGGAGCACGTCCGCCGGCACGGCCACCGGCACGGCCGGTTCGTCCACGGGTGGACAGATGCCCGTGTGCGGCAACGGTGTGGTGGAAATGGGCGAGGAGTGTGACGACGGCAACGCCATCGACAACGACGCCTGCTCGAACGTCTGCACGAAGGTGCCGTGCGACCAGCAGATGGCGCCGGACGTGTTCGACTTCAGCTACATCTGGATCTCGAACTCTCCCGCCGGCACGGTCTCGAAGATCGACACCGCCAGCGCCACCGAGGTCGGCCGGTACGTCTCCGGCCCGCCCGGGAAACAAGATCCCTCGCGCACCTCGGTCAGCGTGGACGGCAAGTTCGCCGTGGTCGTCAACCGCAACGGCAGCATCACGATGTTCGCGGCGGAACCGGACGACTGCATCGACAAGAACAACAACAATCAGATCGACACCTCCACCGGCCCGGGGGACGTGCGGCCCTGGGGCGAGGACGAGTGCATGATCTGGAGCAAGGACCTGCCGTCCTTCTCGAACAACCAGGGGCCGCGGCCCGTCAGTTGGAACGTCGGCGAACAGGATCCGAACACCTGCCAGTACGCGATGGGCGACGTCTGGGTGGGTTGGTACAACCAGGGCCAGAACACGGGCTACTTCCGTCTCTTGAACGGAGAAGACGGTGCGACGATCACCGAGGTGACCGTGCCGAACTGGTCGGGGATGAACTGGGGCCCCTACGGCGGCGCCATCGACGGCGACAACAATTTCTGGGTGACCGGATGGGGCACGAACGGCCCGGTGGTCAAGATCGACGGCCAGACCTACCAGGCCACGCACTACGGCAGCGCCGGCGGCTGGATCTACGGCATGGGGCTCGACCTTTCGGGCAACACCTGGGCCAGCGGGTGCGGGACGGCGAACGTCTATCGCTTCGACGCGCAGAGCGAGACGTGGTCCACCGTGGCGAACCTCGGCGGAAGCTGCCTGCGGGGGCTCCAGGTGGATCGCCAGGGCCGTGCCTTCATCGCCAAGAACAGCCCGTGCGGTCTCGGGGTCATCGATACGATGACGCAGACGGTGATCCAGGCCCACGTCAACATCCCCGGCTGCGTAACGCCCGTGGGCGTGAGCATCGACGCCGAGGGGTACGTGTGGGTGGTGGACCAGGGGGCGAGCTCGGCCTTCAAGATCGACCCGGACAACTACAACGTCGTGGCCACCGTGACGGGCCTGCAAAGTCCCTACACCTACTCGGATATGACCGGCGCGGGCCTCAACGCCCAGATCCTCCCACAGTAGCCGTCGGACCGGCCTGCGCCGAGCGGGGGTCCGACCGGGGGGACCGCCTCGTGCCCGCGATCCCCGACCGAGGCGGGTCGCGGGGGCCGTCCGCCCCTCCGGGCGGTCTACTGCGGGATGATCTCCTCGCAGGCCTGGTCCACGAGCTGGATCGCCTCGGCGAAGGCCTGCTCCAGGTTGCCCTGGCAAAGGTCCCAGAACAGCCCGCGGTCGGCGTCGATGAAGATCTGGGTGACGGCCTTCAAGTTCTGGGCGTTCTTGGCGCTGCCGTAGGGACCGTTGCAGTTGGAATCCCCGCCGATGCCGAGGAACACCACGTTGTCGATGGTGCCCTTGGCCGCGACGAAGCGGTCCACGATGTCCTGCGGGGTGATCGGATCGCCCACGTCGTCGATGAGCTCCTCGTCCTCGTCGGTCATCGCGACCACGAACAAGATGGCGTCGTCCTGGAGGAAGCCGGCGTTCTCGTTGTCCACGGCGGGGGGCGAGATCGCGGCGCTGGCCGCCTGAGCCGGCTGTTCGTCGTCGTCCTTCAAGGCGCCCGAGTCCTGGCACTGGTGGGGGATCCCCATGTACCCGCTGTTCGACAGGTCCATCACGCAGGCGTACTCGGCGTCGAGGTTCGGCGAGTCCGACGACATCCAGTTGGTTCCCGTGGAGAAGTTGCAGGCGCCCCCCTTGCCGGTGTCGTGGAGGAAACCGGGCTTGGGGCAGCCGTTGATCACGCCGAGGTGAAATTCGTCGATGCCGTTGCCCACCATCAGGAGCTGGTCGGGCAGGGCGTCGAAGACGGGCCCCTGCATGGCGGCGATCTCCTGCTGCATGCTGCCCGAGTTGTCCACGGCGAACACCACGTCCACCTTCGTACATACGACGCCGCCCGTGCTGCCGCCGGTGGAGGCGGTCGTCGTGGCGCCGCCGCCCGTCGTCGTAGCGGTCGCACCACCGCCCCCGGACGTCGAGGCCGAGGCGTTTCCGGTCGCGGATCCCGCCGACCCCGAACCCCCGTTGGTCGTCCCTCCTCCCGAGGCCGACACGGATCCCACCGACGTCGCACCCGCGGTCGTGGCCCCTCCGGAGGAGGCGGTGGTCGATGCGGAGGCGTCCGTGGCACCGCCGGTACCCGAAGCCGATGCGAAGCCGCCCTCCTGCGGCTCGTCCCCGCATCCGGCCAGGGCGAGAAGAACGGCCGAAAGGCACACGGGGGGCAATGTACGTGGCATCCAGGCGTTACCCATGGCGATCTCGTTAGACCCCTCACGGGTCCGATTTTCCAGAGGGGGCTCCTGGTGGTCGCGTGGGCCCTGGAGCAGGGTGGATCCGGGGGTGCCGCGCCCGGTTCTCACGGGCGCAGTAGGGCGGCGAGGGTTCCCGAGGGGAGGACGCGGTGCTCGCGGCCCTGCGCGTAGGTCGGCACCGGTGTAAGGCGCCGGTCGTGGACCCAGAAGATCTCCGGGGTGAACGGGGCGGGCAACAGGGCGTGGGCGCGGGCGGCGAAGGTGGCCAGGGCGTGGGCGCAGGCGAGCGGCCGAAACCGCCGCTTGGGGCCCGGGAAGACCGGCACGACCCCGGCGCCGCAGCGAACCGGTCGCTCGATGGGGCACAGCGGCACGACGGCCGCCACGCCCGCGGCCGGGGCGGCGAACAGGAAGCCGGTGCGAGAGAAGACCGAAAGACGCCGGCCGAGTTCGAGGGCCAGGGCCGCCGGGCACGCGCCGTCTTCCACGACGACTCGCAGCAGGAAGCGCCCGTGCCCGAGGCCGTGGGG
>Ga0256839_1005066_pt1 | contig 12416 bp, 14 predicted proteins | sample 354166metaG_FD_185968 | JGI IMG/M metagenome (GOLD analysis project Ga0256839, IMG submission 185968) | Hydrothermal vent microbial communities from Mid Atlantic Ridge, Atlantic Ocean - 354-166 | ecosystem: Environmental > Aquatic > Marine > Hydrothermal vents | place: Atlantic Ocean: Mid...
TAACGGAAAAACACCTTTCGAGGTCTATCGGCATGGTTCGTAAATATGTTGTTCCAAAAACAGGGTTCATAATCTTTGAAACCAAATTATTCGTATTTATAACGTTCCAAAAAATGGGGGCATATCACAATGACCCCTCTATGAGCTTCTTCCTGAATGCTTTTACCGTCTCGTCGTGGTCTTGCCAATATTCTTTGAAACTCCACTTGTATTCTCTGAATAAATCTGTTACCGTTAAATTCGTTAATTCTTTTACTGGCATGGGTGTATTCCTCCTTTTAAAAGTTTTTAGTCAAACTTATGGAGAATACACCCTTTCTTTTTTTTATTCAAATTTACACAGAATATTTTACGCTACCTTGAAAATATTAACGTGGAAATAAAATTCATTAAAGGGTATTATATAATTATTTAATTATATGATGGAGGAGAAAAAAATGGCCGCAAAAGCAGGGATGAGATGCAGGGAGTGTAACGGAAAGCTGAGCCTGCAAATCGGTTGAAAGAGCGTTCAACTGCGCTGCACGGCGTGCAGCAAGAGTTATTCCATAGAGGACTATATAAACGAAATGGATGCAAAATCCTGGGAACAGTTGTCCCACCGTTCATGTGACCGCGTCTGAATCCGCCGTAAAATCATCGAGCCTCTTGCAGAAGTATGAAAATGCCTGTATATGTCATTTCGACCAAAGGGAGAAGTTTTAGTCTTTTGGTATCGATGAGTTATAAGACATCTCTCCGCTCGATGTGACGGACGGAGGACTTTTATAAGAGCCCTTCATTTTAAATCATTTGACAAATAAAAGGCTTTTTAATTATCATGTTATGTTTGTATCATTCCGCTTAGGGTTAAGAGAGAGGTAATATGAAAACTATATTCGCTAAAAATACGGATGTTGTGAGGAAATGGCACGTTATAGATGCCGAGGGAATGGTCGTGGGAAGGCTCGCCTCGAGGGTCGCATCAATACTGAGGGGCAAAAACAAGCCGATATACACCCCGCATGTGGATACAGGTGATTTCGTCATCATTGTAAATGCGGAGAAGGTGCGTTTTACGGGCAACAAGCTTCAACAGAAGGCCTATTACCATCATTCGGGATACCCCGGAGGCATAAAAAAGAGGGTGGCCAAGGATGTTATGAAGGATTTCCCGGAAAGGATCATCACGTCCGCCGTTCGCGGAATGCTCCCCAAAAACAGGCTCGGCAGACACCAACTGGGCAAGCTGAAGGTATACAGGGGGCCGGAGCATCCCCATAAGGCGCAGAACCCTGAACCATTGAACCTTAATGCGTGACCGCGGGGTGATTTTAAATATTTCAGTAATAAGGAGTCGCAAGCATGGCAGAGATTCAATACAACGCAACCGGCAAAAGAAAGACATCCATTGCACAGGTGTTCATAAAGCCGGGCACAGGCAATATCATCATCAACAAAAAGCCTCTCAATAAATATTTCCCCTATGAAACCATGAAGATGATAGTGCAGCAGCCGCTCAGCGTTGTTGCCGTCAACGGCAAATACGACATCACGGTCAGGGTCAAGGGCGGGGGGTTCAGCGGCCAGGCGGCCGCCATAAGGCACGGCATCGCACGCGCCCTGGTTGAGGCCAACTCGGATTTCAGGGGAAAACTGAAAAAGGAAGGCCTGTTGACAAGGGACCCGAGGGTGGTGGAGCGGAAGAAATACGGACAGAAGGGAGCAAGAAAACGCTTCCAGTTCTCAAAGAGATAACAATCACAATTATTACCCACGGAACCTGGATATGTTAAATGTTGCTGTCGTGGGGGGGAGCGGTTATGCTGGGAGTGAACTGCTGAGGCTCCTTTTATCCCACCCGCATGTAAAAGTGACCGCGGTGACCTCGGAGCGCTCGGCCGGCTCTTTAATCTCCGACACATTCCTTCATTTCAGGAACACCGCATTGAAATTCGAGCCTCTGGACCAGAAAACCCTGGCGAAAAAGGCCGATCTTTACTTTCTCTGCCTCCCGCACAAGGCCTCGCAGGAGACCGTTGCGCTTCTCCACAAGGCGGGCAGGAGGGTGATAGACCTTTCCGCGGATTACAGGCTGAAAAGCGCAACGGTATACAGGCAGTGGTATAACACACCGCACCTGTTCCGCTCCCTGCTGAAAAAGGCCGTCTACGGACTGCCCGAGATCTACAGGAACAGGATACGGGATGCCTCGATAGTGGCCAATCCCGGCTGTTACCCGGTAAGCGCGATACTCGCCCTTGCTCCGGTCATCGGGAAGGATTTCGTGGACGCGGACTCGGTCGTCATCGATTCAAAATCCGGGGTATCCGGTGCGGGCAGGAGCCCCGTGCAGCCCTTGATGTTCTGCGAGGTAAATGAATCGGTCAGGGCATATGCCGTGACCACGCACCGCCATACGCCCGAGATCGAGCAGGAACTGAGCCTTGTATCGGGCAGGAAGGTGAAAATTATTTTCACGCCTCATTTAATCCCCGCAAACAGGGGCATCCTGAGCACCGTGTATTTACGCCTCAGGATGAAAATGCGTCTCTCCGCCGTGCAGAAACTCTACCGTGATTTCTACGGCGGCGAGCCGTTCGTAAGGATACTGAAAAACGGCGTATATCCGAGCATAGCCGCTGTCAGGGGAAGCAATTTCTGCGACATGTCGGTCTTCCTTGACAGCCGCGGCAGGGAGCACTCACTGATAATAGTAAGCACAATCGACAACCTGCTGAAGGGAGCCGCGGGGTCGGCCGTGCAGAATATGAACATCATGTACGGCTTCGATGAAACAGCGGGCCTCATGTCACCGCCTCCGTGTCCATGATTGCCGGATAATGAAAAACACCTCATGTGAAAAAACAGTCCACGTCCCCGGATTCCTGTTTGCCGGCGTGTCAGCCGGAATAAAAGAATCCGGAGAAAGGGACCTCGCACTGATTTACTCGGAGCGGCCTGCAGTGACGGCAGGGCTTTTCACGACCAACAGGGTCAAGGCGGCACCCGTGAAACTCGCGCTCCGGCGGATTGCCTCCCGCAGGGGCCAGGCCGTCATCATCAACAGCGGCAATGCCAATGCGTGCACAGGCAAACAGGGTCTCCGGGACGCGGAAGAGATAAACACGGTCACCGCAAAAGAACTCGGTATATCAGCAGGGCTTGTTTATGTCTCTTCAACAGGTGTCATAGGCGTCCCCCTGCCCGTGGAAAAAATAAGAAACGCCCTGCCGGGGCTGGTTGAAAGTCTCTCCGCGTCATCCTTAAACGACGCCGCATCCGCAATAATGACAACAGACACCTTTGCCAAGACCTGCTCGGGAAAAGTCCGGATAGGCGGGAAAACGGGAACGATAGCCGGCATTGCAAAGGGTGCGGGGATGATCTGTCCCCGCATGGCGACACTGCTGTGCTACATGGTCACCGATATAGCCGTGAGACCCGGGGCGCTTGACCGCGCGCTGAGAGAGGCGGTCAATAAATCCTTCAACAGGCTGACCGTGGATAATGACATGAGCACCAACGACACGGTAATGATCATGGCAAACGGTTTGCTGGGAAACAAACCCCTTACCGCGCGCTCCCCCTGTTATCGCAGGTTCAGCAATGCCCTGAACGAAGTGGCTTACAGCCTCGCAAAAATGATAGCCCGCGACGGTGAGGGTGCGACAACACCCGTTGCAATCATCGTCAGGGGCGCGGCCGGGGAGCGTGATGCGGAAAGGGCCGCCATGACAATAGCCGGTTCAATGCTTGTCAGGACCGCGATACACGGTAAGGACCCGAACTGGGGCAGAATCATGGCGGCGCTCGGCCGCTCGGGCGTGGAAATCAGTGAAGACAGGGTGGATATTTACATCAATAAAGTCAAGGTGGTCAGCCGGGGGACGGGAACCGGCAGGGATAAAAGCGCAAACAGCATCTTCAAAGACGGAGAAGTTACGGTTACCGTCGACCTTAAGGCGGGCAGGGAGAGCGCCAGGGTACTGACATGTGACCTGACAGAGGGATATATAAGAATCAACGCGCATTACAGAACTTGACACAATTGAAACACTCCTATATCTTATTAAGATAAGTGCAAGTATAATTTTATAAAAGCAGGTTGTACCTTAGGGGGAATAACATGAAAAATTATTTCATTTGCCTGATACTGTCTTTCGCTTTTTTTACGGTCTCTCTTTACACCGCAGGAAACGTTCTTTCCGTCGAAATCCCTGCAAAGGACAAGGAACCGGAAGAATACATCATACAAAAGGGCGATACCCTGTGGGATATATCGGACACGAAACTGCATGACTACTTTCTCTGGCCCAAGCTCTGGAATGTCAACCCCCAGATCGACAACCCCGATCTCATATATCCGGGCACCAGAATAATCATCCCCACAAGGGAACAACTTTTGCGCATGCAGCCCCCACCCGCTCCCGTTAAAAAGATTGTCCCTGCGGCAAAAAAACCGCTGAGAATCCCCGTGAAAAGGATCACGCCGAAATACATCGTCAAAAAAGATCTCTATATCGCGAGCGGCTGGATATCGCCGGAATTTCCGGGCAGGGGCAGAATTTTATATTCACTGACCGGACGCCGGATGGCGGGCAAAGGGGATACGGTTTACGTGGAACTGCCTGACGGCGAGACAGCGGCCTCTTCGCCCTCAACCCAGCTCGTGGTTGCCAGTGAGCGGGACGGCACTTCAGGGGAAAAATTCTTTATAATCAGGGATGTGAAAATAGTCAAGCATCCCGTCACCGGCGAAATACTGGGGCATCAGATAAGGGTGACGGGTATTCTTGATGTCACGGGTAGGGACAATAATGTAACAAAGGCGAAAGTGATTAAATCCTTTGAGGACATCCAGACCGGTGATTCACTGCTGCCTTTCAGGAAAATGAGGCCGCCTGTTGTGCCGGAGACCGTCAAAGCCCCCCGCATAAGCGGCTATATCGTGGAGTCGCACATGAATTCCCGGGTATTAAGCCAGGGGGATATCGTATTCCTGGACAAGGGGATGGATGACGGAGTCGCGGTCGGCGATACATTCCGGGTCTTTTCGGAATTTCCCGTGGAAAGGGCTATCGGGACAATACAGGTGATATCCCTCCGGCCTTCCACATCCGCGGCCCTGATTCAGAAGAGTTCGCAGGAAATAATGATCGGCATGGAATGGGGGAATAAATAACCTGTTTCCCGGGAGCGGAAAACAGAGAACGACACTTGAGGATTGACCTATTCCCCTAAGTGCTAACCAGTGTTTTAAGGGCCTTCAGCCTGCTTGGATGCTTCAACTTTCTCAGGGCCTTTGCCTCGATCTGGCGCACCCTCTCCCTTGTTATCGTAAGATGCCTGCCCACTTCTTCAAGGGTATGATCCCTGTCAACCCCTATGCCGAATCTCATCCTTATAACCTTCTCCTCCTTGGGAGTCAGGGTGCCGAGCACTTTCTTGATATATCCCGATATTTCCTTGTTTTCAGCATCAAGATAGGGTGAAGGGCTGTTTTTATCACCGATGAAGTCCTCAAGCTCCGTGTCCTCGTCGCCGACCGGCGTCTGCAGGGCAATGGGGTCCTGGATTGCCCTGAAGACCTCCTCGACCTTTCTTGTCGGGACAGAGAGCTTTGATGCTATCTCTTCATCAGTGGGCTCCCTGCCGAGCTCCTGTGTCAGCTCTCTTGAGGCCTTTGTAACCCTGTTGTAGAATTCCATCATATGGACAGGCACCCTGATCGTCTTGGTCTGGTCTATGAGTGCCCTCGTTATGGCCTGCCTGATCCACCATGTGGCATACGTGCTGAATTTAAACCCCTTTTCATGTTTGAACTTGTCCACGGCCTTCATGAGCCCGATATTGCCTTCCTGTATGAGGTCAAGCAGCGGCAATCCCCTGCCCACATAGTTTTTTGCGATATTGACCACAAGCCGGAGATTCCGGGTGATTAACTCGTTTTTCGCTTCCAGCACAAAGGACTGCACCTTGCTTATCCTGCCCCACATCTCGAGGAGGGCGTCCACCTTTATACCGACCTCGCTTTCGATCTTTTTGAAGGCCCTCTGTGTCCTGTTGGCAAGGTCCTCCATAGCCGACAGTACGGGAAGCCGCGGTCTTTTCTTGCTCTTTTCGCTTTTTATGAGGTGTTTGAGCGACTTGAGTGAACCGCCGTACCTGGAAAGCTCCTTGTTGAAATTCTCTATAACCTCCACCATCATTTCCAGCCTGTACAGCGTGGCCTCCATTACATGAGCCATGCGGTCCTCTTCCTCCATGTCCTGCAAGTCTTCATCCGCAGCGAGCTCGGCTTCAACCTGTTTGGTCAGTTTAAGAGGCCGTATGATCTCCAGGATGATTTCCTTGCCTTCTTCCAGCTTCTTGGCAAGCTCCACTTCTTCACTCTTTGTAAGGATGGAGATATCCCCCATTGAGTGGAAATATGCCTGCACAAGGTCTTCGGTCTTCTCATACTCCTGGGGGGTCTCGACCTCCTCAAGGGGGATGGTTTCCTCGGAGTCGATAATGCGGACCCCCATGTCGTTCAGGAGGTCCATGAGGTCCTCTATCTCGTCAGGAGTAAAAAACTCCGACGGCAGGGCCTCGTTTATCTCGTCGTAAGTGAGGACTCCCCTCCTCTTGCCGACTTCTATCAGTTCATCAAATATATCTTTTTCTTTCATCATTCCTTGTTTCCCGACATTTAACTTTTAAATATAACATATTTTTCCCCCAAATTCTACCTCGCGCGGAACCCTCTGTAATTATTACAATTTCAGAAAATGCCTGCCGAGCTTTTCATAGGTTTTCTTCAGATGCTCGGGCATGACCCTTGTCTCGGCGATGATCGGCATACTGTCGGTATCACCCGTCCAGCGGGGAACGACATGCAGGTGCATATGCGACTCCATGCCGGCGCCGGCCACTTTCCCGAAATTAAGTCCCATGTTGAACCCGTCCGGCGCAAGCGCCTTTTTCAGTATACCGACGGAATCCCTGAGGGTCCTGATAAGGTCAAAAAGCACCTCGTCGGAAAGGCCGTCGAATGTCGGTGTATGAAAGTACGGGACGACCATGAGGTGGCCGCTGTTGTAAGGGTAGCGGTTCAACAATACAAAGCAGTGCCTGCCCCTGTATAATATCAGGTTTTTTTTGTCCTCCCCCCTGTTTCGTCCCCTGATCTTCCCCTTTGATATATCACAGAACAGGCATTTGTCATGCTTGTGTTCATCAAGAATATATTCCATTCTCCACGGCGCCCACAGTCTCTTCATGTTTATTCATCCTCCCTTCATTTTCTCCAGCACCTTCTGCATGTCGTCCCATGTCAGCCATTTGTCCCTTGGATTCCTCAGCAGATACGCCGGATGAAATGTCGGCATTACAGGGATGCCCCTGTATTGCAGAAAAGCGCCCCTGAGCCTGCTTATCGGGATATCCGTGCCCAGCAGCGCATGGGCCGACACCTTGCCGAGGCAGACAATAACGCTGGGGCTGATTATCTCTATCTGTTTCTCAACGAAAGGCAGGCATGCGGCTATCTCATCCTCCTGCGGATTTCTGTTAAGCGGAGGCCTGCACTTTATGATATTTGCAATATAGACATCTTCACGTTTCATGCCCATTTTTGCTATCAGTTTTGTAAGGAGCTTTCCCGCGTCGCCCACAAAGGGCCTTCCCTGGATATCTTCATCCCTGCCGGGGCCTTCGCCGATAAACATCAGCGCGGCATGAGGCGGGCCTTCACCGAAGACAATATTTCTGCGTCCTTCCGAAAGCCTGCACCTGCGGCAGTCGCCTATCACGGCCCTCAGGCTTTTCAGCTCTTCATCCCCGTCTTTCCTGATATGCCCAGCCCGTGCCTCTTCCACCGTCCGGCGCCCGCCTGCGGCACCGGCATTCTCTACAGGCAGGTATTCAAATCCCAGCTCCCTGTAAAACTCCAGGGCCTTCCTGAGCCTTTCCTTTACCTCGCTCCTGTCATACATGGTTATCTTACAGTGACATGAAATGCCGGCGGCGTCTATTCTCCCCATTTAAGCTTGGTCCTTAATATGTGAAAATAATCCCTGCTGTGCAAAACAAGAAACTTCGCCTTGTAATCGGCTTTTTTAATTACAACCCGGTCCCTGACTTTCAGCGGGAATCCCTCCTGCCCGTCGATCGTCATGTATACATCGTCACCGCCTTTTATCTTTATCTCCAGTATAAACGTGTCGGGAAGCACAATGGGCCTGTTGGTCAGTGTATGCGGGCATATGGGGGTCATCAGGAAAGTCTCAAGCGTCGGGTAGAGTATCGGGCCCCCCGCAGAAAGCGAATGGGCCGTCGATCCCGTGGGTGTCGATATTATCAGGCCGTCCGCCCTTAAACTGTTTGCGTATTGACTGTTGACGATTATATCAAGTTCAAACATCCTCGAAAGCACGTTTTTATTCAGCACCACGTCATTAAACGCATTGTGCCGGAGTATCTTCTTTTTTCCGCGGTAGACATCGGCCAGGAGCATGATCCTCTCTTCAAAAGAGTATTTTTCCGAAAAAACGGCATCCATGTTTTCATGCAGCTCTTTTCGGTTGAGTTCCGTGATAAACCCCAGGTTCCCCAGGTTTATCCCCAGTATCGGGACACCTTTGTCACCGACAAGCCTTGCAACGCTCAGGAGAGTGCCGTCGCCGCCGAATACCATGATAATATCGGATTTTGAAGGTATCTCCTCCCTCCGACAACCCTTGACGCCGAGTCGTGAGGCCAGTTCACTCTCTATAAAGCACGTGACCCTTCTTCCCTTTAACTGCTTCAGCATGCTTCTGACCACGGCGACGGCCTGCGGTTCGCCCTTTTTTGCAATTATTCCGATCCGTTTCATAATTCAATCCCTGTAATATCTATCTCCCTGCAATCCTCTCCGGTATAACGGAGACTGACCCTTATGATTCTTTCCGGCAGCTCTCCCTCAGCCCTCCCGGCCCACTCGATCACGCATATGCCGTCGGACTCCAGATACTCGTGCAGACCAAGTTCTGAAACATTATGAGGGCTTATCCTGTAAAGGTCAATATGATAGAAAGGTATGTCCGCATCATGCTCGGCAATTACGGTAAAGCTCGCGCTCGTTACATCACGCTCACTGATTCCGAGAGCGGATGCTATCCCCCTGGCCATGGTCGTCTTTCCCGATCCCAGCCCGCCGTAAAGGCAGACCACGTCTCCGCGTTTCAGTTTCTTTCCGAGCCTGCGGCCTATGCTTTCAGTCTCCGCCTCACTTTTACTTTGAAACTTCATCAGCCATGGCCCTGACCATGTCGGCCTTGCCGACGATTCCGACAACCCTCCGGCCGCGAAGCACGGGCAGGAGGTGAATATGCTGTTCAGCCATTATGGTTGCAATCTCCTCCACGGTCGTCTCCTCATCAATGGATACAACCTCTTTTGTGCATATCTCATCAACCGTCGTGGCCGCTATATTCCTGATCTCCTTCTCCATCTCCTTTGAGCCAACAAGCAGGTAGGCGTCGAAAAGCCTGATCACCGTCGGGATGTGCAGGCGCTTGTTTTTCCTGATCAGATCATTTTCCGTAACAATCCCGGCTATCTCTCCCCTGTCGTTCACCACCGGAACGCCGCTTATCCTGTGGTCCGTCAGGAGCCTTGCCAGCTCTTTTATGGTCGCCTCCGGGTTTACGGTGATAACGTCACTGGTCATAATGTCTTTTGCCTTAAGCATCTTTCCTCCGGAAAATCAAACCGCCCGATTTTCTGTTTTTTTAAATATATTACCATATCCCGATAAAACCGCCCTGTCTCCCCGCCGCGCCCTCTGTATATCTGTAGGAATGGAATCCATCCGGGTTGCAGAAAGTGCATTCCCCCGCCTGCCAGATATTCTCCCGGGGGATGCCTGCATCAACAGCCTGGATTTTATTGGCGGCTGCAAGGTCGACGAGATACCTGTCACCCTGTTGCACGGAATAATTCCCCTTGCCCGTGGCCTCCTGTATTGCGGCCCTTACATCCTCACCCACCTCATAGCAGCATCCCCTGATGCTCGGACCCACGGCTGCCAGTATGTCCCCCGCCGAACATCCGAACCTTTCCCGCATGACACGTATGGTCCCCTTTAAAATCCCCCCTGCGGTACCCCTCCAGCCTGCATGAACAGCGCCTGCGACCTTCTTAACCGGGTCGTACAGGAGAACAGGCACGCAGTCGGCGACCAGCACGCCGATCAACACCCCTTTTCTGCCTGTCACGACCGCGTCCGCCACCACGGGACCGGATTCCGTTTCAAGCACGTATGTTATGCCCGTATGCCTCTGAACCGGCATGTAGATGCGGTCTTTCGAAACCCCGCATTCCACGGAGATGATTTCATGAATATCTTTGCCGGGCGGAAACTTCCCCGTAAAAAACGCCTTTGTACCCGGGAAGTCGATATTGGCAGGTTTAATGACCTTCATAGCATGAAAATATACGCTTGCAGCGGCATCAGGAAACGCTTCCGCTCAAGGACAGGCACGCCGCCGGTATGCTGCCGATGATATCAGATGCGATCAGTGAATGCGGCCCCTTTTCATTGGCTGCAATATCCCCCGCGAGACCATGCATGTACACGCCGAGAACCGATGCGTCCCGCGGGGTCAGGCCCTGCGCGACAAAAGCGGATATCATGCCCGTAAGCACATCCCCCGAGCCTGCTGAAGCCATGCCGGGATTGCCGGTGGGATTTATGAATGCATCCCCCTCAGGGGTCGCCGTCACGGTGGGAACGCCTTTAAGGACAAGATATGTTCCGGTTTTTTCTGCAAATGACACTGCCGTACTGATCCTGTCTTTTTCTATCATGGCCCGGATATCGCCTTTTTCCGAGGACAGGCCGTGCAGGAGCCTCGCCATCTCGCCGGTATGAGGCGTAAGAACAACCGGGACGCGGCTGTCCCGAAAGACAGCCGGGTTGCCTGCAACGGCGTTTAATCCGTCGGCGTCTATAACCAGCGGGGAACCGGACTCTGCAATGAGCCTGCTGATAAGCCCCGTTATCTCGCCGTCAACCGACAGGCCGGGGCCTGTCGCAAGGACACCGGCCCTGTTTTCGAGAAACTCGAGGATAGCGCCTGCGGATTCTGAAGAAAGCGTACCGTCACCCTTGTCCGCCAGCGGAAGAATCATCTCCTCGGCAACCATTGACTGAAATGTGCCCACGAGCGATTCAGGCACCCCGATCGTCACCAGCCCGGCCCCTGCCCTCAGGCACGCCCCCGCCGCCATGAGCGCCGCTCCTGTCTTTCCCCTTGAGCCCGCCACCAGAAGCACATGCCCGTATGTCCCCTTGTGGGAATAAGCGGGCCTTTGAGGCAGGAGGGATATCATGTCCCCTCTTTCAGGCAGGTTGACCCTGATCTTGCCGGATTTCAGCAGCGTCACGGGGAAGCCTATATCTTCAACAAACAGCCGGCCGGCATGCCCGGCGCCGGGATAAAGCAGGTGACCCCTCTTGGGAAGGCCGAAGGTGACCGTGTACCGGGCTTTGACGGCACACCCCATAACCTGCCCTGTATCAGAGGAGATTCCCGACGGTATGTCCACAGAGACAACAGGGCATGCCGAACGGTTGACGGCATTGATGGCGCCGGACAGGGGCGCCCTCACTTCCTTGCTCAGCCCGGTGCCCAGCAGCGCGTCGACAATGACACATCGATTGAGCGGACGCCGGGCGGGAAACTCATCGAGCGGGGAAATTTTCACTCCGAATTTTTTTGCGGCGTCATAATTTATACGTGCATCGCCTTTCAGATTCCCGGGGTTTACAGAGAGAAAAACCTCGACGCTCTTCCCCTGATTATGAAGTATCCTCGCTATGACAAACCCGTCTCCGCCGTTGTTGCCCCCGCCGCACAGAACGATAACAGCAGGTTTGTCCGTTGCCGGTTGCCGCTGCACCGTTTCCCCGAAGAACAGTTCATTTATTCTTGACACGACGGAAAGCCCCGCCCTTTCCATAAGGATCGTGCCGGCAATACCATAGTCTTCGATTGTAATCCTGTCTATACCCTGCATCTCCGCTGCGGTCGCGACTTTCAGCATGATGAATCCCTCAAACTTTACAGCGGCATGAAAATACCGCCCGCAGGCATGGGAGGCCGGCAGGTTTCAGGCCGGACTCCCATGCCGGCTTATGCGACATTAAGGCTCAATGTCCAGTATAAAATACTCCCGTGTAATTATCAATTCAGGCAGGCCCGATAAAATCTTTCCGCGGACTCTCCCGCCCTGCGACCGGTATTTCATTCACCTGAAGGGTAATAAGGCGCCTGCCCTGCACGGAAACGTCAAAGTCGAAGCGCGTATGGATTAAAGCCTGGAGAGACGGCAAAGCTGTCAGTATTTCAGAGACCGGGGAGACGCAAACTCAGGTATGCCCTTGCAGCCATATCTCCGGGAGATTG
>Ga0256839_1005067_pt1 | contig 12414 bp, 14 predicted proteins | sample 354166metaG_FD_185968 | JGI IMG/M metagenome (GOLD analysis project Ga0256839, IMG submission 185968) | Hydrothermal vent microbial communities from Mid Atlantic Ridge, Atlantic Ocean - 354-166 | ecosystem: Environmental > Aquatic > Marine > Hydrothermal vents | place: Atlantic Ocean: Mid...
AATTGACGATAAGCATAATCGAAAATAAAATTAAATATTGCTATATATGCTACATGAAATAAAACGTTAACAATCTTATATGTTTTGAAAGAAACCATAACTCAATTCAAATCACCATATCGTTTGACACATTCCATTACTTGCAGCATGGTACTGGCACAACAATGGCCCATTAATTCCCCGTTCACAAATACTGGAACACAGGAGCTTCCACCTCCTGATCCTCTTCCAGGCCATCCCGGAGGCGGATCTCTTCTTGGATATAGCGGTTCATACCACCAGCCTCCCCCTTCATCATAGTAGTATTCAAATTCACATCCAAAGTCTCCATATCTGTCTTTGACATTCTGTATGCATTGTGCATAACTATATATCCCTGCACCGCCAAATACAATCAGTTGCCCAAGAGAAAGCAACACACAGCCAATCGTACCAGTAAATGCACACTTCGAAATAAGTGTCCATACACGCTGAATCACTATAGGAGGAAGTGTAATAAGGTATTGCTCTTCACAGCTATTCCATGCATCATTTCGTTCAGCAGGATGACAGGGTGGTGAGGTGATAAAAAGAGGAAGGGACTGAAGTGACTTCTGGTTATGCTTTTGTTTTTGCCCGGTCTTTCCGGAACCCTCGGGGTGTGTTCCCTGACTCGTCCCACCTTTTTGCAGAGCAGGCCCCAATGGCCTGGAAAACCCTGACCGAATTCCCATGCTCACCCGTCTCATATACTCGGCAAGCACCCTACTTCGTGCCTGATCGGGCAACCGCCATAATGCGGCATGCCGCTCTCGGAAGCGGCGAAATACCTGTTGCATCTGTTCCCATGAAGGACCTCCCACAAGGCCTCGAATAGCCTGATAATCAGCGATCGACCCTTGCTCCTGAGGCCGTTGTCGAAGTGCACCCTCCATGGCGCCGCCTCTTTAAGCCATTGCTGCCGGATCGAATCATTGCGCAGCGCCCGGACCATGTGAAGTTGTATTGACAAGTAGGTATCGCGGATCCATCGCTGCAGAAGCGTGTCCGCCATGCGCTTCGTCAACACCTGCTGTTCATTTTCACTCAGTAGCATCGGCGAATTTTCTGTGATAGCCCGGGCAATCGCCAGAGAATCCGTAGCAACGACCGACCTGCCTTCTTCAGCATCGGTCACGGGGGGGTAAACATCTGATCAAACCCATCCGCTATCCCCAGAAGTACAATTGTGCATGCTATAAGACGTAGCGTCTTCCTTGATCTGCCCGAGTTATGGTTTATTGAAGTGAACAGATAAAAGGTAAAACTTTTAGAATCTTATGTCAACATCTTTGTCCCCCCTCAAGAACTGCCTCCCTGCTTTTCTCACCGTTGCCCGCCCAGCAGCTCGCGCAGCCGCCGTTCGATGATTTGCTGGCGATAGCGTTGACGCTCATCCAGGCGTTTCCGGAGCAACTGGAGCTGGCGTTCGAGCTGGGCAATTTCCCGTCGCCGGTTCTGCTGTTTGCGCTCAAAGATCTGCTCCAGCTGCCGACGCAACTCAGCAATGGCCGCTTCACGCGCCGGTCCCTCGGACATCTGACGAATTTGAAGCGCCTGACGCTGCAACTCCTGCTCCCAGGCCCATTCTTCCACAAGCCGCCGGGCCAGCTCGGCATCCTGCCGCTGCATGCGCATCAGGTAGGTTTCCCATTCCAGTCGGGGCAACAGGCGCACCTGTTTTGAAAGCGCGGCCGCCTGTTGCCGAATCGCCTCCAGGCGCTGCTCCAGCTCTGAGGTGCGGACCTGCCGCCAGTGTTCGACGCTTTGATAGACGCGCTCGGCTTCCTCCTGCAGCGCCCGGGCCTGCTCGATCAGCTCGGCCAGGACGGCTTCCATACGGTCGACTGTATCAGCATAAGCTGTCTCGCCTGGTCTGAATATTTCCTGAGGGAAACTGAAAAATCGCAGAGGCGATTCTACCGGCACAACGCGATTGCCCTGCACCTGGAAAAACCGTCCGCTAATCGAAAAAATAGGGCTCTTTTCTCCATAGAACTGAAGCCGCAGTGTATGCCCGGCCAGGCGCTCTGCCGGTATCGCCTGTGGATCCAGGTCAACCAGCTGTCCATCTAACCAGATCCTTCCATCCTGCACGATCAGTGTGCGCTGGGCCAGTGCATAGTCTGCCCCCAGTCCCAGCAGCAATCCAAGCAGCAAACACCACCGCATAGCTCTTCTGCGGTTCATAGTAATGACCTCGTCATTCAATAGTCGCGACGGGAAGCAGGTACGAAGCCTCTACGGCCGTTGCCCGTCGGCCAGGCTTCCAGCGGCAGGGCTGGCTCCCAGGTGTCGGACGTACTGCGTGCTTCCAGCAACTGAAGCTGTCGGTATACCTGCTGCACCGCTGCTCGGTCGTCCCAGCGAAGCACCAGCGCTGGTGCCGGTGTCAACTCCAGGGATGTGGGTGTGGACCGGGCGATCACCGGCAGCCAGCCGGTGATTTCGACCGGATCCGGCGTGGTGGGCACCTGCTCGGCCACCACCATGCCCATACGCACCAGAGGCCTTTCGGTCCTGAATCGATGCCAGAGGCCCCCCAGCATCAGCAGCAGGGTCAGCGCCCCGACGGCCATTCCCCAGCGCCACCGACGCCACGCCAGCCGCCGCGCGGGCCGGTCGGCCGGAAGCGGACGGGCGGCGGCCGCCACGATCCGGTCGATAATGGCCGGATCAGGACGCCGGCGCGGCTGCGCGTCCAGCCAGCGCTTTACCTCCTGCACCGCCTGCCATTCGGCCGCCAGCTCCGAATCCGTTTCGGGAGCCATGCCATCAGGCAACACCTCACCGTAGAGCAGACGGATCAGGTACAACCGCTTATCTTCCATGGTGTCCGATGTCTCCCGCCGTAGTAGCCGTTTGCTCATTCTGAAGCCGGTTGTTTTTGAGCCGAAAGCATCATTTTGCGTAGATTCAGCAGCGCGTAGCGCATGCGTCCCAGGGCTGTGTTGATCGAGACGCCCGTGAGTTCGGCAATCTCCCGGAAGGTCAACTCCGCCTCCTGGCGCAGGAGCAACACCTCCCGCTGCTCGGGCGGCAGGCGCTCAATACAAGCTGCCAGCTGGACCTGCAGTTCGGCCTGCTCAAGCATTTCGTCGGCACCCGGGGTTTCGTCGGGCAACCGCTCCCAGAACGTTGTCCCCTCCGCTTCCTCGTCCGGCGTTACGACGTCCTGCCAGCGCCGTCGGCTGCGCAGGTAGTCGAGCGCCGCATTGCGCGCAATGCGCATCACCCAGGCCAGCCAGCGCCCCTGCTGCGTGTAGGAGGCCCGTTCCTGCCGGAGCGCCGCCAACACGCGCAAAAAGGTTTCCTGGAACAGATCGTTGGCGACCTCAGGGTCGCGCACCATCCCGAGCAGATAGCCATAGATCCGCTCCTGATGGCGCTCAACCAGCCGGCGAAACGCCTGCGTGTCGCCCCGCTCCAGGTAGGCCGCAACCAGTTGATCGTCGGGAGGATGCATCCAGGCTCTGGCTTACCAGAAGACTGCCACTGCAGTCACTTTTTTAACGAAGAATCCAGACGTTTTATTATCCGGCCCTTCCCGGGTTCTCGAAACACGTGTCCGTCCTGCCAGTTAGTGCTACGCCTTAAGCAAACGATCCCTGAGGCAATGGCAGAACGTCCCACAGCCGCTGTGCCCTCTCACGATCATAGCCAGACCGGCCGCACCTTTGGCTTTGAAACGCGCATGTTGCATGCGGGACATATTCCCGACGCCGTCACGGGTGCCCGCGCCGTACCTATCTACCAGACGACTTCTTACGTCTTCGATGACGTAGACTACGCCGCCCAGCTTTTCGAGCTCAAGCAGTACGGCAACATCTACACACGCATCAACAACCCCACCACCGCGGTCTTCGAGGAGCGCATGGCTTCCCTCGAAAACGGCACTGGCGCGGTGGCCACCGCCAGCGGTATGGCAGCCCAGTTTCTGACGCTCATGACGCTCCTACAGCCCGGCGACGAAATTGTCGCCTCCCAGCACCTCTACGGAGGGACCAAAACCCAGCTCACCCATACCCTCAAAAAACTGGGTGTGACGGTCCACTTTGTCGATCCAACCGACTTCGACGCCTGGGAGGCGGCCATCACGCCCCGCACCCGCGCCCTTTATGGCGAAACCATCGGCAATCCGCAGGGCAGCATCCTGGACATTGAACGGCTGGCCGAACTGGCCCACGCCCATCGCATTCCCCTGATTGTGGATAACACGTTTGCCACGCCGTATCTGTGCCGTCCGATCGACTGGGGCGCCGACATCGTCGTGCATTCAGCCACCAAATTCATCGGGGGGCACGGCAACTCCATTGGCGGCGTCGTGGTCGAGGCCGGCACGTTCGACTACCGTCATTTTCCTACCATTGCGGACCCCTCTCCCTCCTACCACGGCCTGCGCTTTTACGACACGTTCGGTCATCATGGCTTTCTGATGAAACTGCGAGCCGAGACGCTGCGCGATGTGGGGGCCTGCCTGTCGCCTTTTAATGCCTTTCTGCTTCTTCAAGGCCTGGAAACCCTCTCGGTTCGGATGGAACGCCATGTGGCGAACGCCCGAGCTGTGGCCGAATTCCTGCGCGACCACCCCAGAGTCGCCTGGGTGGCCTACGCCGGCCTGCCCGACAGCCCTTACTACGAGCTTGCCCAGAAGTACACGCCATTAGGACCCGGGGCTGTCTTCACGTTCGGGATCAAGTATGGCAGCGAAGGACCACGAGCAGCGGGGAAGAAATTTATCGAGTCGCTGCAGCTTTTCTCTCATCTGGCCAACGTAGGGGACGTGCGCAGCCTGGTCATTCATCCGGCCACCACCACGCATCAGCAACTTTCCGACGAAGAACTGGAAGCCGCGGGCATTAAGCCGGAGATGATTCGTCTGTCCATTGGACTGGAAACCCTGGAGGACCTGCTATGGGACCTGGATCAGGCCCTGCATGCGATCTGACGCTGAACTCCATCCTGCCGCCAGCGCTTCGGGAAAAGTACCAGCACCCGGCCGTTATCCGTAAGGTGCTGGCCGAATCCCGCACGATTGCCATTGTGGGCCTCTCGACAGACCGGCAGAAGGCCAGTCATTTTGTGGCCACCTATCTGCAATATGCCGGCTACCGAATCATTCCGGTTCATCCCCACGCAAAAGAAATCCTGGGCGAACGCGCCTATCCAGACCTGCGGAGCATTCCAGAGCGGGTCGATGTAGTGGACGTGTTTCGTCCGGCGCACGAATGCCCCGAATATGCCCGGCAGGCTGTGGAAATCGGGGCGAAAACGCTCTGGCTCCAGCTACGCATCGTCAGCCTTGAAGCCGCCCAGATTGCAGAAGCCGGGGGGCTGCAGGTAGTGATGGACCGCTGCCTCAAGATGGAGCACGGTCGCTATAACGGCAGCATGCACTGGGTCGGCATGAATACAGGCATCATCACCGCCCGGCGCGCCCGCCGCTGGTTCTAAAGCACGCAGTCCAGCGCTTCGTGCAACGAACGCACCCCGACCACCTCCAGGCCGTCGGGACGCAGGAGTCCTTTCAGGTGATGGGCGGGCACGAGTGCTTGCCGAAAGCCCAGGCGGGCCGCTTCGCGGAGCCGGACGTCGAGCTGTCCGACGCCGCGGATTTCTCCGCCCAGCCCGACTTCGCCGATCAGCACGGTGCCCGTATCGGCCGGAATGTCCCGAAATGACGAAGCCACGGCCACCAGCACCCCCAGGTCGGCGGCCGGCTCCTCCAGGCGTAACCCTCCGACCACGTTCACGAACACATCATGGGTAGCCAGACGCATCCCTTCTCGTTTCTCAAGCACGGCCAGCAGCATTTGCAGTCGCCGGTAGTCGACCCCCGTCGCATTGCGCTGCGGCGTCCCGTATGCGGTCGGCGTCACCAGCGCCTGGATTTCGACAAGCACCGGTCGCGTGCCTTCGAGCGTGCAGACTACCGTGGAGCCACTGGTCCCATAACGCCGCTCCGACAGAAACAGCGCGCTGGGGTTATCGACCGCCCGCAGGCCGGTTTCGTGCATCTCAAACACCCCTATTTCATGGGTGGCGCCGAAGCGGTTTTTAACCGCCCGCAGGATGCGATAAGCGTGGTGGCGGTCCCCTTCAAAGTAAAGCACCGTATCGACCATGTGTTCGAGCACGCGCGGTCCAGCAATGGCACCTTCTTTGGTAACGTGCCCGACCAGAAAAACCGGAACATGCGTGGTTTTCGCATAATGCATGAGCAATGCTGCACTTTCGCGCACCTGACTGACCGAACCCGGCGCGCTTTCCAGTTCGGGTCGGTAAACGGTTTGAATCGAATCGATCACGAGCACCTCGGGCATAACCCGACGGGCGGCCTCCAGAATCGCCTCCAGGTTGGTTTCGGCCAGGAGCAGCAGGTTTTCTCCTTCAATGCCCAGGCGCCGGGCACGCAGCCGCACCTGACGAACCGACTCTTCGCCTGTCACATAGAGCACCCGGCGATCGGGCAGGTAGCGGGCCAGTTCGGTCATCAGCGTGCTTTTGCCGATGCCCGGATCGCCTGCCAGCAGAATCAACGAGCCCGGTACGATACCGCCGCCGAGTACCCGATCCAGCTCGGCCACGCCGGTTACCAGCCGCGCCTCCTCGTCTAACGGAACAGCCGATAGTGGGAGGGGGTCGGCACTCGGTGCTTCTACCATGCGCTGCGGCACACGGGCCTTTACAGGTGTCGGCCGCGCTTCCTCCACCAGCGTATTCCATCCGCCACAATCCGGACAGCGCCCCATCCAGCGCGGTGCTTCGTAGCCACAGGCCTGGCAGACGTATCGGCTTGATGAACGCGCCATGAGATTTGGCTTCGTCTGAAACCCCTTCTTTACTCTTCGTGTTACGTTTGCCCGATAGCAGGCGGCTTTCCGCAAGGAAACCTCGCTTGCACACGCCTACAGGGGGGCGAAGTTGCGTCGCATGCCAAAATCACTGACACCGTTTTTGCAGCCGTTTCGGACCCTGGGCCAGTACACGCTGCTACTTGCCCACGCGTTCTCAGCCCTGGGTGAGTTTAAAACGTATCGCAAGAACCTGTTCGATCAGATGGTGCGTATCGGGATCGATTCGATCCCGATTGTGGCGATGGCCTCCGCGTTTTCTGGCGCGGTGATGACGGTGCAGACGGCCTACCAGCTTGTCTCCCCTTTCATCCCTAAGACCGTGATCGGTGCGGTCGTCGCCCCGTCGATGATCCTGGAGCTGGCGGTGGTGGTCACAGGTTTTATCCTGGCGGGTCGCGTGGGTGCCCGTATCGCTGCAGAGCTGGGGACCATGCGTGTTACCGAGCAGATCGACGCGCTCGAAGCCATGGGCCTGAATTCAGTCAGTTACCTGGTCGTCCCGCGCGTCCTGGCCGGCATGATCATGGTACCGGTGCTGTACGTGGTGGCCTGCTTCATCGGCATTGCCTCCGGTATCCTGGTAGCCAACCTGGGTGGTTTTCTTTCAACAGGAGAATTCCTGCAGGGTGCCCGGCAATTTTTCAAGCCGTTTGATCCCATTTTTGGCGTCATCAAAGCCTTCGTGTTTGGCTTTGTGATTACGTCCATTTCCTGCTACAAAGGCTACTTCACGCAGGGCGGCGCCGAGGGGGTCGGGCGGAGCACCACGCAGGCCGCCGTCCTGAGCTGCGTGTACATTCTGGTAGCGGATCTGGTCCTGGCCGTTCTACTGCTGTAGCCCGATGATTCAGGTCGAACATCTCTACAAGAGCTTCGATGGGCGCGCCGTCCTGGTGGACGTGTCGCTCGAAATTCGCGATGGCGAGACGCTGGCCATCATCGGCCGCTCGGGCTCGGGCAAAAGTGTCCTGATGAAACACCTGATCGGTCTGCTCAAACCCGACCGGGGCCGCGTGCTGGTCGATGGGGTGGATATCAACGCTATCTCTTATGAAGCATTGCGCCGGATTCGCCGGCAATTCGGCGTGCTCTTTCAGGGCGGCGCCCTGTTCGACTCGATGAATGCCTTTGAGAATGTAGCCTTTCCACTCCGTACGTTTACCAACCTGTCCGAAGCAGAAATCCGTCGCCGCGTGCAGGAGTGCCTGGAGCTGGTTCAGCTGCCGGACGTCGGCCCTAAGATGCCCGACGAACTCTCGGGCGGCATGAAAAAACGCGTGGCGCTGGCGCGGGCCATTGCCCTGCAACCGCGATACATAATTTATGATGAACCGACCACCGGCCTCGACCCGGAAACGGCCAATGCGATCGACGAGCTGATCAATGATTTAAACCATCGGCTCAATGTTACCGGCATTGTCGTGACGCACGACATGCATTCGGTGCTCTCCGTGGCCGACCGCGTGGCCTTTCTCTATCAGGGCCGTATGCACTGGGTGGGGACCATCGACGCCTTGCACCGCAGCGACGACCCGATTCTGCTTTCCTTTGTGAAAGCCAGCGAGTACCAGATTGGTCAACCGATTTCGCGCAGCACATGAATGCACTGATGACCTATCGCAACGAACTCAAAGTGGGTGTGGCCCTTGTCGTGGCCGCGCTGATTCTGTTTTTCGGCACGCGCTTTCTGCTGAACCTGCCGCTTTTTGAACGCACCATCACCTACGAAACCCTGCTGCCGGATGCCGGTGGCCTGGTCGATGGCAGCCTTGTCCGCCTGAAAGGGGTAGTCGTCGGACGCGTCACGGAGGTGCACTACGATCCACAAAGCGGCATGGCACGCGTACGGTTTCAAATTCACGGTGGCGTGCCGCTTCCGGAAGGATCGTACACACGCATTGCGGGCCTGGCGATGTTTGGCAACGTGGAAATGGAGATCGTGCCCGGCCCTGCCGGAAACCCGCCCTTGAAGCCGGGCAGCCGGCTCCCGGGCCATCTGGACGGGGGACTGGCGGCCGTGGCCGAAGAAGTTCCGGCCGTGCTCCAACGACTGAACACTTTGCTGGAACGCTTCGATATGGCAGCAGAAGCAGCGGCCACGCAGCTCAGCACGCCGGGCAGCGACCTGCGCCTGACGCTCCAGGCCCTCCGCCAGAGCACACAGACCCTGGCCACGCTGCTCCAGCGTGAACAACAGCACATCACCCGCACGCTGGAAAACCTGGCTATCACCTCCGACCAGCTCCGCGAAGCGGCCAGCCCCACCGCCGACTCCCTCCAGGCCGCCGCCGCCCAGCTCCGCCACCTGCTGCGCCGCCTGGAAGCCAGCACCGCCTCGCTGGAACAGGCCACAGCCTCGCTCGACCGCATCCTGACCCACATCGCCAGCGGTCAGGGCACCCTCGGGCGCCTGATCTACGACGAAACGCTCTATCTGAAGCTCGATACTACGCTGACCGGCCTGAACCGCATCCTGCGCGACTTTGAGGCCAACCCCGGCCGTTACCTGCGCGAACTACGGCTGATCGACGTGTTCTGACCCGCTTGCACCCCAACCCGCCATGCCGTTTCTTTAAGGCAAAACGCCTCCGAATCGCTTTGAGAACGAGCATGGCGCTAACGCGTCGGCAAGCGCTGCGTACGCTGGCCGGAGCGACAGCCCTGGGCAGCATCGGCGTCCCCCGGGTACTGTCTCTCCGCAGCCGCCCCCGGTTTAAAGGACGCATCAAGCACTCCGTCTGCAAGTGGTGCTATCCGAACCTGAGCGTCGAAGAACTGGCGGCAGCCGGCGTCAAGATGGGCCTGCAATCCATTGAACTGCTGGATCCGCCCGATTGGCCCATCGTCAAGAAATATGGCCTGACCTGTGCCATGGGCAACGGCCCCTCGCGCATCACGGAAGGCTTCAACCGCCTCGAAAACCATACCTGGTTGGTGCCGCAATTCAAAAAGCGCATCGAAGAAGCCGCCGAAGCCGGTGTGCCCAACCTGATCTGCTTCTCCGGCAACCGCAACGGCATGGATGACGAAGAGGGCCTGGAAAACTGCGTGATCGGCCTCAAACAGATTCTGCCCACCGCCGAGCGGTACGGCGTCACGATCTGCATGGAACTCCTCAACAGCAAGATCGACCATCCCGACTACATGTGCGACCACACCGAATGGGGTGTGCGGCTGGTCAAACGTCTGGGATCGGAACGCTTCAAACTGCTTTATGACATCTACCACATGCAGATCATGGAAGGCGACATCATCCGAACCCTTCGCGAAAACATCGCGTACATTGCCCACTTCCACACGGCCGGCGTACCGGGCCGCCACGAAATCGACGATTCCCAGGAGCTCTATTATCCCGCCATCATGCGGGCCATTGCCGAGACCGGATTCGACGGGTTTGTTGCGCAGGAGTTTATTCCGACGGCCGACGACCCTCTGGAATCCCTCCGTCGTGCCATTGCCATCTGTGATGTATAAACCAACGAATCCGCCATGCCCACCTACGAAGATGCCCTGAAGCTCTTTCACGAGTGGACCACCTCGGAAAACCTGCGGCGCCACGGCTATGCGGTCGAAGCTGCCATGGCGCATTATGCCCGCCACTTTGGCGAGGACGAAACGCTCTGGCGCATGACCGGACTGCTGCACGACCTGGACTACGAGCGGCATCCGACGCCCGAAGAGCATCCGTACGTAGGCGTGCGCGTGCTGCGTGAGCTGGGCTACCCCGACGAAATGCTGGAGGCCATCCTGGGCCATGCGGACTACACGGGCACCCCACGCCGCACCCTGCTGGCCCGGGCCCTCTTCGCCGTGGATGAGCTGGCGGGCTTTATTACGGCCGTGGCCTACGTGCGTCCTACCCGGCTTGAAGGCCTGACCGTCAAGTCGGTCAAGAAAAAGCTCAAGGACAAAGCCTTTGCGGCCGGCGTCAGCCGTGAAGACATCCGACGCGGGGCTGAGGAGCTGGGGCTGCCTCTGGAGGAACACATCGCGCACGTGATCGCCGGCATGCAGGCCGAAGCCGAGCGTCTGGGCCTGGCCGCTTCTTCGGCCTGAACCGCGGTCTGCCTCCTGCAGGCGGAGTCCAGGCCGCGGCATCTTCCGCCCGGGTTCTGCCGACCGGCCGGGGATTCATCCACTTTTCCTCCAGGTCCCTGGTGCTCCCCTCGTGCAATCAAAAGAACCGCTCCAGGGACCTGACAAGCTGTGTGGGTTAAGAGGCCTGTCGGGTCGTGTGGGTCCGCGTCCTTGCCGGCCCAGTGTTTCCAGGGCGCAGGCTGCATCCATGCTGCCCCTAACGTATGCAGCCAGCGCGTCCGTCAACCGATGCGCCTTTCTTCCCATAAGCGCCTGAAATTTCAGTCATTCCTCCCCCATCGTCCCTCTTGACAATGTGTGTGTTAATTAGGGGGCGAGGCCGGTCGTCCGGCCCGCACCCCCGGCGGCCGGCCCGGGCCCATCGGGTGCGAACTACAAATCTTAAAGGAGGTGGGTTATGAAGCGCTATGCTTTTCTAACCGCCGTCTCAATCATCTTCTTTCTCATGCTAAGCAATTGTGAAACGCCATCTGCGGAAGACCCCCCGGCCATTTATTCGGATCCTGCTTTCCAGATCCTTCTATCTGTTCGTAACGAGTTAACGCAGCGGGTGATTGAACGTAACATTCCCAAAGACAAACTCTGGGCCGCGTATCAGCAAAAAGATACAGGGCAGTTAGCCCTCCTTTTAGGACTTACTCCAGAAGATTTAAAAATCCTAAATTATCGCTTACAGACAGCAAGAACAGCATTGCTTAAAAAATATCCTGAAGTACGTCAAGCTTACTATGAAATGCTCTCCAATGACGCTTATACTCATAAGATCAATAGGGAATTTCCCCTTGATAAGATCGTACAGAATCCTAAACTCGCTGAACCCGACTGTGACTGGGTCAAATATACAGCAGCGCTACTGGTTTGCACGACAGCAGGTCCGGTTATATATTGGCCTTGTGCGTATCTGGCCTTATGCTCTTTCTGTCAAGGAGGATGGGTTGATACTGTCTGCCAATACTGACCTAAAAAACCGTAGCTGGTAACCATGATTACAACAATCTTGCCCTTGTTGCTGATTCTTCTACTCTACCCCCTGACATTTGCATGGAAAAGAATGCCGCCGCTCCTTGTTTTGCTTATTGTGGGCGGACTGGCGCTGTTCTTTCTGGTCGTTGCTTTCGTGGAAGAACAGAATAAATATTTTCATCTATTTCTTGCCACTGTCGCTCTGGGAGCAGGCATACGATACCTGAAGAAGTATCGTACGCTTCAGGCATCCTCAAATTAAAGCTGGGCCTTTAAACAATAAAGAAGGGAGATCACATGAAGCTTCAAGATTGGCTACCGATCCTGCTAATCCTGGGCATCTTGTTGCTCTATCTCCCTCTCCATCGGGTCTATCAACGGTTGCCAGACCGGGTGGCCTACAGCCTCTACTGGGGCGTCATCGGCCTGATGGTGCTGGCAGCCTTCCTGGCCGGGGCAACCGAACATCTGGCCTTTG